>JAAUXT010001438.1_pt1 | contig 15077 bp, 15 predicted proteins | sample 7278171 | NCBI WGS metagenome assembly JAAUXT01 (sample SAMN14350112, study PRJNA611818) | marine sediment metagenome | isolation source: surface marine sediment (1.8m) | place: French Polynesia: Moorea | collected 2018-08 | reverse complement strand
TTTGGGCTCTTTTGGTTCATTTTAGGTTGGGGATAATGTGCGAGGAAGGAATTTGTCAAATTTGAATTTTTAGGTTTCTGAGGTCAAAAAGGTCAAATTTGGAAGTGTAGGAAAAATGGGGTGTGGATATAGAAATGTCTCCATATCCCAGAAGGCACAAATATTTGGTGAAACAAGTATATTGATGAAATGTAGCATATCATATGGGGGTTTGAGAGGTATCATTCAATTTTTGATTTTTGAAAAGTTTTATATGGTTTTTAGTTTGGGTTAAAAAGTCATTTTTCATAGTAAATTTGAAAATGGACACTGGGTAATTCCTTCAGTTGATATGTTGGTTCTGTTGTGAAACAAGGTCAAATTTGTTCCATTTGGGTGTGTGCTAAATGAGTTCCCAAGTTGTGAATATTGAGTCAAAATAGTAAGAATTTGGACAAAAAAAAAGTGACCCAAATCAGAGTGCGCCAAATCAGAGTGAGCCAAATTAGAGTGAGCTAAATGAGAGTAAGCCAAATCATAGAAACCCAAATCAGAGCAAGCCAAATCAGAGAAACTGAAATTTCCTCAAATCACCATGAGCTCCGTGGAGCATTTTTTTGAGTGGCCTGACTTGTTTTGAAAAAGTCTACACTTGTTCATGTTGCTGCCATGACCAATACACCATCTGGCCGCACTCGTTTCTTGGTGCCCTGCATGCTAGAAAGGTGGCCGAGACTGAGCTCAGAAGAATCGGCGCCACCAAAAATCTACCCCAGTGATGTCGTTCCTCCGAGAGTCGGGTCCCAATCCGAACTGAGTTGCCCCCAGTTCTGGACCCAAGGTTTCGGTGGATCTTGGCCCCGTTTCTGCATTGACTTTCAACAGCTGTAACTTTTCGCGGGAAACGAGGTTCGTCTGTCCAAAAACTACATCAGTTCTTTCCCAGCACCTAATTTATTTGTCAAAATAAAAACTGTACAAAATAGTGTCAAAATATTCAGCAATATAGAACGTATAAATTGCATAAAAGTTCGGAACAAAAGTTTGCTTGGATCATGTCTTTTTTAGGGACATGGCCTGAAACCATAGCGTACGTTTCTTTAAAAATTGGTCAGTCCGTTCTCCCTCTTATACGTCCTTCGTGACCTGGAGAAACATTCGTCACATTCAAGTATAAGCAGTAAAACAGACAAAAACACGAATATTCACTGCGCAACAGACAATTCGCGCATAGGTTCGAAAGATCGCCTTGGCGTACACAGCACAACTGTTTTAAAGTTTCATCAATGAATCTGCACGCCTCTTCAGAGTAACATTTGCCTCACTCTCTGCCTTGTTTGAGACACGTGTATTTCTCTCACAGCTTGTCTGTAGTTCACCGGTGCACATTCTTTTGGACGAGAATAAAACAATCGGGATGCAGTCGCAACTGCCATGCGTGGCGGTTTACGTGCAAGAACCGTGTGTTGTCCGTGCTGGATCAGTTGTTGCGTTGCTGTCGTTGGCGTTGTTGTTATCTCCCAGTGTCTCAGGTCCCAAAAGCAAACCACTGATGTGTAAACACGTGCTTTTCGTTTGTCAGGCCGTTGTAGGGATTTCTTTTGCTCTTTGCAGGTCTACAAGTTCCTTGTCCTCAAACAGTTCCTCTTTCTCAGCCGTGATTACGGTCCAATACCGCTTCTGTTGGGAAGAGTATCCGTTAATGTTTTCTGATTTACAAACAGTGTCAAAGAAACATTTCCTCCACCTTTACGCTTGCTTTGTGCATCTGTTTGTTTGGGTCAACACCCACTTGCAGCAGCTGAATCAGAATGTCTGCATGTTTTGCAAAGGAAGCAGCCATCAAGGTGGTCCATTCATCCAAGCAAAAATGAGAGCAGAATCTTTGTCTTCAGTGCAGTTTACATCAACTCCTGAATCAATACAGAGGTAACACACTGAGATGCAGCTGTCATGAGAGCTGTCCTCCTTTCATAATTCTTTTTCTTTGGGCCACAGCCACACAATCAACATGTCTACTGTTCGCTGCCCAGAGCAGGGCTGACAATCCAAGCTCATTGACCTTGTTCATTATGGCTGATAAGCTGATCAATTGCCTCACACAGTCCACCTGACCTCTGGCAGCAACCATCATTGATGCAATATCACTGTGTTGTCTGTTTTTTGCCTCACATCACAAGGCAGTTTTTTGTTGAAACAATAACAAGCTTGAGACTTCCCTTTCTGGATGTTGAAATTACTATACTGTTCATCAGCTGTTCATCAGCACATTCAAAATGTAATCCAGTGACATGCAGAGAGGGAAGAGGTTTCACTGCATTTACTGACAACATGGGAAATTCAGAATCTCATTGGCCACATCTTCCAGTTCACAGTTCACCAAAGCTTCTCCCAACTTCCAGTATGCTTCCTGTGGTGTATTCATTCTCCCCCTGAATATTTCCAGCACCTTGAGTCCAGCCTCAGTGATTGATTTACCATTGTACACTGCAGCCTCTGCCTCATGTTTCTGGAGCCCTAGATGAGTTGCCAGTTCCTTGACAATGATACCATTGGTCAGGTGCTTGGCTATGTTGATGAGTTGGATGTAATTAAGCTGAAAACAAGAGCACAGACAAGCAATTTCTTCAACGTCTCAAAAGAAAAGGCTCACAATGAAACAAGACACAATAGTTTTGTGCAACACCCTGTACCTCTCCTGGGGGAGGATATTCGTCAGTTGTTGAGTTTCTGTGAACTGCTGCTTGCTCAACCAGAGGTACTGGTCCTGAGGTCGTTTGTTGGGCTGAACGGAAGTTCGTCGTGGAGGCCTTCTTTTTACCCCTTGCACCGACACCTTTGAGATCACCCTTGTTGTTGTTTACTTCAGTGAGTAATTTTTTGACATTGTCAATTTGGTTGAATCCTGGTACGCCAGGTTTGTCTTCTTCTTCATGAAACAAGCCCTCAGCTTCGGCCAACAGAACACTCCAGTACAGCTCCTGTGTGGAAAAGGGCCTGTGCATAACACAACTGAAATTCATTGTGCCTTGGCAAGTTGAGAGTTGTAAGTGTTCTCAAATGCCTGAATTGCGCACCCACCATGACAAAGAGAGTTTGCCACCCAACACATTGACACAAATACACAAATCCACTTTGGTCTCCTCACCATGGAATGCAAATCTGAACGCTTGAACAACCCAGGCACAAATGTCCTGTGGTAAACCAAGGGTCCATCTCACCTTCCTGTTCCTCGGTTTGTGGGCGTTGGTGTTATTTCTGTAGTGCATGAGTAGCTCCAGCTTGCAGTGATACTGCTTTCCCATGTTGTGCGACCTTATTTTGCTCACAGTCTCGTAGCTGATCCCAAAGTGATTGATAGCCAGTTTCTCCAGGGTTTGAACAGTAAGGTAGTCGGTCAGGCGGGAGAGGTCCCCGTCAGCCAGCTCAGGGTCCTGCAAAAATACGATGCTCAAGAATGTATTCGATTGGATTCCATGCAAAGACAAAGACTTACTTCTGTATCAAAAACAACCGTTGCAATGAAAATGACAACAAAACTTGTCACCTCTTCCAAAAACGCATTGTCAACTTTTGCTTTTATCCGCTCTTTCTCCTTCTTGCTCAACAACTTTGCTTGCTTCTGACGATCATATCCAGCCCGCCTTTTTCTTTTCTGAACCTGTAAGAGTGATGAAATGCAACAAATGTTTGGGTGAAACTCAATGATGACAGTGAACAGCTTCTGACGTTTGTATTGCAGTTGAGGAGTGTTTTGCATGGGGTGGAAACACGTACGTGATCTCGCTGCTCATCCTTCCCAGACTCAAACTTTCGCTTTGGTGGATCTTCCTGAAACAGTCCAATAGCATTACGAAATTGGTGCCCTGACAATGACAAAAGGAGATTCATAGCAAGAAAGTAGAGATAAGGAGGGAACCTTGGGCAAAATGATTGGTATTTTCACAATGGATGGCTCTTCTGGCTTCTGGCCTGCCTCATCAAGCTCAACTGACATTTTTGCACAGAACTGTCCTGAGAAGCTGGTGACCTTTCTGTCATCATCACTAACAAGGCTGTAGATAGTGGCCTCTTTTGCATCAGTCCTGCAGAGGTGCTTGCCATGGATGTTCAACACATGATGCAGAGGCTTTGTCTGGAAACAATGGGTGATGTTACTTGAAAACGGAACATTTTAAAACATTTGTGCAAACATCTCCAGGGAGCAAAAGGTACACAGTGAAGACTCAGGTCATTGTTGTGCTTTGTTGTACAATGTGTTGCATTGAAGTTTCTGAACCTTACCCATTCAAACTTTCCATCACTCCATGTCTCCTCTGGAAATTTTGGCTTCCAGTTGGATTCGTGCACAAGAGACAAAGTCATGCTGCCTGTTTTTATGTCTTTGGTTGTGATAGGCAAGTTGCCCTCTGTGATGTATTTCAATTTTGCCTCCTTCAGATTGCTCTTCAAAGCCTACAACACATGGAAACGAATATATTTTTGCACAGTACTTGTGGTGTTTATTGAATGCAGTTTCAGAGATGAATACATTTTCAGATGAGGTCAGCAAATCAGCATGCGACAACACAAAACATGGCATAACCAATGTTCCTTTGAAAGTTAAGATGTCTCCGATTGCTTTCAAGGGGCAAAATCTCGTGGACAGAAGAACAGCCAAACAGCAGTGAATATAAGTTCAAAGTGGCTGGGTGTTCAAAACTTAATTCTTTAATTTCAGGAATAGTGTTGTGAAGTACACTGCAGAAGTATGGCCTGATCTCAAGTTCCTTTTTGGAAAAATTGGCAAAGATGAAGTTTGTTGCCTTGTCTAAGCAATTGAACTTTGTTTTGCAGATGTGGCAGACAACTCTGGAGAAGGTTTGAGTGTGGAGCTCAATGAAACATGAGTTTATGTCATAGAAGGAACTCCCATCAATGCACTAGTCCCTGGAAGGCACCTCAACAAGTAATGGAGCAGTGTGTTGCTCCTTACGCTGCAATGTGATCTTCACACTCTCCCTTTGACTGGTTGTGGTCAAACAGTGTGGGATTCTCAGGATGTAGGCTGAAGTTTCACTTTTTGCCGGAGCCATGACCTCTATCACAGGAGCAACAAAGCACTCATTGTCTGGGATCTCAGATGCAAAGTTAGACAGGTCAGTTCTGACATCCATAAGATGAGCCTTCTGGGGACAGCCAGCAGTAATGAAGAGCTGAACATCAGAATTGTCCCCTTGGAGACAGATATCTTTTCCCCTCCCAACAGTGGCCATGTATCTCCTTCCATTTCTCAATGTTGTCATGGGGCAACAACTGTTCAGTTGTACAAGGCTGTCCTCATCTGCAGCAATGTCTTGCAGTTCTGAAGAAAAAAAATCAACTGCAATGAAACTGGAAATTTTCCATCCAACATGAAAGATCAAAAGGTCCTTCTGAGGGGACCAATTCATCAGGTGAACAAACAAGGTGTCACTTTTCTTTTTTTCTCATTCAATTGCTAACGAGACCTGCATCAATGGCAAAAATTGCTGAAGTTGTGTGCATGTGCTGAGTAAAGGAGACACAAGTGTTCCTAATTCCTCTTGTGAAGAAGAATTACAAAGTGCCTTTCAGTCCAACAAACTTCACTTTGTCTCACGATCAACAGCTTGCATGCATTTCAGGCATGAGCAGTAAATGGAAAAATTCAGACCTGGCTTGAGAACTTGTTGTGCCAATGTTGACAGCCGTGGAATCTCTGGCTCAAGAATCACTGGAATTATTGGCAAGGCTGGTTTTAGTGCTGGAATGCTCCATCAAGATTGCATCATATGAATGAACAGGTCCTGAAATCTTTCCAGCTGGGTTTTGTCAAAGCACACAAGAAACTTTCTTGGTTTGCAAAAGGACAAAAGACAAACAATGCTCAGCATGTGAATTTGCAAATAAATTCCTGAAAGGTCGTTCCATCAGATGTTATCAAAACCTCAGCAAAAATAGGACAAAAGAAATGACAAATTTAAAGGAACAAACAGAGTGTGTGCCGAGCTTGATCCCCTTCGTCATCACTGCTGTCTTGTGGAAGTGGACCATCCACTTGGCTGATATGTTTTCTTTGTGACCGTCGGAGAGGTTTCAAACAAGTCTGACAAAAAACAATGTATGAACCTCAAAATCAACAAGACGCCAATGAGAATAATTATCGCAGAAGACAAAAAAGTTTCTTGAAAGGTTTACCTTTTTCAGGGTAGCAACAGATTTGTTCTGAAAACTGTCATTGCCAGATGCAGCTCCTTTTTGTCGCTTTTCCTGGCAAATAATGTGGGAAACACAAATCAAAACAATCCTTCATTGGGTTGTGCAAAGATGGCACAATGTTCGCATTCTCTGAGCAACCCAGTACCACTTTAGAACTTTTGTTGGTGCACATTTCAAGGCACTGTAGACTCAGGTGTTTAGCCAAACACATCCTCTGAGAAATTTACCACTGACCTGTGGTGACTCCCCATCAGTTGAACTCGAACTTGAATTTTCCCTTGAGCTCAATTTTCTCTTTGGGGGAGTCATAGGCAGTTTCTGAAACAGCAACGTGTTGGTTTTCGTTCATTTACAACACCTTCACGCATCTGGTTGGGCACTTCATGGTGAAAGAATTCAAGTTTCGTATCAGGTTCTCTTTGAGAAGAGGGACATGTTTTGCTCGCCATGACTTGTTTGCATGAAACACAGAAACACAGAATACAAAGAGACCAAAACTTTTCGTGGAAACAAATCGCCAATGATGTGATTTCGTGAATTTCGTGAGATTTTCAAGAAAATTTGATGGCTACCTTTCGGATTTCGTGTCTGACGAACTGCAGAGACACCTGAAGGGGAACCTGGAGTGGTAGTGTCAAGGAGGAATGTTCAATCTTCAAGACTGATGCCTCTATCTGAGTCTTGATGTCCGGCTCCTTGATGAGGTCAACTGACATGTCAGCCCGAAAACATCCCGTGAACTGAGTGATGTCCTTTCCTTTGGCAAATAGCGAAAAGATAGTTGCCTCCTTTGGTTCAGATCGGCAGATGTGGTTGTCATGGATATTCAACACCTGACGCAAAGGCTTCATCTGGAGAAATGAAAAACAACAGCATCCAATCCACAAGGAATGACACAGCTAAAAAGGGTTTTCACACAGATGATGCAGAGTCAAAATTTTGATGCAATGCCAGGAACAGACTGGGCCATTTTTTTACACTCTCCATTGGGTGTCAGTGTCATGTTAAATTTGACACCCGCACGTTAAAATTTTAAGGTGCATGTCAAAAAGTCTGATGCTGCCCTGCCTGTGTGAAAACCCTGATGTTGCAAGAATCCTCTTTCAAGCTGGACAGTTCAGGGACAGAGACATTCAACAAATGAAAAACACAGCATTTCAAACCAACAGTGCACTGATGATAATTTGAAACCATGAAAAAACATACCAGTTCAAACTTTCCTTCTGTCCAGCCTTCAACATCAAAACGAGGCTCCCATCTGGAACCTCTAACCAGGAGAGAAAGACTCATGCTAGCTGAGGCAGGGTCAATCTTTTCAGTTGAGATGGGCAATGAGCCTTCTGTTATGTAGTTGAGGTTGATCTCTCTTGTATTGGATATCAATTGCTACAATTCAAACAACATCCAGCAATGAGTAGTGTGTGAATTCCAATCTGAACCTGCAAAAACTCCCTGCAATTTACAGAATAGAAGCAAAAAGCTATTTCATTGTGTCTCACCTGTCTGAAGTCTGTCACCTCTTCAAACAGAGTGCTGCTGAAATATGGCCTGATCTCTGCTATGCTTTCCACGTTGCCATTGTTGTCATGTGCCCCAACTTTGCCAAAAATGAAGCTGGTGGCCCTTTTCAAACAGTTAGTGTCAGTTTTGCAGATGGTGCAGATGATAGTACAGAAGTGGGGAGTGTGGAGCTCAAGAAATCTGTCATCAATCTCAAAGAAAAGAACCCCATCCATGCACTTGTCTCTGGGAGGCACCATAACAACAGCATGAGCTGGGACCCTGTTACCCAGCAGCATTCTGACCTTCACATTGTTTCTGTCATCATCATGATGGAGACAATGGGGTATTCTCAGAATATATGCTGAACTTTCAGTTCTTGCAGGAGCCAATATGTCCACAACAGGAGCAATAAAGCACTCATTGTGTGGAACTTTTGAGCTGAAGTTGGTCAGGTCTGTTCTGACCTCCATCAGATGAGCTCTCCTGGGACACCCAGCTGTGATAGTTAGCCGAACATCAGACTTATCTCCCTGGAGTTGAGTAGCCTCCCCTCTGGCAACTGTTGCTATGTATCTCCTTCCCTTCCTTACTGTTGTCATAGGACAAAATGTGTCAAGTGGCAGAGTATGTGAGATCTCTGTGGAATAACAAAAATAATATATTTTATTAATGCCTCTTTGGTGGCAATGTTGACATGATTAATTGTTGTTGTTCACAAAGGTAGCTTCCTTTTCATGGTGACAGAAACCTAGAAAGCAACACTCAACAACCTGTTGGGAGAACTGCCTTTGCCAAAGAGGAGAGGCTCTGGGGAGAGTGCCAAACTTGTGAATGGTAAATGTCTGAAAGAAATGGCAATACACTGAATTCAAACCAGCTGAAGTTGAATTACTACAAAACACTTTTGTTGCAAGTTCAGATCAGAACATGTCAAAACAATGTGCAATCTACTTGAAAAGCACTTCTGGCACTCACCTGCCAGGAGGTTGCCTTCCTCAAATGCTTGTGCTCCCTCTGCTGCTACTTCCATCAGTCTCCAATGCTGAAAGCTTTCTTCCTCACATGTCACAGTATCAGAGTTTGTCTTCTTCATTTGGAGGGTTTCTTGACTGGTTGTTTTGCAAATGTTTGTGGCACAGTGTAGAGCCCCTGCATTCAACAGAGCTCTGAATGATTCTTTGCTCCCATTCAATGAAGCAAGGTCCAATGCAGTGTGCTCATCCCTGTCCTTCTCATCAAGGTCTGCTCCAGCCCAGATCAGCTCATTCACACAGTCCACATGGTTTCCCACAGCAGCCAACATCAATGCAGTCTGTGTTAGGCTACATTTGGCATTTATCGCACTACCAGCCTTCATGAGCATGGCCGCATTGTCAACAATCCCATGTTTTGCAGCCAGATGCAATGCAGTCTGCCCATGTTGATCTACAGTTGTCACATCAGCACCAGACTCAATCAACATTTGCAAACAGTTGGAGGGGTGAATCATGGCAGCCTGATGCACAGCTGTATTTCCATGTAAGTCTTGAACATCCACATCACCTCCAGAATTCATGAGAATATTGAACCAAGTTTTTTGGCTGGTTGCAGTGACAGTAGGGATTTGTGCAGTGTTTTTGAAATAGCTTCCTGAGTTTACATTAGCTCCTGCTTCCAGCAAACATTTTACACAATCCGTGTCACCTTGCTCACAGGCAAAAACCAAAGCTGTCTCACCAGTGAAATACATTGAATCCACATCAGCCCCTTCATCAAGCAAGCTGTGTACATCCTGGGAGTTCCTCTTCAGAATGGCATGCAACAGATTTGCATTTATGTTTCGCTGTTTCTCTCTGTGGGTGTAAAGAAGAACTGACTGCAGAGAAAGTGGCAAGGGGAGCTGTGAAATACAGTTGTAAAGATTGAGACCTGCAGAAATGTTCCTCATGTGTTTTCGAATAGTCTGTGTGCAAATGTCAAAAAGGCTTTGTGGTCCTTGTGGCATGGAAATGTTTGTACCCTCTCCAGGTGCTGCTACCAAGGCCCTTGTTTGCTCTTCTACGTTCTGACTGGGATCAACCCCTGCAGGGAGCAGTGTCTCCACACACTGTGTGTACCCATTCGTGGAAGCTGCACCCAGGGGTGATGTTGTTGCAAGATCACAGTTGACATTGACATCTTCCCCATGTTTCAACAACACCTCTGCAATTTCACAGTGTTCTTGCTCAGCAGCAATTGCCAAAGCTGTGTATTTCTTTTGTGTTCTCAAGTTGGGATCAGCTCCAGCAGTAAGCAGTGATTCCACACATTGTCTGTGACCCTTCATTCCAGCCAAGTAGAGAGGTGTCACACCATTGTCATCAGCTGAGTAAACATCAGCTGTATTTTTGATTGGCAGTGTGACTATCTCATTGTGCCCACATTTAGTGGCAACTGATGGACTTGTATCTGTTTGCTGTGCTCTCAAATTAGGACCAGCTCCTGCACTGACCAGTGACTTCACACAGTGTGTGTGTCCATTCAGGGCAGCATGGTACAGAGGTGTTTGTCCATTCTCATCTGCTGAGTTGATGTCTACCCCATGTTGAATAAGTAACTGCACCACTTTATTATGCCCATAATAATCAGCAATAATAAGGGCTGTGACTTGATGTGAAGTCTTCAATTCAGGATCAGCTCCTGCAGCAAGGAGTTTCTGAATATGATCAGTATGACCTCTCCTAGCAGCCTCATACAGAGCTGTGATGCCAATTTCATTTGCTGAATTTACATTTGCTCCATTTTGAATCAATATTTCCAAGGTGCCAGAGTGTTCATTTCCAGAAACAGCTTCTCCATCTGAGCCCTCCTGTACAACTGCACAGATGAGACCTGTGTTGCCCCTATTTCCATGAATATTGCAATCTGCCCCTTTCTCAATCAATTCTCTGACAACATCCTTCTGTTGTCTGATCAGAGCACAAATTAGTGCTGAGTCTTTGTCTGCATCAACATGATTGATTTCTGATCCTGATTGCAACAGGAACTGAAGGCATTTTGCATGTCCATTGAATGCTGCATGGGAAAGAGCAGTTATTCCACAGTAATCTGACAAGTTAACATCAGCTCCTACCATAATCAGTGGCAACAGGCACCAGTGATAACCTTGTGAAGCTGCCAACATCACAGAAGTTCTTCCCTGATTGTTCTGCTGGTTCTGATCAGCTCCTGCACTCAAAAGTTCCTGCAGGCACTCCATATGTCCTTCTGAAGTAGCTGCCATTACAGCTGCCCAACCATCATGTCCTGTGACATTAACATCAGCTCCAGCCTGAACCAGCTCCTGAACAACCATGTAATGGCCTCTGTGGCTGGCATGCATCAGAGCTGTCCAGCCATAGATGCTCTGTTTGTCCAGCTCAGCTCCACCATGGATCAGTTCCCTCACACAGGGAAGTTGTCCACTGTTAGCAGCCCAGAACATGGCTGACCATCCAAGATCATTCACCTCATTCACTCTTGCTGAGGAATTAATCAATTCCCTCACACATTCAGCATGACCTCTGCTAGATGCAACAATCAGTGGGGTGTCGCCATACTTGCCTCTCTGATTTGTATCACACCCGAAATCAATCATCTCTTGTACCTGCCTCAGGTTTCCACATGCTGCTGCTGCTATTAATCTGCCTTTTGTGAGCAAATTCAAACACTCCATAGATCCTTGCTGTGCAGCCAGAGTTAAGGCTGTGACCCCTTCCTTATTTTGTGTGTCCAAATCTGCACCACTTTGTATCAGCACTTCAATGCAGTCCAAATGTTCATGGGTGGCAGCAAACATCATTGCAGTTTCTCCTTTGTGGTTCTGGGCATCTACATCAATCCCTTCAGCAATCAAATCTTTCACACACTCCACTTGGCCCTGCACCACAGCATACACCAGAGCAGTGTTCCCTTTTCTATCTGTAGCATTGATGTTGACTCTTGATTGCAGGATGCTTTGCATTGCAGCAACATTGCCCTTGAATGCATAGAATCGTAGATTTGTCTCCTTCTGTTTTTCAGAGATGTCATTGAAGTCAGTTGTGTCCAGCCTGAGGTCATCAGATTCTCTGTCAAATTTGAAAGTTTTGGACTCGAACTGATGGAATGCTGCAAGTTCCAGGATGTCAGCACATCGGTATTGCTCCATCTGCAGTGCCACCTGCTGGGCAGTGGCCTTGCTGGCATTTTGTAGTTTGAGGTTTGCTCCACATTTTACCAGTTTCTTCACAGTCTTCACATCTCCAGCTCGAGTAGCCCACATGAGGGCTGTCCAACCAGACCTGTTCTGCAAGTCTACATTGGCTCCCTGACCAATCAAGAGCTCTGTAGCTTCCTTGTCTCCTTTGATAACAGCCCACATCAATGGGGTGTAGCTGCTGTGACCCTGTACATTACAGTTGGCCCCCAACTCAATCAAAAGTTTGACACATTCAGCCTGTTGCCCAATGGCAGCACAGATCAGAGCTGTGTCACAATCTTTGTCAAGGTGCTCAAGATGAGCTCCAGCTGCAACCAGTGACTTCAGGCATTGTGAGTGTCCAAAGAATGAGGCCAGGGACAATGCAGTGATGTACTGATTGTCAGCCTGATTCACATCAGCTCCAGCACCAATGAGCTGTGCAAGGCAGTTGTGGTGACCTTGATGAGCAGCCAGCATCAAGGCTGTTCTGCCCTGATTGTTCTGTTTGCCAGGATCAGCTCCAGCTTTCAGCATCTCATTGAGACATTCTACTTTTCCTGCTGAGGCAGCTACCATGAGAGGTGTCCACCCAACTGTACCTTTGATGTTCACATCTGAACTTGCTTGGATCAGCTCTTGCACAACCATCAAGTGACCTTTGTAGCAGGCATGCATCAGAGCTGTCCAGCCATAGATGCTCTTGTTGTTCACATCAGCTCCATTCTTGATCAATTCCCTCACACAGTCCACATGTCCATTGTCAGCTGCTCAGAACAGAGCAGTCCAACCCAGCCTGCTCTTCTTGTTGACATCAGCACCAGCCTGAATCAGTTCCTTCACACATTCAACATTGCCCCTGCTGCAAGCTGCAGTAAGAGCAGTGTGATGATCTTTAGTTTTGGCATTGATATCAGCTCCATGTGTGATCACTTCCCTCAGACAATCAACATTTCCCTTTGTACAAGCAGCAATCAGAGCTGTATATCTCTGCCTGGTCTTGGCATTAGCATCAGCTCCAGCAGCCAAAAGCTGCTTCACACACTTCACTCTACCTCTTTGAGCAGCATAGATGAGAGAGGTCAGTCCTTTTGCTCCATATTTCTCACTCTTCTCTTTGGTCAGAGGAAACACACAGTGATTGCAATTTCCTTCCATGGTGGTTGCTTGGCGGGCAGACAGCCGCGAAAACCTTTCTGTTGATCTCTAGATCAACTTGATGACTCAGCCGACAAGCTTGAAAATGTCACGGATAAGCTTGATGTCTCTCCACGAAAGCTTCACAGATATCCACGAATCAGCAAAAATAACAGAGAGGTTTATCGCCAGCCCATGTTTGTCATTCTGGTCTTTCGCCTGCGGTAAAATGCAGTGAGTAGTTCATTTGATTGTGACACAAGTATCGTGCACGAAGTGGGCGTGCGCACACTCCGGTGAGCACACAAAAAACGATCACAGCAAATATCCACAATTCTCCTCCAAGACAGGTTCACAAATGCCCATCTGTTTTTTTGGTTGCGTGAAGTCTTGTTTCCTTTGCTCTTTTCATCCACGTGTGACCATTTCACCGGGTCTTTGACAGAAAGCAAGAGAAATCTTCACTGCAGAATCAGAATGCCCAACAAATCCACCTCTACGTATTGTTTTGAACAAGTTGAATATTGCTTAGGCTGAAAGTGGCGGTTGCTGCAATCCCCAAAGTGTCAGTGAAAACAAACTAAGAAGACAAGCAACAACAACAACAACAACAAGAAATAACAACAGCAGCAGCAACAACAACAACAAGTGTAACCAGCACGAAATCGCCCTACCTGAGATTTTACAGCACACCGGCTGTTTCGCGTTGTACTGCACACTGCTGAGATCAGATTTCTGTCGAAGCAAGCAACAACTTAGGTCTGAGCGCTGTGTCTGAAGAGAACTAAACTTGAAACACACACACACAGACACACACACACGCACAAGGTCTTTCAACAAAGTAAAAATCCGCCACACACCAGACAGTCCTGTCGTTCACATACCCACAACCTTCAGAAAATTTTACTCAAAGCCAAGTAAAATGTTGTCAGAGTTGGCAAGAAAACAATCGGATTTCGTAGTCTAAATTCAGCTCCGGCTGACCACAGCTATCTCCTGTTTGCAACGTGGCCAAAAGAGAAAAGCATTCTCTTGCGAAACACACCCACACACATACACCCACTAACTTACATAACACGTATGTACAGGTGTCACTTGCCCCTTTACCCAAGTTATGTACTCACCACACACCGACCGACGAGGTGACGTCACGGGACGCAACGTCGCTGACGTAGACGTTGTTGACGCAGCGTCGCACAGACATATCTGCGATGAAACAAACTTTGTTCAAAGTATGCGACATTTGACAGCTTGAATTTGGCGCATTTGAGTTCTTCATTTCCACGCCATCAGGAGGTTGTTATCGCAAATGAGAGATAAGGCTGATAAGCCCCTGGACGCAATGAACAAAATCAGTTCATCGTTCCCACCCAGCAACAGAATTCCATCGCAAAACAATGACCAACATGGGCAATCAACAATATGCGCGGAGTGTGTGTGTCTCTTCAGCCGTACCGCGGCACGTTTCGGAGTTTTCAATCTGGGTGACGCAGGGTCGTTTTCTGGGCTGAGTCAAACTTCTGTCATTGGGTTCAATGTCAAACTTCCATCATTGCCGACGTCGACAATATGACCGCGCATCACCAATATGAAAACCCCTTTGCGAAACACTGTTTAAGGGCAGACTACGGACACTATGCAATGCGATCCTGTGAAAGTATCGCTGGTGGGTACAGCTTTGTGGTTGTACCCAACCCTTTCGACCCGAACACTTTCCTGGACAATGTTCAAGAACCGACGGCGAGAGACGGTTCATCTGCATCTCACATTTGAGACTTGTTTCCCATCGCACAAAGTAAGCACAGAAGTCCCAGATTTTTCAGGAGTCCTCACCACCTATGATCCGAACAGGACACTCAACCAGGTCTGGACTCAACAATGATCCGGGACACGGAAAAGATGCACAAGTGCCTTCACTCACGAATTCACACGCAAATTTACTCATTCGCAGGCCTGCTCACTCACTCACTCACTCACTCACTCACTCACTCACTCACTCACTCACTCACTCACTCACTCACTCACTCACTCACTCACTCACTCACTCACTCACTCACTCACT
>JAAUXT010045341.1_pt1 | contig 15079 bp, 13 predicted proteins | sample 7278171 | NCBI WGS metagenome assembly JAAUXT01 (sample SAMN14350112, study PRJNA611818) | marine sediment metagenome | isolation source: surface marine sediment (1.8m) | place: French Polynesia: Moorea | collected 2018-08 | reverse complement strand
GGTCCGGTTGGGTTGGGTTGGGTTGGGTCCGGTAGGGTTGGGTTGGGTTAGGTCCAGATGTGTTGTGTAGGGTCCAGTTTGGTTATGTCCACTGAAGCATTCACCACACCAACTGTATACATACAGTCTAGATTATTGGTTTTCACCCTGATTCTTCTTCAAATTCACTTCAAATTCATACCAACTCAATATGTGCTTTAATGGCAGCAGGAAATGCATCTAGACAGGAAGTGTGGGCTTTCTCAGGGAAGAGCAAGGACAGTTTCCGCTTCCGCGACCATCAGGGTTCCCGCCTCGGAACTTCTTGTTCTGTATGTCCTTGAAAAACAGTGCTGCCGCAGACAGAGTTCGATGGCCTTTGTCATTTTCTTAAGCTGTGAAAGTTTGCCGTGCGGAGTCATCTCAGGGCTCAGGAAGGATTTTTCCCACCAGTTTCCGGAATGACTGAGTGTTGTTTTGCGCGAACTGGACTGCAGATTTCCCTTGAATCGTGCAGTTGCAATGGCACAACTTCCTCATTTTGTCACACACCAGGACCGTCTGCGTTGTTCGGTCTTTGTGTCGATGCAATGTTGATGAAGCGACCTCAGGCATTCATGGGCAAAGGGACAAACCAGCCCTGCTGTGAAATTTGTCTCTTCTCCGCTGTGGTTTTGCGCCTATCTGACTTGAGGAGAGCCTTCGTGCACCCTCCCTCACGAGTACATGTGCTCTTCCATCTCGATTTTAACGGTACGAGGTTCCTCCACAAATACGCTACGTTCTGGTTCACGACGCTCCGTTCCTTTCGAAACTGACAGGGTCCGTCGGAAAATTCGTGGACAGACCTCGTACATAGATCTTTCTGCTGTGCAGTAGGAACAGTTTCAATCGAGACAGAGGCAACGTTTACGATGTGTGCGCACAAAGCAACGGGCGATACGATGTCGTGATGAAGGCTCATCCAGAGGCTTCCTCCAATCTGATGGATCGTCGCACAAAAAGGACTTTAACAGGTTGAATGCAAAATTGTGTTGCAAAATGTGATGGGGGGATTCGTTTTGAAAATCGCTTGCAGGACTCAAGATGTGAAACTGATTTGTGAACCCATAACCCATTCGGATAAAAGAACCCGGAACCCATTCTCTTCCCTGAATGGATTAAATTGGAGCTGAGAGAAAAACATTTGATCCACAGCATCAGTCAGCTTGACAACAAGATGACAGGAGCCATTGCAACGTGAGTAGAGGAACCTCGGAGGACGCAGTTTCGTTTCGTTGAGGACCGGTCTTTTGTCGGAAAGGAGAGAGCGGACACAGGACGCTCTGAAGTCTCTTTGGGACCTGTAGCTGCACGGACAGCGTCCGCTCTCCACTCTTGTTCTTTTTTGTCTTCTGGAAATCCTACACCTGTCAACGCAGCCGACGTGAGTGGAACTGATCATACCCCCTTCAAAAGGATCCGCATTGGTATGCAGTGCGTTCTCCAGAGAAAACAGCGACGACAGCCTCATCAGTAAAACGACAGCATTTTCTCTGTTTCCCCAACACTTGCGCTCCTTTGTGATTGCGCACAGTGTTTGGACGCAACAACAAAACGTTTTGACATTGATGCATCGAAGCAGTTTGGTTTTTGGAGGCTGTTCAAAGCACAAACATGAAGAGAGCTCATCTCGTGCTTTGCTTTGCTGGAAATTCGAAACCCCCAACTTTTTTTACGTGGGATCGATAAATTTCAAATTTTAATTGAGCCAAATAAAACACTGCAACGGAAGAAGCACTCGTTCTTCACGCTTCATTGGATTTCATTGTTTGATTTCGCACAACCACTGTTCGTAGTTTTCCCAGTTCGGTGAGTTTTTGAGGCTTGTCCAAGGTTTCAAAGCCAAAGACACCGACGAGAGTTGGAAAGTGCGGAGATTCCGATTCCGCATCATGGTCCGACTCTCAATGTGAATGGACTGTGCCCAAATTGCGTGGCCCTGAAAGTTTGATATCATTCTCTGTGGACTCATATTTGCCCTCGCTTGCTCTCATGTAATTGGGGCATATCGCTCTGCTGCTGAATCTCTCCAATGTCTTTATTGATGTGAATGTGTCAGACTGAACCCCCGGGCGTTTTCCATCTCGATCTGGGTTCAAAGGTTTGTGAGAACTCGACGGCCGTTCTGAGACCAGCGCGGCGTTCACGGTCGCTTCTAAGAGGTTACAGGGGTCCGAACAACACGGGACTTGTATCCCCTTGTGATCCGTTACTTGTGCACGGTTCAGTGTGCACATAGTGGGTGGACACATCAGACATGTATGCCACGTAAAGTTTGGAGGAGAGCTCCCATGCAGGGAGAAATGTTGTGCTTGACTGAAGTATTAATCGCCGGCTGCTCTTTGGCGTCAATAACACGGTGATTGAATGAAGGATTGCCTACTCCTGGTCGGCTTTGTTCGCCTTGCAACAACCACTTGTTCATCTGGAGCTTTTCAGGCGCTTGTGTGCTCGATGTTGATTCCAGGTTCCAGTGTGGATTCCAGAGATTGAGAATACATTGCCAGCAGATTGCGCGTTCAACTCGTCTCTTCATCTCGTGTGCCTGTTGCTCTGATGCGGCTCTTGTTTTGTTCACGTCAGCTGCCTCAAACCAACACGGAATGTTTTCCTTGCTTGGACTTGGTTCTCAAAGTTGGAACTTGGCATTGGACTCTAGTCAGGCTGTCACACACTCCCCAATCCTGAACTCACAAGAGGAACATGCTCTTGTTCCTTGTGGTGATTCGTCTTTGGTTTTGTTCTGTTTCAGAACGTGGGCTTGAAGCGGTCGCACAAACTGGACCAACTCTCTTATCTGTGCCAGACGTGTGGGGAAAACCAATACAGCCTTCAGACAGGATCCCTCAACTACACCCTGCTCAACAACCAATCGGAGTACTTCACCCTGCTCATCAATGGGGAGGAACCTTTCCAGTCGCACAGCGTCGACTTTGCCTACTCAAACATATCGTGCACCGAATGTCCTTACGGAGCCAAGTGTCTTCACGGGATCGTGGCAGTGCCCAACTTCTGGGGGTAAGTGCGTGTCACTGCGTCACAACCGACCCATCCGTCATTCGTGAAGGAGTAGGCTCGACGTCGAAGGTGCATGGGAAGCAGCCTGAAACGGAACTTTTTTCATTCTGGAGGACTTCAACTACAGAGTACAAAAGATGTGTCAATCAACGCCTTCGATGGTTGTGCTGGAGAGAACTCTTCATGAGATGGTTTCGACATAAACTGCATAAAAATGGATGTGGATGCAGCTTGACTGACAGAAATATAGAGATTGAGAGAGCTCTGGGGATGGAAGAAGAGGGGTAGCTGTCCATTCACGTTGAGTGCATCAGTCTGTTAACGTGGGAAGGCGTCAGATTCAGCAGTGTTCAGAACAGACACAAAATCTCAATCTCTTGAAGAAATAACCAGTGACCAAGATCCAACAAAACTCGTATCTCCAAGTCTGCTGATGGCTGTGAACTACGAGTTGGGGTTTGGAATCCTTCCCGGACGCCTTTGTATTGTAAAGTTCTGTCGCAACGAACCACCAAGAATCAAAGACCGTCCGTGGCAAAATGACGCTTTGAATGATTTTTCCAGCCTGCTCCATTCGAGAGAGTCAATTTCTACACCACTGGTTTACCCTCCCCGTCGTCTTGGGAATTCCAATTTTGGTCGACAAGGGGTCACCGTTTGTCATTGCTAAAGCTCAGGCACACGATTGAAAATGCTGATATATTTGCCCTTAAAGACCAACAAAGGCTTTGCTTTTCTTCGCACTGACTCACTTGGAATGTGTTTGGACCAAGATGCTGGTTCTTCTTCGGTTGACACATAGTTCTTCTTGTTGCAGATACCAATACGGAAGTTACGCGTTCTTCCAGCACTGCCCTCCCGACTACTGCTGTTCTCAGACTACCTGTTACGACATCGACACGTGCGCAGAGAACAGGGTGGGGCGGCTGTGCGGCAGATGCAAGGAGGGATACGGAGAGGCTTTGTTCTCCTCCAACTGCGTGCCGAATCACACATGTCACAATTACTGGGTTGTGCCTCTGTCAGGTGAGTTTCTGTGATCGAGTGTCACTGAGTGCATTTGTGAGTCAGAGGTAACCGGCATGGAGGCATTGATCAGGAGCGAAAGGCGGACGTGCAGCTTGACTGCACAAGATCTCTTTCCTGGTTCTGTATGAGATCCTTGCATGTGAGAGATTGCGTTGAGACACAGCAACAATTGTGCTTCTGGTTGGACGAATGAAAAACTTACTTGTTGCCAAGTCCAAATCACAAAGCTTATGCTGCAGATATTCAGCTACGTGCTTTGTGTCATATCTGAAGTTGTTTACTGTACCAGGACGTTCAGGGTTCCAGACATCCCTGCAACGAGCACTTGTGTGGCTCGTAAAATCCTACAACAAGAATGATAAATGAAGCCAAGAAGCGATATCCTTTTGTTGCAATCAAACTAGCTTTTTCGAGCTTAGACCAAGAGTCAGGTTCCAGCAACTCTTAGTTTTCTTCCTGCACTAGTAAAATCACGTTGATGTTGCCTTTTCTGGTTTTCAGCTGCCATGGGTCTGGTCTACTGCTTCTTCCTGGTTTTCCAGAGCGACGTTCGCACCTTCATGTTTGCCTTTCAAGCCTTCAAGTTCACGTGCCAATGTTGCAACGGAAGTTACTACAAAATCAGATTTCTGCAGCCGAAGAAGGGGCCAGAGCCCGAAGAAATGTGCATGGCGTCGAACAAGGCCTCCAGCAACGGCTTGTGCCCTGTTGACTCCCACGAACACACCCAAGAGACACAGGAAAGCCTCTCAGACACGTGCACACCTCTACAGGATGAGAAGACAGCAGAATTTGAGGACTTCAGCACCAAGCCTGAGGAACCAGAGAGAAAAGCGGGCGCAGGCTTCCTTATCATCCTGTTCTACTACTTCCAAGATGCATTGCTCCTTCACGTCGACACAGGTTGGGATAACTTTCAGAATTTTAAGTGCTTGCCTTTCTGGCAACGAGTATGAGATGTTCGCTCGAGCCACACCTTTTGCCACCACCAAAAACAAAAAGAACAAAGGCCACGCACAAAATTCTTCTCGATGTCAATATCAAAAGGTCAATTCGTGATTTGGAACAGCCGCGTTCTTTTGAGTCACGAGCAAGTTTTACTGCGATCACACGTTCACAAAATTAAATTTGATGATCCGTGTTCTGTTCAAAGCTAAGGTTTCAGGCTGTTTCAATTTCGTTTGCTTGGATCGTGCGTCATGAGAGCAGTTGGAAGTCTTTGCTTCGGCTCCAATTGCGGAAACTTTTTTCTTTGCAGTTTACACGAAGACAGTGTCGAGATTCCAGAAGCAACTCAAAGCCTTTTTGGTTGGACTGTTTCGATTCAGACTGGATTTTTATCAGTTTCTGGATGACGTGTGTCTGTACCCTGGGATGCAGCCGGTTCCCAAAACACTGTTCAAAGCTCTTTTCATCCCCTACATTCTGCTGTTGTTGGGCCTTATCTTTGTTCTGTACAAGTTCTACACTTGCTGTCAGAAATGCACTGGGCATATCAGCGCAAGAAGAAGCAAAAGGAAAAGGAAAAATCGAACAGGGAATCGAGATCAACTGATGGGAGATGACAACAATGACAGCAAAACCGTCGGAAAAGAGGAGGAAGAACGCAAGCCTTTCTCAGCCAAACTCGCGGCAGGATTCACACTCGTTTTTCTCTTCACCTATCAGAAAATGGCCGTGGTGACTTTTACGTTGTTGAACTGTGTTCCCATTGGTGATGAGTCAGTTTTGTTCATAGACGGCACGCAGAACTGCTTCCAAGACTGGCAATACGGGGTCATGTGCTATGCATTCACTTGTGTAGTGCCATTCAGTGCAGTTTTGCTGATTGGACCTCCTCTTCTCCGTTGCAAGTACATATCACTGGCTCAGTTCTTCCTTGGATGCCTCATCCCATTGCCTGCTCTGGTATACTGGATCTACCTTTGTGTGAGAAAAGACTATCGCGCTGGGACGAATAAAACCAACATCCACCATTCAGTTGAGACCACAGCAGTCCTGGATATCCTTCAAGGCTCGTTCAAGGATTCAAAGAGCTCACACATCACTGGCCAGTTCTGCTGGTCAGGCGTCCTCATAGGCCGCAGACTCATATTGTTCCTGTGCTTCACATTCATCAATGACATTCTGATTCGCTTGATTTGCATGCTGTGCGTGTGTTTCATCATTCTTCTGCACCATATTTACGTCCAGCCGTACAAGAGCAAGAAGGGGAACCTGGCCGGGGCGATAAGCGCAGCAGCACTGCTCATTGTTGGAGGCATCAACTTGTTGAGGGCAGGTACGTCTTGTTGTGCTGTGTTTTGTTCACTTGATGGACTGTTTTGTGCACGTGAAGTTTCCTTCCGGCGGACAGGGTCTGGACATTCGGCTTGCGAGAGAAATTTGAGTCTCACGAAGAAATGACACGCAAAGTAGCAAAGAATGTTTGTCGTTTGTTGAAACCGACCCGAGTTGGCCTGAGAATACATTTTCCAATCAAGTCTGGAAAGCAAGAGCTCTTGTTGATTGGTGCTTGTCTGTCATCAAACTCCGAGACAGATACAGGTGAGCCACATTGGGAAAAGGATAACAGAGCTTCGTGTTTGGAAGTGAGAAAAAGTCATGCGAAGAAACAATTGCTTCTTTTGTTTCCGCGTGCACAAAGGGAAGAAAGCTGTTCCCAGAACATCTACCAGTAGATCTTTCTCCCATTGCCATGCTTTGCTCTTTCAGTCTCCGGCAAGACCATGAAAATCAGAACACCAGCTCGGGCAAAGTGGAAACTTTCAGATCAAGTTCAGAGCTCGACAGCCGTCTCCAGAAAAAAAAGTGCTCCACCGGCGGTCTCGTCTTGTTGTTGTTGCAGGGTTCGAGAGCGCCGAGTATGTGCCCATCGGGCCGAACCTCGTGCTCATGCAGCTGTTCGAGGAGCTGGAGAACGTGCTGCTGCTGTGGCTCCCCCTTGCGGGCATCTGCGTGCTGCTCGTGGCGCTCGTCGTGCGGCTGCTGCTCGTCGTGCTCGCTATGCTGCACTGCTGCGGACTCGTGCAGAAGAAGGCGACCGTCGTCGACGAAGCACCGATTCAACTCTGAATCATGCAGGGCGCGTACTCGTTCAACTCTGACAGAACTGGCTCAAAGGAATCATCAAAGTCACAGAGCAGGTCAATTTTGTAGTGGGTGTACGTGGGAGAACGTGGCTTGTTCATTCTTCCAGAACACTCTGGTTGCTCAATTGTCCCTTTTCACCAAAACAACCCCGTTCTGTTGTTTGGTGCTTGTGTGGTATTGTTTGATTGTTCGTTCGCGGTAAAAATTTGATGCACCCAACAAAACTAAGTTTAGTTACCCCTGTGAATCCCGCGCATCACACTCGTACCAAGGTTTGAATTCCTTTTACATTTTGTTGAAAATGCAAAACATGCAAAAAACACCAGCGCTGAAAGAGAAATGGTAACAGCTGTTTTTGGGATATTGTACGGATTGGTATCTCCACAGTTTGAGAACCCTCTTGCAAAGTTTTGACGGAAAACATTGGTTGAAAAAGTGTGACCTTCGAGGTCTGTCTGCAAAACAAAAACCGACAAAGGACGGTTGTCTCGTTTACACAGATCTGCCTTCATTTCATACTGCAAATGTTTCATTTTGCAAAGTTTATGTTCGTGTTACATGTCATTGGCCGGAAACTGATCTGAATAAATGTCACCAAGCCACGAAGCTGGACTTGTGCACAAGCAAACGTGACTTCCGTTCACACAATAATTACGCGATTTGATTCCCAGAGGTAAAATCTTCACAGCAAGGTTCCTTGAACTTGAGCACCTGTGTGTCATCACCTTCATGCACATGCACTGCAGATGTAATTCTCTGTGTTGTTGCAAAGTGCTGAACCAGGTTCGTGCCAGCGGAGAAGGAACTTCGAACACATGACAGGCACCGAAACATGCGTGAAAACACCACCAATTCCGTCTTGTGACATTGCTGTCGGAAAAGAACCCGACTGCAGCGAGCACTCCAAACGGAATGTCTGCGTGAGGAACCCAGAACAGGGCTCGTACACAGCACATGCCGGTAACATCATTATTGCATGCAGACATGAGTTCACACACAGTCCCTAGCTGTTCAATCACACAATTCTTTTCTCGACCAAAGGTCTCGAAAGTCGTGCGATTTCACAGGAACCCGTTTTCCAGCGTGTGTGAACCCACCTGTTCCAAGGCAATGCGGCCCGACACCAGCAACCACACTGCCGACCCAACTCACGCCACAGTTGGTTCGGACAAAAGTTGGACCTCAGTACGCAGCAGGTCTTTAGAAAGTCCTTGGCTGGGAAAGTTCGTTGGGGGAACGTAAACCTTTTTTTGTGCAGTTTTGAGCAGCCAGTGTTTTTCGGTTGGCAAAATGCTTTGGAGTGGCAAGTGAAGGACGCCTCCACGCTTCACCCCAAGCAAACATTCCCATTTTGGCCAAATGTAGAAATTCCTGCCCGAAAGGAGAGGATGATTTTCCCCTTGCAGCAGCAAGTGCTTGTGAGGTTCGATGTTGGACACACCTGCAGTGGCAGGATTCAGAGACGCGCAGAAAAATTGTGTTCGGCTCGTTTGCAACAAGAAAAGATGATCTTGAAAGTCGCGTTCAGTCTGTTTCCCAATGATATTGCGTGAAATAAAAATGTGCAAACGCGTCAACTCTCAACTTGCACGTGCGTTTTGGTTCACTTGAAAAAAATGAGAAAGAAATTGTGTTCACAACAACTTTTCTCTGGAGACAGTCATCTGTGAGTCTGCTGAGCAGGTCCAGCTCAGGTCCGCGGAGTTGTGTGCACGAGGAGAGTCAGGCCTTGCAATGGATGCTGGCAGCCAGCCGAAATTCTGGCAGTTCTCCAACCATCCTCTGTCTGCAGGACGTTCTTTGTGCTCTGGTTCTTCTTGTGAAGGTCCTTGAATCACTGTCACAGGACAAAGTTTTCGGCGGAGTGTTCCAAATGCATCGCTATCGCTCAAGAGGAACTTTTCCCTTTTTACCGTGTTGTGATAATGAGAGTGGTTTGTCCAAAAGCAACGAAGTCTGAGAAAATAAAGAAAAGTAATGAAACGCTGCTTTCATCACTGTGCAGCTGTGCCGCGAATGCGTTTTCCCGCTTCGCTGATGGACAGTCAAATGGAAAATACTTCACGGAATGAGCCGAGTAATCATCTCAGCAGGACTGCCTGTCCCGTCCAAAATTGAAAGGCTAACAATAACGGTTTGAGAATTTCGACTTTTTTTCTTGGCACTTTTCAATAAAGGATGTTGTCGATCACCTCCGGGAAAAAATTGGTGGGACACACAGAGAATTTTGCCAGAATCAGAGAAGGCTGTGATCGAAACCAAAATCTTCACGCTTCACCGTCTATGGTTCAGTGAGTGGATTTTCGAGCTGAAAAGTAAGACTTTTACGCAACGATCCCCCATCGTTCTGCATTGTGGAGCACGGGGCTCAGTCAGAAAACGTTCTCAGTACAGATGCATCTCGTGCTCCGTCGGCTTGTGAAGACCGGAGAAGGTTGAAATGAAAACGGACGGTAATTCTTCACTCGTGTGGCATCATATTCACCAGAGACAAATATTCCCATTTGTGGAAACACAAAATCATTTGACGTTTTCACAATATGTAGAGGCACGTAAGTGGTTTATGTTCATTTACAAGCACGTTGTGACATGACAAGAATCTCTAAACCAATGTGTTGAATCAAACTTGCTCCAAGCCCTCTTAAATTTCTATTTTCTGTTCTAGGAATCTGACCGAAAACGGCGAACACAAGTTTTGTATCCGTTTACTCGTGCCACACAGAACAACAGCAGTTTCCAAAACATTCTTCTGGAAAACAAACGTATATACTTTTGTCTCACTTCTCGCACAGAAACCCGTTCCAACCCCTCAACACTTTCACTGGAATTTCCCTTCAAATTCATGTCACGGCCAATTTGAACTGATTTTACACGTACGTACTTTCAAAACTCCGCTTGTTTTAAAACGTACAAGGCTCTGCACAGAATTCCTTGTTGACGCAACGCGTGACGTGAGAACCCACGCTGTTGTTTGTCAGCCTGAGTTATGGTTCCTTTTCCTGAAAATGGCATTCCCCTTTGGATTTTGTTGTTGCATCTCACACTGCTTCCATTTGTCACCACAGTCGGCGCACGGAGATTTGCTGTGGAATCGCCAGACCTCTCCTCCGACTTCAAAAGTTCAGCATCAAAGATGTCTGGGTGCACGGATTGTTGTCTGTGACAAAGTTTTGCTGCCTCGTAGTTTTCTCCTGTCGTGCGAAGTGCAGTGTGGAGTGCATGGTATGAGTGTGGGCTTCACTTTTTGATTGCCTGTTAACTCAGTTACTGGCAGTGTGTCTCACCCCATACGGGCTTCTTTGTGCAACTGACCCTGGTGCATCCAGCTACATTTTGAATGGGCCCCGAAGCTCGCCAGCTGGGAAACATAAAGAACGTGATTGTTGCGCCGGGATTCTCCAAACTGCTCCGTTGACAGTGCTCATATCACAGACGCAAATGCAGAAAACACTTCTGTTCGGTGAAAACAACTCCCTGATCAACTTGGTGCATTAGCTCACTGTCAGCCTGTGGATATGCCATCAACTGTGCGTCAATTCAATCAAGGGGCCACGAAATCTCTGAAGACGACGACCAGCTTTAATTTACAGGTCAAATTGGGCCTACGGAGTTGTTTCGGACTTCAAACTGTTTCCAGTTGAACACTTTCTATCTGAGCGGTCGAAGTGAGACCGAACTGGCAGCACGTAAGTTTGAGAAAGAAAGGGACAGGAGAATAACCAGAAGCTGCTGCCGAAGCACATGGTGTCTGAAGAAGCCTCTTTTGGTTGAAGTTCGAGTCAGCCCCCACCCCCACAAGGTTGCATCCCTGTCACCAAGAGGTTCACCCTGGATCCGTTATCGGTGCGTACGTGCATGTTCGAAGTGCTGCACGGACAAAAACCAAGGTTTGGTTCGTGTGGAAAACGCAACATTGGTCGTTGAGAACGGGAACTCTGACGTTGTCCTGCTGGATTGTGTGGCGCACGTGGAGACGTCCGTGATTCCCATCTCCAGTGCGAGCAATCAAAGCAGGAAATCGCGAGGTTTCCTCATCGCAACTTTTCCTCTCCCGCACTTGAGCAGGCACGAATCCGGTAAGGATTGCTTCTCAGTTGCATCCACTTTTCTGCAAACGTAATGACACAAACATGCTTCCCCCGACTCCAGGAAATCTCAAGTCTTTGCAATTAGGCAGCTTCGTGAGCACTTTAAGGGATTCAGACGCTGCCTCAATTGACAGACACTTATTCTTGCGTGTGCATTTGGTGTGCTGTTGATGCGACAGATTGTTGCATCATGTGTCCGACCACGTTTGAGCCAAGCAGAGACAACGAACAGACGAGTTCTTGAGTTGCTGATGAGATGTAACAATGAGATGTAACCTCATAGCACGCACAGAAACCATGAAATTACGCGACAATAACCGGTACTTCGGCGATCGTAACCTGCGTAACGGCGACACCCAGACTTTCATCTGATCGACTCGATCCATGAGGAGGATCCAGGACTCCGTGTGTGTGTGTGTGTGTGTGTGTGTGTGTGTGTGTGTGTGTGTGTGTGTGTGAAAAGGCACGGTTCTGCATGCGCTAAAGCCCTGCGGTTCCCGACACCTGCGGGTTCTTGGGCTGATTCGTCTCAAAGAAACTCTGCTTCCTCAGTTCATCACAGCGACACAACCGAAGCTGAGAGCAATCATTAAGCGCAACTCATAATTGAGTTTTGCGCTTTGTCAAGTTACTAATGGCTGAAGGCAAGCTCTCCTTCTGCCTTGGGAATCCACTTACGATTCTTTGTGCTCTGTCCTTTTCCGCTGACGCGACGCTGTAAGATCTTGTGATCACAACCAAAGCCAGACTGCAAGATGCTCGGAGACACAAATTCATAACAGGATATGGCGTTTGTCCTCATCAAACTTCAAAACCTGAAGCCTTGTCACTGTGGCACTGATTTTGCTTGAACAAGAGATTTAATTTGCACGGCCGTTGTACCTCAGTCGTGTCTGTCTTGGTGTTGCTGATCTCTCTCATCCAATCAGTTATCTATATTTCCAGTTTGATCAAACCCTCCCGTTGTTCTGAGGATTCATCCGTTTCCCCACTTTCCCATCTCATTGTGAACCAAGCCTTGTGTGGAACTTCGTATTTCCCCTGCCCAAATTGTCTGGTTCCGCAGCATGTTGCTCGTCATTCCAATCTCAGTGCTGGACATCGCAAGGGTCTCAAGAGTCTATTCCCCCTTGGTCGCCCAAGTGCAATTTGTGCAATCCAGTTCTTACACCCAGTTCTTCGTTTGAGCAGCATGCAAAACTGACCCAAAAGAACACGAGAAAAAGCTTCAGGCTTGTTGAGGGATGTGGATGTGCCAAGTATATGTTCGTGAATTGATTCCCTGTTGACGTAAAGTAATCCAAGAGCTTTCTCATTGCCATGTCATTTTGAGCGACGGCGTGAACATGAATTTGGTTTCCTCAAAACCGTTTTTTACTTAATGTCTCTCACAGCTTTGAAGACGTCCAGAAAAGTTGAGAACAGGATTGAATATGGGGATGAAAAAGATAATTATCTGGCTTGAACAGAAATGTTTTGTTGTTCACTTTGCAGCCAAACCACATCATGCTCATCGTTTTGAAGGGACGTTGTATTGTGCGAACAAGGTTTCTGTCACTCGCCCTCGTCCTTTCCAGACCTCTAACATTGCAACTTAAACTGAAGTTTGCTTCTGTTTCCAACCTCCACCAACCTTTGGGTTTGGAATGCACTTGTGATTGAACTTCAACAAATTCGTTGACTTGGTCTGCCACGTTTCCTGGGACAACTTGGTCAAGTGAGACGTGCACGTCAGGAGGGGCGCACGGGGGTCGTCGAAGTGTTGCCAACGAGATTGTCACTGAGGGGGCAGGTGGTCAAGTCCTTGTGCCCTTTGTTGACCACCTTCTATGTTTGCCCGCTGCAGTGGCATGTGGCATGTCATTGACTAACTCTTGCAAGCCATGGTGCACCTGTCCAATGGACAGACAGGCGAATTTATCGTCTGCCACATTCAATCATCCCAAGCATTGAGATCTCAGGAAGGAAGACAGTTCTGCATGTGTCTGCATGAACACTGGCTTCCTCATATGTGGGTGGGCTCTTTTCTGCGCAACGTTTCAGGGATGCAGTGAATCGTCTTCCGAAGATGAAGACGCACTCTTTCCATTGGACAATTGGAGAGGACAGTCAATCAGACGAGACACGCAACCGATGACCTCAAGCTGCGGTTGTCGCTGCAACTCAGTTCCCAGGCGATTGATCTAATTGAATCAAGATCATCATGCGCATCTCAACTGCTTTGCTGTTGTTGAGTCAGACAAGTTGTCCTGTCTGTGAAGCTCCTATTCAGCTGCACAGGACGACAGCCAACAGAAGGCTATGGCAAAAACACATTTCTGGTTCTCTGCTTTTTTGATGGGGCGTCAATTTGGAATTGGAAAAGTTGCCTGGCAGGGAACCATTTTTGGTTGTGCCAGAAATTTTGTTCCGTTGAGACTTGTGGCACTACGTGGTAGAGGGCCATGCAGACACATAACTTCCTGATTCAACGTGTTCACAAGAGTTTGACCAAAGGCTGTCCAACCAGAATTGCGAATGCTGCAAGTAAAGCCGGATATAAGTTCTGACACAACATTTGAAGGTTTTAACATTTTTGTTGTGACGAGTATCTTCGTGTTCTTCAGCCAAATTACAGCCACTCACAAACCCGGCCACAGAAGAGGTCATCATGAGAAGAATCGCTATTTTCTCACCTTTCATTTGTGGGGTAATGCGAATTTGCACCACAATTGGTCATTTGCTTTACAAATAGGTCAACGAGAATGACCGAGACGCGACACGCATAGAGATCCAGGCTCAGTGCCCACGGAAGCAAAATTCTTTCAGGTCACTTGTGGCCAATTCTTGTTGACTTGAAAGACCAGACTTGATGGCGCGTGTGGGTGTGATTAGGAGAGACAATTTCCCTTTGTTTGGAGGATGCATTGACGTTCCCAGTTCAAAAGTTGACTCTGGACCAGCAAAATTTGTACATTCCTTGGCCTCTGGAGCAGCACCATCCATTTCGCCTTGCTCAGAAGGTGGGGCAACCCGGATGGACAAGCCCAGTTGAAATCACCTGATTTCATAATGTCCTCAAGGTCTGCTTTTTGGCTCGACATGCATTCCACAGACAGGCAGCATACTTGTTTGCCCGAGCATTGCTTCTTGTCACCTGTTCTGAAGGAACTTTGTTGATGTTTCCGCCTTGGAAGCCTCAGAACTTCAGGAGTCACGTCCATTAGGAGCGGTGTCAGATGGGAGATGCCGGACGGAACACGGAAAATGACTGCGCAGGGAACAGAAGCCGCGATTACTCTCGGGCTTCTCCGCTGTCTGTCGGATTCGATTGGGCCCCATGCCGGGCTTCATCGCTGTCAACGATGCTTTTCGTTTGACTTCACAACCACGGGAGCCCGTGAGTTCAACACGACACAACCAACAAGAAGCAAACGTGCCTGCCTGTCAACTGCACGTAAGGCTGGAAACATACAGCGGTGTGGATATCGCGGCAAAACGTGAAACACGCGACCATGTATCCACGCAACTCAGTCGCGCTCATTAAAATTCATAACGTCAAAACATACAGAACGCGATGTTACGCGGGATATCTACATGAGTCGCACGATGCGCGACTTTTGTGCATGGATATCAGCAAAACGCGCAAAATTTGGTCGCCTGCTCAGTCTGGAAACATGGTTGAATTTCGAAAGAAAACTGTTTTAGCACTGCTTTTTTGCAGCATAACAATTGGTTTGTTTGAGAGACATGATGAACTTGATGATGACCTTGGTATTGCTGCAATTCTGCTGTCTATGTTGGGTTTCACACAGAAGAAAGTGTACAAACGACGCTTTTGGAGACATCCC
>JAAUXT010050311.1_pt1 | contig 15082 bp, 13 predicted proteins | sample 7278171 | NCBI WGS metagenome assembly JAAUXT01 (sample SAMN14350112, study PRJNA611818) | marine sediment metagenome | isolation source: surface marine sediment (1.8m) | place: French Polynesia: Moorea | collected 2018-08 | reverse complement strand
AGGTAGTCACTCCCTCTTGGTTGTGTGAAAAAATTGTAAAGATTGAGTGTGATTTGGTGGAGAAAACGCCAAAATTCATCGATTCGTGACACCGTGCGCGAGCTATACACATACACACAAAAGACACACGTCAACTTTGATCCAGGAGCTGGATTGACACAGCTCTCCAGATCCAGTTAAGATTTCCGAAAGCAAACCTGTGCAAGAGTCCAAGGTCAAAAATTCCATTGTTTCTGTTCAAACCTGCCCCTCTCACCGATGTAACAAGGCTTTCTTTTGAGACTTGTTCTTTCCACGAGATTTTCATGATGATTGGCCCCCAGGGAATTTGACCTTTGTCAGAACTGGGCTTCCTGCTCAGATCCTGGATCCCACAAAGTTTCTAGTTTCACTGGCCTGTCGAACCTGGTTGTTGCTGGAGCAGTTTTTTTCACGAGAAAATTGGGGCTGGAATTGCGTTCGGTTGGCTGCAAGTTCAAGGGGCTATTTCTCGGCTGGTTCATACTGGGTCCGGCACACGCTGCGTCTCTGCGTCTCAGCGCAAGTTCTTTGGTGTTGCATCGCAAGCACCAGTGGGTTGAAAAGTTGTGCAGTGGTACGTACGCTGCAGTGCGCGATCCCCATGGAGCGCAGACTAGCAAACACGTCCACTCCTTTACCGATGTGCCCCAGCTGCCAGATCGGTGACACAGACAGCATATCGTCACTTGTCATTGGCTCTCAAGCGCAAATTCGGTCAGCTGTGCCACTGATATGGCAATAGGGACACCACCCGGCAGGTTAATTGAGCGGTTATTTGTTGTTGATTTACGGTCGCCGTTGTTCTGCATTGGTTTTGAACGTTCCGCGCCAAATTTCACGTTTCGTACATCTTGCTTTCTGCAACCCCCAACCCCCAACCCCCAACCCCCAACCCCCATCACAGCAACAGACCGTGAAACGCAACCCCTGTATAACGCGTCTCGAAGCTTACGTTCAGCCCAATTGGACCACTCCGGAGAGACTTTCGTCACTCAACCTCATGTTCGTAGCTTTGGGGGACGGTTCAGAAGACTATGATGTGAAGCAACCATCAGGACAGTTCACGCTGCGTGCGTCAACCGTTCGTCACAGAACCAGTGCTTTTTGCCGTTTGCAGAAGCCATGCATGAAACATTCGACACGCAAAGGTAAATGCAGATTCAGACCAGATTTTGCATCGAGCGCGTTTTGTGTCACAGGCACACATCAATGGCGGCGTTTCGGCAGCACAACCTGCACCTGCACCGTCAGGCTGCAAACGCCACGCGTCATCTTCCAGTGTGAAGCACTCACTCTGGTAAACTTCTTGTGAAAACAGACACCACAGGTCCAGCAGGTTCTGTCGCCCTGGAGGCGTCCAGTGACCCAGTGGTACCAGGAGAACTGAACGCTTTTGACGACAAGGTTCTGTTCAAAAACGCAAAACGCACTCGAGGTGCAGCACCCCAGAAAATATACTTCTGCGGCTGCAGGGCCAGAAGGATCCTGGACGCTTCCAGCGTGGCAAGGGCCGAACAAACTTCTTGAGAAGCTCTCGCTGTAGATTTAGTTGAGAAGGTTCTGGCTGCTGCGCCTGCAGTTCCTCCTGTGTACGCAGCAGGGAGCCGGGGGCCCTGCAGGGCTTGATTTCTAATTCCTCATCATCTGAAGCCGGGGTTTTCATGTCCAATTAACCAGCTGCTCTGAGACGGGGAGGGACGGCGGGGGGAGGAGCAAGGATCTCTGGCGGCACCAGAAACGGACAAGTCACCTGGAAAACTCAGACAGATCTTCTGGTGGCGGATCCAGGGGCGGATCTGCGGGCGAAGTGAGAGGCAAAGCCTAGGAACAGCCGGGGGTGGATCCAGGGGCGCAACCAGAGCAGAGCCAGGGGCGGAGCTAGTGGCAGTCCTGGGTGAGAGTCAGGGTTTTGCCAGAGGCAGATCAGGTTCAGATGCAAGATGATTCCAGGGATAGATAGAGGGTCAAGTCCCTCAGTGGTCAAGGGAGTGAGGGAGGCTGCTTCGTGGACAGGGGAGGAGGCAGGAACAAGTATGCTCAATCTGTGGGTCAGATCCAGCGGTAAAATTTTCTGCCCTCTGGTCCCCGTGAGGCGCGGCTGCAGACATTTCTTGCGTTGTTTTTGTCCCCATCTCTTACCCATGTCAGGATCAACCTCCCGACAGTTCTGAGGGCCGCGGAGAATTCGATGAGAACCCGAGAAATCACGCCGGGATCCGGGCCAGAAGTAACGGGGCGAATCCAGGGTGGATACGAAATGCGTGGTCGTGGCGCGAGGTGGGTTTCAAAGACAAATTGGCCAATTGACCAGCACCTTGCAGGCAGTATATTGCCAGGTAGAGCGCTTGTTTGGAGCCAATTTTTGAGCAAATTTGCCATTTTTTTCATAATCTTTCCTGAAAATTTGACATTTGACATTTTTGGTTCAGTCGTGTGCGCTTACTTATGCCCAGAGACTTGGCAACATTGTTTGCAGGGGTCGCAGCCGAACAGGGAAAATTATCTCTGGAAAACTTGCCAATGGGGTGTGGTATCAAGGTGGACCCAAAAGTGGAACCATGGCTGGATCTGGACAAAACCCACCTGAACATAGGAGCCAGAACACCACGTGGGATACTCTATTGAGAACCACGATGACACAGGGGTTCAACGCGCTAATTTTGTTTTTATTGAAGGATATGCCCAGAGAACGGAACAAATCACGTGAGACTGGACCCGTAGCGAGAGGCCAACGACTCCCATAGAGAGCACGGCAGCGAAGGGAAATGGAGAACGTCCAGGGGGTACAATGCGCAGGAAATCAGACTCCACGCGGGAAATTGAATTTTGGGAACACGCACTTCCGGTGAGAAGACTTCCGGTCTGTAAGACTTCCGGTGCTGGGTTCGTGGCCTGGACAAATCGACGTGTTTCGGAGATTCTCAGTGTTTTGACCCCTCAACCTCAGGGAAATTTGTCTCTCCCGGCCTCCCCCACACATCGGCCCCTTGTGTGATACGCAATCTCCTCCCCGCCAGTTTTTGAGACTCTTTCTTGCTCATTCTCAGGGCCCTCTCTCTGATGTGCCCCGACCGCACGCGCACTCACTCCCTGGGTCCAGTTCCCACTCACCATGCTGTCCTCCAATGTTGAGCGCAACCTCTGGTGCCTTTCCCCTGCTCCATTCCCAAGCCCCTTCCTTGCTTCTTCCCAGTTCCCTCTCCTGACCCGACCCGAGCCATGCACATACTCACCCCTGAGATCCAGTACCTCTTCACCGTACTGTCCTCCACCAGAGCCGAGGCGGAACCCAGAAGCAGCAGGAGTACAATTGAGACACGGAGCAGTACGCCCGTCACATCCACCATCTCCTACATGGTATCCAGGGGCGGGTGTCAAGAGAGGCAGGGGTATCCAGGGCGAGTTCTACAGGGGCGAGGTAACCAGGGACGGAGTATATAGGGGTGAGATTTCCAGGCACGCAGTTTCTAGTGGTACATTATCCATGGATGCAGTATCCAGGGTTGAGTATCCAGGGTCAGGGGTAACCAATGGCGATGGATCCAGGGACCAGACAGCACGAGTGAGGTGCCCAGCCGTGATGACGCGTGTCTCTGGTGCCTTGACCAAGAAAAACAATGGTGAGTGAAAAAGCAGGTCTGTCCAGGGGTCCCACCAGCAGCAGGAATCAACATCCCCCCTCAATCCTCACAAGACGCAGGTTTTGATGAAAGCCGGTTGGAGATGTGTTGACAGAGTGTATCCAGTGGTTGTGCGTTCAGGAGCGCAATGTTCCCACACAACGCCACATCCTCATGGGTGGTGATCGTCCATTCGAGAAACGTTCAGGAAGATCTGAGCCGTCTTCGTGTCACCCACGTCCGTCATTTCAGCGATGAAGCGCGTGGCACTGGTGTTCCGCCTACAAAGAGGCGGGTTCAGTCGTGTGAAGCTGTTTTGGATATTGACATTGTGTTCTAGGTGCGCGTTTCATAGGTGAACGAAACATTACATTGTATTCAGTGGCTGCGTCATGCAACAAGTCGGGGCCAAAATGCATTGGGTTTCAACTTGGTTGACATTGTTTGGCAAATAGGCCACAGTGACATTCGGTGCAAGTCCCAAGAAGACTGGGGTCAGCACAGTGGACAACTCAAACCAGAGACAGGGCGTAGCACGGTGAGAAAGATATGGGGAGCAGCAATGTACGAGAGACTGGGGAGAAGCGTGCTAGAGATACCAAAGATATGAGAAATAAAGTGCAGTGCCCATTGATGCAGATCGAATTCAAATTGCCCCCTGGACGAACCCTTGGATCAATCCTCTATCCGTCTCATAATTTACCCCCTGGATCCATCTCAGATCAGCCCCTGGATATGTCCCTTGATCTGAGCTCTGTCTGGCAGCGTCGTCCTCTCGAATCCGTGGAGGGCATTCCGGGTCACGTACCCGCGATGCGTTTTGCTCGTCCGCTTCTCCGAGTCGGGACGGACTCCAGGGAGGCAGAGATCCGGGAGCGGGGACCAGGTAGGCCGAGATCCGGGGGCGGGGACCAGGTAGGCCGAGATCCGGGGGCGGGGACCAGGTAGGCCGAGATCCGGAGGCGGGGACCAGGGAGGCAGAGATCCGGGGGCGGGGACCAGGGAGGCAGAGATCCGGGGGCGGGAACCAGGTAGGCCGAGATCCGGGGGCGGGGACCAGGGAGGCAGAGATCCGGGGGCGGGGACCAGGGAGGCAGAGATCCGGGAGCGGGGACCAGGTAGGCCGATATCCGGGGGCGGGGACCAGGGAGGCAGAGATCCGGGGGCGGGAACCAGGTGCCGAGTGATGCAGAGACACGGGCCCTGCGGCAAGGTGTGTCACACACACAGATGGGACACAGCCTGTCAGTGGTCAAGGAGTGAAATTCGTTCGGGGACTCGAAGCAAAACAGGGGAACTGCAGCGTGTTTCAGTTTCAAAAGGCAAAACAACATTGAGGGAAATGCGCACTTTTGAACTGAGCACAGAGGATTGAACCAATTGTTTTGAATTACAAATTTCACATCGGCTTGTTTTCATGTTGCAAGAGCAGAATATCAACGGAAGCCAAACGCGGAATGCCACGTTTGCAGGGGGCGCGTCACTCGAAGCTTCCCTGACGAAGGAACCGGACGCTGCGTCAAATTCGCAACGCAACGTCCCTATCCAGGAGCATAAGCGCGACGCGTGTGAATCCATATCCTGAAATGCAGCACCGCAGACAGACGCCTGTCACGTTCGAATCAAACCGGACTAGCTTGGGATGGTTCCAGGATTGGATCAAATGAGTTGAAATCTCGCTTGGATTTTGAATTTTCGGTTCTGAATCTGACATGGGAGAAATTTTGTCCAGGAAGTCCTTATTTTTGAGATCTTGTATGGAAAGACAAGTGGCAATTGTCACCCAATCCAATCCCCATTGGTCCACATTGAAGCCTTATCTTCAAGAAATGAATGAGACAAGTCCCTCAAAGCTATTGCACAAAACGGAAAGTTTCACCCGTGCTCCTTGTTCGTCAGTTTTGAATGCGAACCATCCCCAACAAATCACCTGACCCAGTACACATCCAGAATGGCATTCACGGCCTGATGCTACAGAGACAGATGCGGAGAGATCGCTATGTGTGTTGCTTTAGAAATCAGCTCCAGATTCCACAAATCCTGCAAGACCAGACTCATCCTCAGCTGATCCTGTACAAACCTCTCCTGATCTCCTGACTGATTCTGTGGAAAATCACTCACCCAGAATTAATCCTTGATTCATCCGCAGAAAACGAGCTCCGTTTTAGTTTGAGTTAATCTTCCGCAAATTCCTGTCAATCCGCTTTGAACACACCGTTAGTTCTGACCTTCTTCCATCCAGCATTGATCTTGATGATCAATGATGTCCTGACCCATATACCAACAAGAATCGAGTTAATCCACGGCAAACCTGCGTTAATCTGGCCTTATCCCGTGGAAACGAGCTCATCCCGGGATAACCCGGATAATCTGGTGTTTGTAGCGGCGGCGGATGCCGCTCTTTGATAGGAACCTGCTGTTTGTGTGTTCAGCACCTCCTCTCCGCGTAGTTCCCTGCACCTGTACACTGTGAGGCATGCAGCGTGGGAGAGAGACCACGAAGCTTCTCCTGTCTGTTCACAGCAGAGCTGCATCGCAGCTCACTCTTTGGTGGCGCATTCTCCCTTACCTGTACACTGTGAGACATGTACACTGTGAGACATGTACACTGTGAGACCTGTTCACTGAGAGACCTGTACACTGTGAGACCCTGTACACTGTGAGACCCTGTACACTGTGAGACCTGTACACTGTGAGACCTGTACACTGTGAGACCTGTACACTGTGAGACATGTACACTGTGAGACCTGTACACAGTGAGACATGTACACTGTGAGACCTGTACTGTGAGACCTGTACACTGTGAGGCCTGCACACTGTGAGACCTGCACACTGTGAGACCTGTACACTGTGAGACCTGTACACTGTGAGACCTGTACACTGTGAGACCTGTACACTGTGAGACCTACACACTGTGAGACCTGTACACTGTGAGACCTGTACACTGTGAGACCTGTACACTGTGAGACCTGTACTGTGAGACCTGTACACTGTGAGACCTGCACACTGTGAGACCTGTACACTGTGAGACCTGCACACTGTGAGACCTGTACACTGTGAGAATTGTGCACAGTGAGGCCTGGCGCGAGGGAGAGTGACGGAGGTTCATCCTATCTCTGTGTACAGCAGTGTATCTGGTGTTTGTAGCTGCAGTGCCGCCCGCTCTGTGATAGAGCATTCTCTCTTTATCACTTCACCTGTACACTGTGAAACCTGCATTCTGTGAAACCTGTACACACGCTCACCTGGAGTCAGCAGTCAGCTCGGCAATCTCTTGTTGCTAGAGTGCAGAACCAATTCCTCGTCACTCCACCTGTGCACTGTATCCATGGCCTCCTTCTTCTGAAGCTAATCTTTGTTCAACCTAAGTGAGATGATCTCACCTTTATGGTTTCGGCTCTTCTTTTTTGTCTCCATTTACAAATTGAAACTGATGAAGGTGAACCCACCACAACATTCATTCAGCAGAACAAGGCAAGGCTTGTCTGAACAGCACCTTTCCTTCCGCCTTCCCTGAGAACGTTTTGGTGGATGACACTTTTTAGGGGATTTGAGGAGGTTGCACGATTTGGGAGCTTTTGGAAAAAGCCAGAGAAATCTTAGCAAGCAAAATCAAATCACCTACAGGCAGCATAAACCAAAAGTATGTGTACACCTGTTTCATAGTCAAGATGAGGATCAATTCAATTTGGGTTGGGGATAATGCTCAAGGAAGGATTTTGGGAAGTTTGAATTTTTGGGTTTTTCAGGTCAAAAAGTTCAAATTTGAAAGTAGATCTACAGGAATTATGGGGTATGAATGTAGAAATAAGTCCGTATCTCAGAAAGTACAAATATTTGGTGAAACAAGTATATTGATAAAATGTAGTATATTGTGTGGGGATTTGACAGGTGGCATTTAATTGTTGATTCTTTTTAATTTATAAGTGCTTTTTAGGTGGGGTCAAAAGTTGGGTAGAAAAGTAATTTTTGAAAGAAATTTTGAAAATGGATATTGGGCAATTCTTTTAGTGAATATGGATATTGATGTGAAACAATGTCAAAAAGTTCCATTTTATTGATTTCATTCCATTTGGGTGTATATTAAATTGGTTCCCAAGTTATACATGTTGAGCAGTATGGCAAGAATTTTGATAAAAAAAAATCACCGAAGTCAGAGTGACCAAAATCAGAGCAACCAAAATCAAAGCAACAGAAATCAGAGCAACCGAAACCAAAATTAGAGAGGTTTCTTTGCAACCCGCGGGGCCCCGCCCGGTCCCATTTCACGTCCGGTGTGAAACCAGTTTTTTACTCCATGGCTGTTTTACAGGCTACTAATCCAACCAAAAAACATTTTGGCTGTAGGGTTTTGTTATTGAGACCCTTGGTGACATCCAGTGAGGTTTTGAGAAAAAAATGTTGAGATCAGGGTATAAAAAGATCACATTTAAAATTTGTTCTCCTGGCACCGGACGTGAAACGGCATGGAGGGGCACCCGCACGGGATGCATAGAAACCTCTCTATTTCCTCAATTCACCGCGAGCTCCATGGAGCTATATTTATGCAGACACTGACCTGTTCTTTTCACTCGTTTATATGCACGTTTTTCCACCTGCAGGTCAATGCCCCAGAGAGAAGCCGTAGGAGCTGTGGCTTCAGAGCGTTCAGCCTTCTCTCCCCTCGCCATCATCGCAGCGTGGACACAGAGCGTCTGCTTCAGACCTCGAGATGCATCATTCGCTGCCAACATAAGTGAGATGCCTTCATCGTTCCGCGGTTCCGAACCGGCTACACTTCTGAAGCGTGTATCTACTTGCGTAGATTGCTACTCGGGTGGGTTCGTCTTACTGCGAGAGGACTGCACTGGAACGGCTGAGTTGGGGATTCCTGCAAGTATGGCGCTGCAACTGTTGGGGTAGGACCCACGCCTTGCAAGGACTGTGCTGCCACCGAGATTCCACAAACTGCAAGGATGGCGGGAAAACACACGGACAGGATGCATAACCTGCAAGGACTCTGCCTGGAATGTGGTTCATACGCTGCTTGTATGGCGTCGCTTCTGTCAGGGTGGGATTCACACTTTGCAAGAACGGTGCTGCTGTGGTGCTTGGATCCAATCACTGCAAATGTCATGCAACAAAGGGAGCTAGATCCACATTTTGCCTGCAAGTGACTGGGATCTGCTTCACATGCTACAAGGACGGCGCTGCGTCTTCTGCTTGATCCAGAGTCCCCTTCAGGCCTTTGTAAAGTGGCCTCTTCGCACTGAAGAGGCTTTGGATCAGAGGGAAGCGGGAGCCTCCCGCGCGTTGGAGCTGCTCATAACTAACCCATCAACGTATCAACTCCTGTGTACAGCAGCAAACCTGGATAAAAGAGGCATTCACGGTCTCGGTGGAGCCCCCATCATCCAGGTATTGTTACAAACACGACATACCTGACTCTGCAGGGCAGGATCCAGCCAGCAAAGCGAGGGTGTCAGCGAACGAAGGGCTTCATATTCATGAGAGGATGCACCCAATGGGAGCCTTGACCTATGGTCCCCAAAAGAATAAGGCAGTGGGTGGGACTCGGAACTCTGAACTTGCAGTGGGGGATCCAGGCGGTGGGGAAACCTGATTCAGATTCATGCGACGTGCAGCACTGTTTGAAGCCGAGTTTGGACGTTGCAGAGGAAGCCCCGTAGAGCAGGACCCATACATCCCCACCAGCAGGGAAGGATCCACAAACTCGAGGGGCTGGGTCTCTGTGCGTATCCCTAGAGCCGGGGTCTGAGCGTACCCCTGGAGCCGGGGTCTGAACTCCCACGGCTGAGAGTGGAGGGTCCTGGACACACCCTGCATCCTCCAACACTTCGACACATGTGTGCACAAATGTAGAAAAATTTATCAAAAGTCTGCAGAGCTTCCACCCAGGGGTTTGGGTCCTGACGAAACAGACTCACTCTTCGAGCGAGTGAATCCAGGGAGCGAAGGCGTGGACCCAGAAAACCCAGCAGCTCCACAATAACCACGCAAAACCAAGAAACTCTTTCAGGTTGTTTTGCAAAGGCAGGGGTGACGGCCAGGGAACTGAAAGAGATTGTCCTCCAGAGAGTTTTGATGTTGTCCCTCCCTTTAATCCCGCATGGGTGGACCCGATCTGGGGTATAAACTCCCAACACTATGAGATCTGTGGACAGTCGGGGAAAGAGCTTCTTGTCGCCACAAGCTTTCATCACTGAGGGGGTACACACATGGTGGAAAGTTTCTCAGCATTCAAAAGATTAATTTGTTTTTGTGATCCTGGACACACACAATGACACTCATTCAGAGCCTTTGTTTGAAAACAACAAAATGAACAGTTCTCAGAAGCTGAAGCTGTGATCTTATAAAAAGGCCACTTTGTATGCCTCTGATGACAAAAGCTCAAACAAAATCATACAACAGTGCTTCCACACATTGTTGTCCGATTGAGGTCACATGACACACGTGTTTTCAACAGGTCAAGAGAAAGCGTGAAGATGTCCTTGCACTGGGTGTTGCTCAGTTGTCTGCTCATCGTACACGTAGAAAACAGCAGGCATCCACAAAACAAATGGAGTACTGTCGGCAAGCACAACTCCGAACCGACAGAATCGTCTCGTGACACCCCAACGGCAAGCACAGCCCTGCTCCACGCTGCGTCCAAATCGAGGTCCACCAAGGACAACAATATTCCCTTGCTCACTGATAAAACTGACATCAAAGGAACTGAAGTTGGTAAGACAAACAGCAGTGAATTTCAAGTGCCTGCAAACCTGCAGATTTGGGTGACTTTGTTCCCAAATGTTGAAGACAATGTCAGAGGGAATCTGTTCTGTGTTTGCTTCATCTTGCAGCTACATTATTTTTTCACTTGTTACAGGTGATTCCAACATCTGGTATGTCTCAGAATCTGGATCTGATCAGAATAATTGCCACACAAGTTCTACACCCTGTAGAAACCTGCAGACAGTCCTGGATAGGGCTGCAGATCATGCTGACATCCATGTTACATCAGAAACACTCTCACTGGATGCTGTTCATGGTTTTGTTTGGCATGAAGGTCACCCAACAGCATGTTGTGAGGTGAACAGCAGTGCATCATACAGCATCAGTGGTTTTGCCAGCAGCTTTGCTGTGAAATGCACAGGTTTGTTTTTATATTTTTCTGTTGAAATATTTCAGGCAGCATCTCATGAGTTTTCAAAACACCTGCAAAAAGAATATCACACAATCAACTGACCTTTTGTTCTGTGTCTTGTCCAATCCAATTGTTCTACAGACAGGGATCAACAAGGCACTTCAAATAATTTCTCTATCATGCAGTTGATTTTCATTCATTTGTTTCAGAAAACACAACACACTGGTTCAACACAGCAACTCCTCTTGTGGCACAGAACATGGTGTCAGTTCATGTAAAGAATGCAGTGTTCTCTGACAGAACAACCATCTTTACTTTCCATGGAGTTGCCACCTGTGAAAATTGTACATTTGGGAAAAGAGTCACTTTGTCCTTTCTGAGAAATCAGTTTGAGTCGACACCCTCTGATGAACAAATTCAAACAGTCCTCCAAAACAGCAAAGACTATGAAATCACATTCAATGCTTGTGACGTGAAAAGTAACAGGCTTTCTGTCCACTTCATTGAAGTCGTCAGAGTGCTAGCGCTACGAATGGTGAATTGCAACACATCCCAGTCCGATAACATGAACATATATATTGGAAACGAAACTGAAACAAAATGTTTTCTTTGTGCCTTTGCCAAGATAACGGTTGAAAATAGCAATGTGGCGAATGTTCTATTTTATGCATTTTCTGGATCCATTGGCTTTGTTCAAATCAGAAAAACTGTTGTACAAGGGTGGATTGCAAGTGCCACCAGCAGTGGTTCGATTACATTCAAAATTGTACAATGTACATTTCCTGATATTCATTGGGGTGCTGTGTATCTGATTCCAGCAATTCACGTGAGCATTATTGACAGTACATTTGTGCTGCGCGAGGCAGCAGGTTGTCAGTATGGTCAGGGATGTGCTGTGAATGTCAAAGGACTAACATACGCACCTGTTCACTACAAACTGATCAACCAACTTCTCTTGGGATGTAATTCTTCCTGGCAGAGTTGCAAACAGCTTCACATTGAAAACTCGATCTTTGTGGGAAGTGCTGGTGGTCAGGGAGGGGTCATCAGTTGTGAGGACATGAGCATGGAATTAATTGATTGTACGTTCAGTCTGACAGCAAAACATAATCCTGCAAATGTGGGAGGGTTCATTTACTGCTCCTCCTTTTGGGGAACATCTTCTTTTCGCAATCTCACATTGGATGTTTCAGCTCTCCATGCTGCAACATCTGTCTCTATTTTGGTGATATACTCTGAGAGCGTGATTTTGCGAAATGTGGAGATAAAATGTCCAATTCCACTTTCTGTGGGTGAAAATGCCCAGAAAATGTCTGACTACGTTGTAAAACATCACTTTTTGTGCAAACAACACTGCAAAAGTGATGAATATTCTTTCCAAGCAGGCAGCATGATTCTGGAAGGAAACTCCACTGACCCAAAATTTGCCAACGTGACAAAACATCAAATTTTACCCAAGTGTTTGCCTTGTCCAATTGGTGCAAACTGCAGCCAACACATTCTTGCCCTTCCAAATTACTGGGGATACAAACTGGGACAGTCAGATGTGGTGGGAATGATCAGATGCCCCCATGGTTATTGTTGTCAAAATGATCAAACATGTAAAGATATAGATTCCTGCAATGAAAACAGAACAGGGCCACTCTGTGGAAGATGTAAGGAAAACCGTACTCTCCCCCTGTTCTCTTCACAATGCTCTTTCATTGATGAATGCCCAACAAAAATGGTTCTGGCTTTGTACTGTCTTTGCGTTGTTGTTTATGCTTTTGGATTTGTGTTGTTCAATTATATCAAAGATGTTGGACCAATCATGTTCCTGAAGCAATGTGGCTCTGTGTGCAGAATTCAATGTCTCAGCCTTCAAAAGACTTCAGCAGAAAATAGCCACAAATCTACTTGCAAAATGCCAATCACTCATAACAAGGACACAAACCAGTCATCACAAAGGGAATCACCAAACCAACAGCTTGGGACTGAGCCCCACCAGGATGACAGCAACCCAATGAAATATGTACAGACTCTATTCTACTATGTGCAAGATGCAACTCTTTTCTTGGTTTATGTACCAGTCCATGAAAAGCAAACTGAAAGCTTTGTGGTCAAAATTCTCCAGTTTTCCCCAGAAATTATTGTCACACTGTACACTGGAATCTCTGAGTTGTGCTTGGGCTCCAACACAAATGCAGTCACTAAATTGCTACTTTCCTCTCTCTTTGGACCTTGTGTCATGTCGCTAATATTTATTATCTACATATATCAAAATGTTGCTTCCATTTTCTACAATCCATCGTGGAGGTTGCACAGGGCAAGGCTGCTTCAAACAGTTCTTTTGATCATGCAGTTCTCACACCAGAAAGTGGTCATTGGAGCATTTTCATTGGTTCAATGTGTCACCATAGGTGACAAGAAAATTCTTTATGTGCAGGGAGACATTGAATGTTACACCTGGTGGCAAAGAGTAACAGAGGCTTACATTTTGACTTGCATCATACCAACATTCATTGTGCTTTCCTATGCTCCATTCCTTGTTGAAGAAAAGAAAATGTCAGTCAGAACATTTCTTCTTGCCTGTTTCTTCCCTCTCCCAATTATGGCCATGTACCACATTTTCAGCTTCACTCAACAAAAACATTGTCAAAGCAACAGATCATCTAAAAATGTTGAACCTTGTTCCTCAGATTACATCACTGCTCCAAATCAAAAATATATTCAAACACAAAAGGAACTGATGGACATTGAGAAGATAGTGGATGAAAGCTTCATCACAGATTCTGAAACAGATGTTGGGAGTGAATACTCAACTGACTTTGTCAAATCAACAGCTGTTGATTTGCAAGAGGACACAGCACCACGCCAAGAGGAAGCTGACAACAGATCAAAGCTTTGGAGTCAAAGCAGCAGAGAGGCAATCACAAGCACATTGCTCAAGAACTTCAGAACATTCAGGGTATTGGGTGTTCAATTCACTTGGCTTGGCGTTCACAATTTGTACCGGATTGGGTTGATAGCCTGTGCCACTTACATCACAAACCCTTTGACAAGGCTGAGCCTGCTGAGTTCCATGTTGTTGATGATGTTAATTGCACATGTGCTCATCAGGCCATACAAAACCAACACTGCCAATTTTGTTGCTTTCCTGTCTTTTGTTGCAAATGCATGTATTGCAATGATTAATCTCTGGAAGGCAGCATTGGTTCTGTATGATTGCAAGACAAACTGTGAATCTCACAGGGACATTGCTTTGTGGTACATGAGCCAAATTGAGACTGTGTTGTTGTCATATATTCCAACTGTTGCCATTCCTGTCACACTGCTGGTGATGGCAGTGCACAAGTTGAGAAAAAAGAAAAAGGAGGAGTGACACTCAGGACAAAGTGACAGATTAGCTGAAAATTTGTTCATACATATGCTATAAATTCCATTTTTGGAATTTGTTTTGAAAGAAAACATCTTCGGCCAGATAGGCCCTGTGTGTATAACTTTTCATGCGTTTGTGCAAGAATGCGAATTTTTAACACAGACATTCTCAGCTATTTTTCGGGCAGTCTGTCCCAAGTGATTTTGTATCAGAACGGAGGTTCAGCAAGCACGTCCGGTCCTTTTCTGACGTGCCCAAATTGCCAGATTGGTGACACAGATGCTATATGGTCACTTGTCATTGGTGTAAAATTTAGCCGTGCTGAACCTCACCACTGTCATTTGCACAAGAACACGAGATTTATGTGTTCAGATCCATGAACAAAACTGTGCCACTGAGCCTGCTGGAATACTTGCTTGAGGTAGGGACCCTTTCCACCATTTCCCTGGTGTCCTGAAATCGACTGCATGCCATGTCAAGAGCCACAAAGCAGGTGGAAAGCAAAATTCCCCTCAAAACTACCATGGCATGGCATCATTGTTTTGGTCTGTTCATTGGAAATTGGGCACCAATGATGTGGGAAATGCTGTGGCAGCCACACTGGATTGTATGTGTATGTCAATGTTTTCTGTGAGCTTCTTTGAATAAATTTAGCACGAAGGAGGGGGCTGTCATTGCAAAAAACTTGTGCTTCTGGTTCTCTCTGTCTCCTCCCTTTCCTTTCTCATTTCTTTATTTTTTTTCTCTTTTTGCCCTTCTCTGTCTGTCCGTCTATCTGTCTGTTTTCTGATCATCTGTTTCATCTGTCTTTGTCTGCCTCTCTCTTGCTCTCTCTCTCTCTCTCTCTCTCTCTGTCTCTCTGTCTCTCTCTGTCTCTCTCTCTCTCTCTCTCTTTTCTCTCACACTCTCTCTTGCTCTCTCTCTCACTCTCTCTTCTCTCTCTCTCTCTCTCTCTCT
>JAAUXT010105586.1_pt1 | contig 15083 bp, 15 predicted proteins | sample 7278171 | NCBI WGS metagenome assembly JAAUXT01 (sample SAMN14350112, study PRJNA611818) | marine sediment metagenome | isolation source: surface marine sediment (1.8m) | place: French Polynesia: Moorea | collected 2018-08 | reverse complement strand
ATGTCCACTTGATGCACCAGAGTCTCCTCTTCAGATTGGGCTCAAAAAATCCCAACTGTCACCATGTCTCATGAAGATGAGCTCAGATTTAAAAGAAGAACGATGTCGTACATTTGAACGTTTATTGTCCGAAGTCAAGAGAGTGCATTATGGAACAGCAACCTCGTACTGAATCATGCTGGGCTGGAAAGGTGTTGGGAGGTGCATCTGGGTGTTCCACCAAAGATCTGTCAATCCGCTGTGCATTGCAGGGAAGCGAGGGCAACTTTCGAAAAACAACAGCCATCCATGGCTTTTGAGGAGAAAATGTGTTGGTCAAGCTGCGAAGTGAACGCACGTTCATTTTGTGTTCGATTTTCGCCCATGATGCAGTGCGCCAAAAGTTCCCCAAATGTTCGTCTGGGCCAATTGGAACAACCAAGTCCAAGACGACCGTTTAGTCGGAGTACAGAACGCGGGGCGATTCTTGCACGGGTTTTCTTTTGTCCGGGCGTTCTTCTTTCTCCAGGAATGAACTCAATGGCCATTCAAATTTGCCAATCAATAGATCGAACATTTATTCAACTTGTGCACAGACAATAAAGACAAACAACCTTTCATTCAAGTGCGCCTGAACTTCAACGACAGTTTGACCTTCTTGGCCTTTCTCTTCTCCGACAAGTCGTCAATTCTTTGCAAAATTGAGCACATTGTGTCACACTTGCCCAACTGGGCTCCCCGCAAACACCTTTTGTGGTGACATTTTGCAGTTGAACTTGACAATTCAGACACTTTTACTGGTTTCAACTCTGTAATTTCTGAGCAAGTTGGCTCTTCAGAGGACGTGACAGTTGCAGGGGGAGACGCATCTGAACTCACAGCCTGGTTTGCCTTGTCCATGATTTCGGATGAAGGGCACTTGTATTCACGTACAGCATCACTCTTGTGACCCGTAAAATTTTTTATAAGTTGTTCGTCGACCCCTGCATTGAACATGCGGGTCGCACAAGTTGCCCTTCAGCTGTGGTTCATAAACTTGCCAGGAATTTCTGCCTGACTTGTCAAATTCTTGATGACCTTCTTCAGGCTGTTGATGCCAACAGGCCGGTCACTGTACCATTGCGAGGCAGTGATTTTCGATCGTCCAAGAGCATACTTGTAGAGCAAAGAGTTCTTACAGTCACTTGGCAAGAGGCTTACATATTTCTCAAAAAGCTGAACAATGTTCCGGTTGGGGTTGGCACAGCCATAAGTCTTCAAAATGCGAGGCTTGTGATTTTTGGAGGACAACCCGCCTTGGTTTGTCTTGCAATGAGAGTCCTCGCGAAATTCCAAAAACTTGACCCCTTTCTCATCAGTTTTGATGTTGAGTTGGGGATTGAAATGGGGACATCTCAACTTCTTGTGCTCGTCTCCCCCGCGTAAAGCAAAGTTCAAACCCACAAGGTAAAGTACAGTGTCACGCAACTGATCAGGGGAAGTAGAACCCAAAATATTCTTTTGCCACAAAATTTCCTCTGCCTCGAAGCTAATTGCATCAGAACTACGCTTCTCACCCAAACCAGCTGCACATCTCTTTCATCAAATTGTCTAAAGTGTTGCGCAGTGCAAAGAATTCGTCATCATCAAGCAGCTTCCAACAGAGTCCGTGTTTTTCTAAATAAAACTGAATCATCAACACCAACTGTCTGAGCGAAGATCCAGGATAGTCCGACCCATCCTTCTTGCGAACCTCCGACACAAAAGAGCACATTGCAATGGAAAAGTTTGCTTTGTTCAAAAGTTTGACCTCCTTCAAGTTGCACCATCTAATCCTTGGATTGCAGTCAGGTCTCTTCAGACGGTCATACCACCAGTCAGAGTAGAGTTGGGTCGCCCATGAAATTTTGTTCTCCGTATTGACAGCAAAGTTCTTGTGAGACAACATTTCCATGCGGTCAGGACATTCCAGAGTTTTGAAGCGGTCTTCAGGCCCAGGTTCATCAGCCAATTTTGCGAAGCCAGAGTTGTACGACCCACTGAAAGACCAAAGAGGGAAATCTTTGCCCAAAATCCTCCAAAAGAAAATTGACAAGCAGCGACAGGGACTGGCAACATGAGACAAACCTGCCAGATAGAACTTCAGCGATGCTCACTACGTCAGGGAGATTGGAGCAAAGGCGAACTTGGGTGGATGTTTGCACTGACCTGAAACCAAAAATGTCCTTCACAGAGTGACCAAACAAATCCCAACTTGTTGGAGAACCACATGGAAACAGTACTCACCCTTCAGAAGGGTCGAAGTCGATGGAGGCACACGTTCGATCCAACTGCGACGTAGACAAGTATTCCTGATCAAATTCAGACTCATCGTCGGAGCACAAAGCCAAGAAATCTGGCATGTCCGCAAAGAAAGCATCAAAATTGACATCAGAATCAGGCTCAGAAGACGTCAAGTCGAGAACAACATGGTCACTTTCACCCTCCATTCTCACATGCACACACAAGGAACGACACCGACAAACTGCCAGTAAAACGCGCGAGAGGTCCCAAGGTCGCCTCTCAACAGAGTAAAGACCCAAATTGACACTGTCAAAAAAACCCGTGCAAACTGCACTTGTTCCTGTACGCCAGTTATGAAACTAGACTCGCCTTTTCACATTTCATTAGGGGACTCAATACTGAAATGAACTCGTGCAAAAGCACTCGTTCATTAACGTATTTCGTCCCCTAACCCATGTGAAAAGGCTCGTCTTCGTTCCATAACCTATACTTACGTGGCTCTGGCGCGCATTCAAATTTTCCAAAATTTCCAAGGCCTCGATGGTGCCTTGGCTTGGTCGAAAAACAACAGCCATCCATGGCTTTTGAGGAGAAAATGTGTTGGTCGAGCTGCGAAGCGAACACACGTTCGTTTTGTGTTCGATTTTCGCCCACGATGCAGTGCGCCAAAAGTTCCCCAAATGTTCGTCTGGGCCAATTGGAACAACCAAGTCCAAGACGACCGTTTAGTCGGATTACGTGGCTCTGGCGCGCATTCAAATTTTCCAAAATTTCCAAGGCCTCGATGGTGCCTTGGCTTGGTCGACGCTACGCACCCGCGCGATCATCAGAACGACATGCTGGCCAGCCTGCATGCTTGTTGAAACCTGGTTTGAAGGTGGACGCTTGCGTACAAGGAACTCCTTATGTCGCTGCATGAGGCCATTGACTCTGCAACGCGTCCTGTCACTTCAACACAAGCCCACCCCAAACGCACGCCCTCTTGATTGAAAAGACCTTCAAAGGCAACAGGACAAAATTCCAACAGCAGAGCGCAACATAACACGGATTTTTTTTGTCAGCCTCACTGCTGCCACGGCAACGAAATCACTCCTGCCCCTCTGCGCGCAATTAAGGAATTCCTGGTGTGCATCTATTTTTGGCGCGGCGGGCGGAAACGGGTCGTTACTTATTGGTGTTAATAACACATGATTCCCAATTCCAGGAGATTAATTCCCCCGACAATGCGAGGGGGAGGCCGTGCGCAGGGAAAAGTGAAGCGAAGCCGCAGCAGATCGGATTTGTTCCGGATCAGCGTGGAAACTTACAAGTGGAAGTTGCCCATGGGGTGGATCCAGGGGGCTCAACCCCAGAGGGGGGCGGATCCAGGGGTCCCTACCTCACAATAGGATGATCCAGGGGAGTCAACTCGCAGGACGGGTTCCAGGGGTCCGCCCCCCCCCCCGAAGGGTGGATCCAAGGCCCCCAGCCAACGAGAGTTGCACCCAGGAGTCCCCGGCGGGCCAGCTCCAGAGGGCTCAACCCCCAGGGCCGGATCCAGGGACCCCGGAAACCAAGGGGCCATATCCAGGGGGCCCAACCCCCTGGTGTAGTGGATCCAAGAGCTCGATATCTGAGGAGCTGAATCCATTGGACCTGATCCCCGAGTCCCGAGTCAGGTGATATGAACCCCAAAGGAGTTTGAATCCCGGACCCTGACCCCTTTTGGCACATGTCAGGTTTCTTGAACCCGAGTTGCCGGATCTTTGTGATACCCCCCCTCACACACACACACCAGTGAGCTGGGTCCAGTTAACTCAAACAATTGTGGAAACAGCCTCAAGATTTACTGTTGGTGAACAAAAGAATAGTTCTGCTGTACCTTCACACAGAAACAGTGGAAATGACTCTGGTTCCTCGGCCGTAGTGGAACCCTTCGGACCTCCTGCAGATGTCGACCACTGGGAAATTTTTGCCGTTGGAGACAGGTATTGCATCCTCAGGAACAATGGAAGTTGTTTTTGACATTTGTTTGAACAGACCCTGTGGGCCAATTGGGTCCACCACAAGGCCTCGGACCCAGGTCTTTTTCGCACAATTGGTTTGCAGAAGGGGTAGTTGGTCCTCTTCTCATGCCGTTTGCCTTTTGCTGGCAAACAAACAAACTTTGCGTCAGGCTTTGCACCAAAGACCTTGGCACTGTGGTCGGAATCGACCTGTTTTGACCACGCGCCGAATCATAGCGTGACGAAGGAGTCAAGAGAATTTGCCCGCGCCATCAAAGTCCAAATTCACTTACACACCCATCAAAAGAAAATCTCGTGTCAGGAGCGAGAGATCTCGTGAACCTTTTTAGCAGTGGGGGAGCCACTCAAGTAGGCAATAGAGTCGGGCTAGTGCGGGGGAGGCGCTCCCCCGGTGCCGCAGGCGAGGCCCGTTAATTGCCTGGAAACTTCAGACAATCAGGAGGCACAGGGGGCCAGAGGCAGCGTTCACACTGGGAGGCGTTGCATACCGGTAGGGGCCGGGTTTGCACTGGGAGGCGTTATGTAGGGCGCCAGGGGCCTGGCGCACCCCTAGGTGGCACGCTTCAAGCAGAGCTTCTGGAGATTTGCGTCGCAATCACACTGGATGCGACAAGCGATGCATCTCTGGGTCAGACGCCGGTGTCACGGTTCTGCGAGGCCTCAACCATGTGAGGACTGTCTCACAGATCTGGGTCCACCAGCGGTTCTGTGAGTGCTCATGTCTCATGGAACTGGTCCGGTGAGGCCTTAGACCTCACAGATTTGGTGGTAGGCCCAGCTGTATGAGGCCTCAGGTTTTGCAGAACAGGAGGTCTCGCAGGACCTTGACAGGTACGTCAACAGGATTGCACGGGTGCTCCATGCGTGGTGCCCCCGGGCTACGCGTTCATTGTCCGCTCGTTTGATTTTCGCAGCGTATTTCTGATCAAGCAGCGAGGCAGGATGCATCACGCATCACGTCGGTGGGCATCAGCTAAACACGCACACGTCTACTCGTACTGCACACATCCTTGTGCAGGTCAGCGAGAATGACGTCGCCACCGTGTGGGCGTGTGGTATGCACGCGCGCATGCACTATGCACGTCCCTGCATGTGCGAATGACGTCACTGCCACGAGCGGATCACGCATCCGTTGGCTTGTGCGCAGACGCAACGCGCGACGCACCCGGTGAGTTGGAGGCAGCGCCGCTCCAGAGTGAACTCTCTCTTCTCATCAGGCCGAATCACCTCGCTTATTGCGACACATTTGTCTTGCGCGGGGGAGAAGCATCTGTGTCTGATGGGGCTACACACAGTGGGTGTTTGGGGACCTGGAAAAATGTAAATCTCCCTTTGCGTGGAATTTGTTTTTGTTTGGGCCACAAAAGCGCCAACTGGTGGTGTGTGTCTCTGACGTTGGATCGTGCCTATTTTTTTGCTAGAACAAACCGTTCGACATGTGCAGTCCAGGTTCACCACCAGTTGATCCCAACTTTTGGGTGTCTTCCAGCCACACTTGGCGCGCCTTCTTCATCTGCCCCAGGGTCATTCTTTTTCCTTTTGCGCCACTTTTCGGGAGCATCATCACAACCCAGTGGTATTCAAGGGATAAGAATCAAGTGGCCCAGATGCCTGTCTCCATTCCCAATCCTTCCACTCTGTTGGGCGCACACATGACCTTGGCCCATTCGTGTGGTGGGTTTGCCGCCCCACCAAACAAGATCCCAAATCCACGAATGGCGCTGATGTGTGATCAGAGGAAGAATGCGGGAGTCAACGAGCGAACCCGTCGGTTGCCAGGCTGCGCGGTCCGTTGCCATGCGCACCGGGCGGGCGCTCTGGTTGCGCAGGGCCCGAAATAGAACCAGAGGCGAACGCCGAGGACAAACGACTCGTAATTGCCACCGACGCCTGCTGGAAGTTTTTTCAATGAGCAGTGCTGACGCAAACTGTGCAGGCGGTACGACTTTTTGCGTGTTGTGAAAGTTTGAAGTTGACCCACGGATGTGATTTGATTGAAGGGGTTTTTCCGACCCTCAGGTGCAGCTGATCTCACGTCTCAAGCACAAACATTGCGTGGAAAACGATATATTTTATTTTTTCCTTTTGGGGCATAAGATTCGGATTCGGACCAGCTCAGGATTTGAACACTCTGGATGGAATTTTTTTCTCTTTCACCTGCATCGCAAAAGATTTGGACTCTCCTTGTCCCACCCATCCCCTCCAAGCCCAGAAACTGGATGCAACTCAAGGAAAGGTTGAAAACCAGTGCATGTGAGGTCGCATATTGACCCGCGTGTCCTCACGGTGGAATGACACGTGCATGTCAACACATCTACGCCGCTAATTTCGCGGATTGCAGCCCGGATCGGTGTGATTGGCCTCTGATGGAGACGACCTGGACCTGGACCCATGCGCATGATGTCACGCGGATTCAGAATTGGGGCCTTGACTGGGTTCTTCCCAAGGCTTCTGACTCTGCAAGCAAATTGTTTTGTGGGGGAATATCTGCTAAAATGCTTCCAAATTAGAGTTTTCACAGATCTACGAGTGCACTGCTTTGTCTGGGCTTTATCCAGGGGACTGCCAGCAGGCCAAGCGCCTTGGACCCTGAAAAAGTTTTTGTCCAAACGCACATGTCAAAACTTCAGTGTTAAAATTGACCAGCACCCTGCGATGAACACCTCCTCCCTCCTTCCATTCCTGACCAATCCCTGACATTACATGGCATCTTGGTTCGCGGTGTGACGCCTGATCTGTTGTCCTGATCTAATGGGCCTCTTTCCTGCAAATGCCAAGACGGACGGAGGAGGAGGAGGAGGAGGAGGAGGAGGAGGAGGAGGAGGAGGAGGAGGAGGAGGAGGAGGACGGGCGCTGCCGGGGGACGCATCCCGCAATCAAGGCAATCCAGGGACAGCGTGGCATTTGGGACGCTGGCGTCTGGTGCGATGAATCGCGCGGGGGAGTACAGGTCCATGCAGGAGGGAGGCGTCAGCCGAATTTCACGGATTCGCTGCGTCTCAGATGAGGCATGACGGTCCGCTGTTGAAGGCAGAAGGTTGATTTGACCCAAAAAGTCCCCATCACCAAAGACACCCACACACACACACACACACACACACTTGCAACAGAGCTGTGTGTGTGTGTGTGTGTGTGTGTGTCTGTTTGTCTGTCTGTGTGTCTGTGTGTCTGTCTGTCTGTCTGTCTCTCTGTCTGTCTGTCTGTCCGTCTGTTCCTGCAATTCCCCGTTTTTGTGCAAAGGGAAGGAAATTGTTTCCCGTGTCCAAATTTGGAGAATCCACCCCTTTGACGGGGGACGTCAGTTCCTTTGCCAAATCCTGGTCGACAAAATGAGAACTCCTCGAGCACTGTACACAACTTGTTTATTTACTTCTTTATTCACAACAAATGATAAACACGTGCGGTATCTGTACCATTTGCAGATGCGTTGGCCCCAAAACAACCGAGGTGCGTGGTATGACAGACAGACATGTCACGTGACTGACCCGCTACGGAACTGCGTTGGCTACGTTCGTTCACAAGCGACAATGGTCCACGGTGCGCGGGGCACCGGGTCTGAGGCAGCTATTTGAACACCTCACACACCGCGCGTGGTGTGTTCAGTGTATTAGGATCCCTGTGTAAGGAGACTGAGGCCGGGTTCACACCGGGTGCGTGACGCGTTGCGTCCCTGCAAACAACGCCCAAGCTGTACGCGTTGTGACTGAAGCAGTTTCCACGTTGGTGACGCGCGGTCATGTTTTTGACGTCGGCGTCAAAATGTAACACTGAACCAAATGGTGCAATTTTTTGAGATCAGCCCATAAAATGACTGCGCGTCACCCAATGTGAAAACTCCTTGAGACACACAACGAACGCACAACGCATGCAGTGTCACTCTGGCCTTCTTCAATGCAGGTTTGGATTTTTCTTCATTAGAAATCCATGTTATTTTCAGCAGGTTGATGCATTGTTTGTTGTAGAAAATAGACAAGACTCAAGCGTGTGCATGTTGGTCTCAGCCTAAAACAACGACAATTTTACAGCGTGCTCGTCATATCTCATCTCTGATTACAAAGTGAACATCGACCCGAGAAAATCACAAGCACAACATGTCACTTGTCAAAATGTTGAGTTACAGTTGAGTTGAAGATTATAAAAGTATCACATGATAAGTCTCTCTATGTGTATCAGGTTACAGGTATATCACATTTAGGTAGCTGGACTTTACAGTAGCGTGTTTTTGTATGTACAGAGACAAAATCTGTGAGTCTGGTTCACACTGCGTGCGTCATCGTGCGTTGCGTCCATGTCCATGTGAGCCTGTGTAGGTCAATTGACCAGGACCTCTTCAATTGACTTTGAGAGAAATGCACGCAACGCACGACGCACCGAGTGCGACCCCAGTCCCACCCACCACCATGTTCCCCTTCTGTTGTGAAAACTTGTGTTCAGGCTTGAGCAACTGCACATGGATCAGTGGAATGTCTGGGGGACAAGGAGAAGGGCCAGAGGACCAAGCTCCCCTGGGCCTTAAAAATAGAAATTTGACACACTTCTGTTTTGGAGTTGAACCGCAAGCCCCAACCCACCCTTGCGTCAGACCCTCGTTTAAGAGCCTGACAACACACAGCAGCTCATATGGAATATTTTATCTTGGATCTGCATGAAAATCTGGGCGAAAAGTACGCGCAGATTGAAAACTTTCAAGAGAAAACCACCCATGAGCAACAAATGCTTTCAGAGTTCTTGCTCCTGAGGGCCGAAAGAACGGAAAAAGTCCCCTCGTCTTGACCTGGGTCTCTGATTCCTAAGAAATCACATCTATCCCTGTTGCAGCAACAAAAATACAAGTGGGTCCAGGTCCAACCTTGGACTCTGAGACACATGCACAACAATTCAGCTTTTTGCAATTGTTTCAGCCAGGACGTTGGTCCCTCAAATACGAAAAGCACAAAATTAGTCTCTTGCTGTACACTGTTCATGTTCATTTTTGCAGTATGTACACGACCTATGGCACACCAATGTACAAAGCTCAATCTGTAAATCAACAGCGTGTATTTGCGCTATAAAACTGCAGTTTGTTTGGCAGTTCACAGCGACAGAAGCGAGTTTGTCGTTCAACGCGGATTCCAAAATGGTTCTCATCTGTGACCAAGAATTTTTGTGAATTGTGTTGGGATCTCTTTTTTGTGCCCAAAAGCGTTGCAGGAGCTGCTGGGAAGACTGATTCCCACGTTCAGCAGACATTTTTGCCACTTTTGCTGGAAAACAGCACAGGTTTGTCTTCTTTGTGCCTCGTTTTGCACGTGAATCTGTCACGCGTTTTGTGCATTCCGAAAACATGGGGTTGTGCAAGGGAGAATCTTTCGGAGGCCTCACTTCAAGTTTATCTGGAGCGCGAAAAAAAACTCGGAGAAGAAAGTATCTTTTCGGGCACAGGGGGGTCCAGACCACAGGGGCGTCCCCTGGATGTGACCTCTGCAATACGACAGCGTATCGATCCCGCTGCTCTTAATTGGGTGAAAAAGAGGCCAATGCGAACAACGAACGAGAACAAGAAAACTTGAATCGCACCGGCGTGAAGAGTCCAATCTTCCTGCTGCGGGTTCCACCTCCACTTCGCAGCTGTGTGTCCGGACCTGGTTCGTGTGCTTCCTGGGCTCAGCTCAGCTCGGGTTCAACTGGAGAACCCAGGGCAGCTTCCTTGCTTCAAGTCCTCACCCAGGTGGTTCATAATCAGTGACCCAAATTTGCGTGTCGTGTAATACTGTCACAAAGAGAACACACGTCTACAGAGATTCCACAATCTGATTGAGTGCGTGACGCGTTCAGCGCCACCACGCACGACGACAGCGCGTGAGAGAAACTCCAGTTCTGCGTCACGTCACGTCACGTCACGCATCACGTGGTCGTGACGTCATCATCTCAGGGTATCCTCGCACGTGGATACGTAGTAGTAACGCGGAGGGTCCTCCAGCCGCCGGCCGTTGATTCGCAGGTTGCGTATGCAGCCGACGAATAAGTGCTGAGTCCCCTAAAACAAGAAAGCGTGCTCTAACACAGGCCAATTGAGAGGATACTACAGGTGGCCTGGCCCCAACAACAAATGTGACCCTCCAGTTTTCGCTGTGGGAGCGTTCCAATTGCTCTTCCTTTTCAAGATTTTCAAGGTTGGAATTTGGGCCCATTGACCTGCTTCGTGGTTTCACTGGAGTTCGGTCGCGTTGGGGTTGGATTTAGTGGAGAGCCTCAACTTTCGACTGCCTTGAATATTTGCACTTGGAAGTCTGTGAGAAAGGTTGGTACTTTACGCCTTTTGAACTTTGCGGTGAAAGAGAACCAGTAAATGTAACTGAATTTTCTAGACTCTACTGGTTGCACAAAGAACATGTCTGAAGCGGAAACTCGGAAAGTCATTTGAGGAACAACCCTCGTTTCTTGTGGTGGGTGTTTTCTCATTCCTTTTTGCTGATTGCATTCGCTGAGACGAGGAGGCGTCTGCACGCCGTGCGAAATGTCAGGCTCCGCGAACCCGTGCAATCTTCCGAAAAGAGCGCAAGTTGATTTCCACGGATGGTGTTGGAGGCAGGTGCGGATCACAATATCTTGAGTGGGGTTCCGAAATAGCCTCCTGCTCCTGCACCTCGCCCTGCTCCTCCTACACACATCGCGTGTGAGCTGGGCCGCCTGGGACGCGGTCACGGAATTGGGCGGATGGGCGGGTGGAAGAGAGGACCGAGGGTCCCTGCCCTATGGGCCTGAATTCCAGCCAGCATCAAGACCGTCTTGCTGGGTGAACACGAATTCTGGACTTTTATTGATACAGACAGAACCAGGCAGGGGGGAGGACAAGAAAGACACACACACACACACACACACACACAGACGCAGTGAGACACAGAAACACATAGAGGCAGCAAAACACAGCGGCGCCCAAGACACGCACAGGCCAGAAGATGCGGATGATGATTTGGACATGGAGTGGAGACAGAGACCGCACACCAGAGAGACAGAGAGAGACATAAACATCGCCAAAGAGAGATAATAGCCAGTTTATCTGGTTGCACGTAAGGAGAGAGACAGCGAGACGGTGCGGGCAACAGACAGACAGACAGACAGACAAACAGACAGACAGACAGACAGACAGACACACACACACACACACACACACACACACACACACAACGCTGGAGAGACGTACCGGCCAGTTGATGATCTGGATCTGCTCGGGGAGAGAGACAGCGAGACAGAGAGGGCCACAGACACACACACACACACACACACACACACACACACACACACACACACACAACGCTGCAGAGACGTACCGGCCAGTTGATGATCTGGATCTGCTCGGGGAGGCCTCCGAGGAACAGCGAGCGGAAGTGAGCGCACGGGCCCATGTGGTAGTGGCGGAAGTGGCCGCTCTTCCCGTCGATGAGCAGGTTCCCCCCGTTCTCATCGTGGATGTACCGCAGCTGGGAGAAGAGAACGACTCCCGTCAAGCCAATTACAAATGGGTTTTCAGGGACGGATCTGGTAAGGGGTGCCCCTCCCCTGGATCGCAAGAAAAAATTTGGTAAACCACCCAAGTTACCGTGCTGATGTTTCAAAAATTGGAAAACTCTGATACAGGTGGGTGTGGCAGGGGTCTCAAGGGACTGCCCCTCCCAAGGATCCTGGACCAAAATTTTGCAACCCCCTGAATTTGAACGTATGTTGAAGTTTGGAAAGTTGGGATCGCGATTGGACCCAACTGGGCCCTGGATCTGCCCCAGGTTTTCCACCCCAGGCTCTTCGTGTGTTGTTGCGAATAGGACCCGGTGGTTGTCCCGCCCACGCACCAACCTAAAGAGCATTGCGCACGCATCGTGAGATGAATGAATCAATTGAACGAAGTTTCTTTGCGGGCAATACGTATGTTTTTCACGCTTTGAACCGTCTTTTGGGGCCTGGAAGATTTTCGCAATCCCAACATTACCTTGATTGTGTCATCAAAGAGAATGTATTCTTTATGCAGCACAGCAGATCCAGGGAACCAACCTCAGGATGAATGAAGTTGCCCCCTCTGGCGGATGCAGTGGCTGAAGGGGCCTGCTGCTGTCACCCCAATCCAACCCAGTCAGGGCTGGCGGTACAAAATGACGTCAACTGCAAGACCCCTTCGAGCCATCCCTGGATCTGCTGAAAACGCGTGGGAGTTTTTCAAAGAAGATTCCCACGCTACCCTGAACTCTGAATCCGCCAGAGACGCAAGGGCGTTTTACGGAGAAAATTCCCACGCTACTTGGACCCTGGGTCTGCCGGAGATGCGGAGATGCGTGGGAGTGTTCCACCATAGTTTCCCACGCCACCCCAGACCCTGGATCCAGGATCCAGCAGAGACGCGTGGGAATGTTTTGGAGGAAGCTCCCACGATACCCTGGATCAGCCGGCAACGCGTGGGAGGTTACTGAAGAAAGTTCCCACGCCACCCCGGACCCTGGATCCGCCAGAGACGCGTGGGAGTTTTCCTGGGAAGGTTCCCGCGTGCGTGTTATCAGTGCGGAGTGGCTGATTCTCAGATCCTCCAGACACTAATTACTCAACTTCCTCAGTGTGAAACACGCGAACTACTCACGTGGCAGTTCCAACGCGCGAAAACGTTGTGCGCGTGTGAGTCGCGACAATTGCGCACTTCCAAGGTGCATTGAGAAAGTTTGGGGAAATTTTTGACTCGCAAGTTTGCGCAAAACTTTTTTCTTCAGAAAACTTTGGCGAATTTGTCGCGCTTTAATCTTCCTGACTTGAAATGCTGGCACGAGCACCCATTGTGCCAGCCAAGGCCTGTTTTGCAACTTTTGGGGGTGGGGGGGGGTGGGGGGGGTGAAACGTGCTGTAAGTCTTACCGAATGCCACCGCGCAGGATCTAGTCTTTTTCGGAAAATTTCCACAATGTTCCCGTAGCCGCACTGGCGTGCGAATATGATGTATCCGGAGTGGAGGAGCGCTGACACCACGTCCTGGTCCTCGTAATCCAGCGCGGCGAACAGCACCCCCGACGCTGACTTGGCTTTGAATTCAATGTCTACTCTGGATCTGCAGGGAAGAAAAAGAGACAAATTTGGTCAAGCTGCAACCAGTATTGTGCTTGCGTGCCAATTTTGCGTCGACAGGCACACGCTGGTCAGGTCCGTCAAAGCAGGATTTCATTGAAGGGGGTGGGGGAGCAAATCCAGGAAGGGAGAGGGAGCTTGGGGTCCCCTCAAGATGGGGCTCTTGTGAGAGCGTACCCAGCAGTATGTACCCTGGACGGAGTGGGAGCATACCCAGCTGTACCTACCCTGGATGGAGTGAGAGCATACCCAGCTGTACGTACCCTGGACGGAGTGAGAGCATACCCAGCTGTACGTACCCTGGACAGAGTGAGAGCATACCCAGCTGTACCTACCCTGGACGGAGTGGGAGCATACCCAGCTGTACGTACCCTGGACAGAGTGAGAGCATACCCAGCTGTACCTACCCTGGACGGAGTGGGAGCATACCCAGCAGTACATACCCTGGACGGAGTGACAGCATACCCAGCTGTACGTACCCTGGACGGAGTGAGAGTCTGCCCGGCAGGGGGTCGAACTCGGTTCTGCTGCCGCGCACCTGCGCCATCTCGACACCTTCCCGCCCCGACACGTCGATCGGAGCCTGCAACGACGCAGAACAAGATTCAATTCAGCTGATGACACGACAAAACCTGAGGGACACGTCACAGATACAGCTGCAAATGCACACACAGGCACAGAGACGCACATACGAGGTACCGTACCGTCTCGTGTATAAGACACACTTTTTTGCCCCAAAAGTGAACATCAAAAGAGAGGGTGCATCTTATACATGAGTATGAATTTACTGTATTTTTAATGAACCTTGGTACCAGAAAATAAGACCAAATCTTGGGGTGCGTCTTTTTTCATGAGTGCGTCTTATACACGAGACGGTACGGTAGATCTGCGATACACAGACACGCAGAGTCAAACACAAAGTGGAGACAGCCAGACAGGGGGGAGGGCACGCACACACGCACACTCTATGTCCGTCTGTCTGTTTGTCTGTCTCACTGATTGACAGAAGCGGGAAAAGGAAACAGGTGTTTGATGCAGGTTTGACAATCAGGGCACTTCCTGCTGAATGCACCTGCAGCAGCTCCAAGTTTCCTGTTGCTCTCTCGTGTCAAGCAAAGTCTGTGCTTCAACTTTCCGTGTTTGGCCTTTTGGGCGGATCAAAGTTGCGCTGCTTGCTTCCCACGGACTCCCAACATGCAATGCGTTGGCATTGAAATCGTCCGAACTTCCGGTTTTGCGATTCAAGGCACCCACCTTCCGCAAAAATCACCTGCATGCGCTGTGGCTACCTTTGCCCTATCAGGCCGAAAATTCTCTCATGTCAAAGAGACCCTGTTCAATGGACTCGTGTTTTGAGACTTGTTCCACAGAGGATGTGATTTGAGGTGGGTTGCACGATTTGAGCCAAATCGGTGCGAGCCAAATCGAAGCACCTATAGGTAGGGTCTTCCAAAAGTATGTCTACAGCAGTTTCATGGTCAAGATGAGAATTGATTTAGGACCTTTTGAGCTCTTTTGGTTCATTTTGGGTTGGGGATAATGCACGAGGAAGGAATTTGTCAAATTTGAATTTTTAGGTTTCTGAGGTCAAAAAGGTCAAATTTGGAAATATAGGAAAAATGGGGTGTGGATGTAGAAATGTGTCTACATCTCAGAAGGCACAAATATTTGGTGAAAGGAGTATATTGACAAAATGTAGTATATTGTATGGGAGTTTGAGAGGTGGCATTCAATTTTTGATTTTTGAAAATTTTTATAT
>JAAUXT010083401.1_pt1 | contig 15086 bp, 18 predicted proteins | sample 7278171 | NCBI WGS metagenome assembly JAAUXT01 (sample SAMN14350112, study PRJNA611818) | marine sediment metagenome | isolation source: surface marine sediment (1.8m) | place: French Polynesia: Moorea | collected 2018-08 | reverse complement strand
CCCCCCGTGGGCGCTTGATGACAAATTTTCACCTGACCCAACCCCCAACCCGACCATAGATCTACACACAGTCACACACACACACACACACAATCATCCACAGGGCGAAACGGCAGACCAAACTTGTCGATTCCAGTTGACAAAAGGCAGGGCGAAATTTTCAGTGGATGAATTTCGATAGAAATCTTAAAGGTTCCGCAATGAAGCAGTGTCCACGTTTCAGCGATCATCCTCTGTTCACTGACGAGAAGGACACGGCTCCACATTCGGGTGAAGCCACGATCTGGGCACGTGAACGAATCAAACACACAAAACACTAGATCTACGACCCACCTTCAGAGCGAACTTTTCACCAGTCGACTTCTGAAAACACTCCACAACTTTGCCATTTATTCCAAGCCCTAAAACAGAGTTTGTGATCTTGAATTCGTCTGTGATCGGGTTCTTTTTGGGCTGCAGTTGCCGGGATTGAGAATCCCCCATCATATTTGCTTGTGTTCCTCTGGTGATTGAGAAATACACCGATATTTGTGATGAAATGCTCTAGTTTCGCCTTTTCCGTGTCAACTGTCCGTTCGTCACTCCGGAAGTGAAGTGACGTCCTGCGAAAACTGATTCACTTCTGCTTTTCGTTTTCACTTTCATTTCAGGGCAAATATGACAAAGGGCAGAGAAATGTCCCTGTAATAAAAAACAACCGGCTATTGGGCGTCAGAAATTTACAAAACAGGAGTAAAATGTCCACAAATGAACTTTGGTCAGGGGTCACAGGTTGCTTCTCCTAGTCCCGCCTCCCGCGCTTTCGCACCTGGGACCCGCTCGTTTCCGCCGGTATTCGGACCAGAAACCAAAATGGCGGCCGACCTACTGGTCTGCGGAAACAAGATTTGAAGCATACTTGCCTCTACATCTTTTGTGCCGTTCTAGATTCGGGTTGGTTTGGAAGGCAAACATTCGGTGAACCTTTTGCCACAAATAGAAAGGAAGTTATGGAACGCTCAAGTCCCGAAAGTCGGGAAGGCAGGCGGCGGAGCATGGGCAGGGACTCGCACACGAGTGAGAGGCGGAGGGACGATCGTCCGGACTTCGGCATCGCCGAGAAACAGGCCAGAGAAGCAGAAAGGGAAAGGCAGCGAAACTCAGAACGTCCAGAGCCTGGTCAGATAATGACAGATAGTAAACCTGTAGATTTTCGAACCTTGGCGGTCAGTAACTGGAACGAAAATGTGACAGACGAAGCAGTGGAGGAGGGGTTGTTCCAGACGTGCAAAAAATACGTTGATTTCAACATCAAAGTGATGAATTCCGGCGCGTTTCGTGTGGCGTATGTCAACTTCAGGTTTCCAGCAGATGCAGCGGACGCGAAACATCACTTGACAGATTTGATAATGTTCGAACGCCCTTTAAGAGCAGACCCGGTTTACAGCACAAAGCGCGGGCGCAGCAGAAGCCCCGACGGATTCAGGAGTAAATTTCAACGAGGAGGTAGTGGTGGTGGTGGAGGAGGAGGCGGCGGCAGGAGCTTTCCGCACCGTTCTGTGTCTCCAGGCGCGCACATGGGAGGGGGAGGACCCAGAAGCATGTCGGGTGGCAGAGACCGAGGCGGCTTCGACATGGGAGGGGGCGCCAGCGGTGGGGGCCAATTTGAAAACCGCCGCAATTCTGGAGGCAGAGATGGATTCCATCACGAACCCAAGTTTCCGTTTCACCTGGACCACATCCCACCTGAAGAGGACCCGAACGCCACTCGGACCCTGTTCATTGGAAACCTGGACCTCGACAGTGACCCCGACGAAATCAGAAGGATATTTGGGAATTATGGCATTGTTGAGGACGTTGATGTGAAAAGGCCAGCCAAAGGTCAAGGGAATGCCTACGCTTTTGTGAGGTACCTCAATTTAGATATGGCCCACGAAGCCAAAATCAGGATGTCAGGGAAATACATTGGTCGATACCAGTGCAAGATAGGTTACGGAAAAGCACAGCCGACGAATTGTTTGTGGATAGGAGGGCTCGGGCCATGGATTCGTGGCGAGACCCTGGAAAGGGAGTTCGATAGGTTTGGGGTCATACACAGGATAGAGTGGCCACAGGGCAAGAACTTTGCTTACGTCTTGTACGACAACGTTGATGCTGCTTCAGCAGCTTGTCAGGAAATGCGAGGTTTTCCGTTGGGAGGTCAAGACAGGAGACTCCGCGTGGATTTCTCGGATCCGAACCACCTGCAGATGGCATTCGACGAGATGACGATCCCACAAAGGACTTCCCAGGAGTTCCACGGGAGAGGTGGTGTGGGTGGAGGAGACATGTACAACGGACCGCCACAGTACGACAGGGAACCCAGGAGGGAGACTCGAGGTTATGACGACGATTGGGGACGCAGTGGTCGCGGGGGAGGTCGTGGAGGAGGCGCAGCAGGAGGAGGAAGGGGAGGCGGTGGTGGCGGAAGATACGACGACGGCTCCATGGCTCGCGGTGGGTCAGCTCGTGGAGGCCGCGACGACTGGGGTTCGAATCGCGATCGAAACAGCGGCAGCTTTGGGGACGACAGGAACAACGATTCTTATCAGAATGACAGAAGAGACGGTGGTTTCCATGGTCCTCGCGGCGGCGACCGCAGGGGTGGATTCAGAGGGCGCGGCGGTGGAGGTGGTGGTTACCATGGAGACAGAGGCGGAGGAGCCTTCGACCGTAACCAGGACAACCAGTTCGACAATCGCCGCAGTGGTGGCGGGACCGACTTCAGAGAACCGCCTGCAGGGGATCGGAACGCTGGTGGTGGAGCGCGACCGTCATTCAACCGAGACTTCTCGCCTCCTGCGAAACGCAGACGGACACCGCCGGTCAACGACTCGTATCAGCGGCGGGGCGAGCGTGACAGGCCGCCGGCCAATGACGTCAGGGAAACAAATGGACGCCGCGCGTCTGAGCCTCGAGATGGGTTTTCACAGGCGGAAAATTTGACAGAGCTGACCGATGAGTTGTCTTGTGTCTGGAGTGGGGCTTTGGTGTTGAAAAACAGCGCGTTTGCAGCAAAGATGTATCTACTGACAGGAGAAGTGTCCATCGTGGACCATTTGATGCGAGACCCGACGAGCACAGAGATGCCGCTGCTCAGGATCATGCAGAGGCTCAGACTCGACCAACCCAAACTGGAAGAGGTTTGTTCTGCACTGTTGCGCAGAAATCTCCGTTCAGGAAGTTGATTTCACGGGCTCACAGTTGATAAAGTTGTGGTGCACACACTGAAGGTTCTGGATTCCAGTGTTTACAAAGTGATAGTGCGATTTTGGAATGTTACTTTGTGTGGTTGATCAGTGTTGACTGATCCAAGTGCATTTCTTCGTCGGGTCTTTTGAAAACGACGATGCCCATGGCGAAAACGTGAGAAAGGCTGTGGAACAGTTGAGTGCTTGGTTGTTGCTGTGAGCAAATCCCGGCTGACCACGCCAATGTTCCTGCGGTCGTGCTGTGTGTGAAATCAGCTTCTGGAGTCCAGTCTGCTTCGTTGTGGGCTGACTCACAACTACTGATCGAATTGTAAGTTCACGAAAACGACCGAGTGATTCCAGATGATGCTTGGTACTCCTAAGTGCAGAAATTTCGTGAAGATTCTCAAACAGGGGATTGACGCCAAATCAATCAACTGACATTTCGCACACGTGACACGATTCACTTTCCTCATAAAACTTGATTGAGAGCTTTTCCAATCTGTTGTAGGTTGGTCGCCGGGTGGATTCCACACCCAGCCACGCCATTCTGTTGGCTGTGCCGGGATCGACAGAGAGAGTGGAAGAATCCAACACCAACATTCAGCAGAGACCGCTGCGCAACCTGGTATCGTATTTGAAACAGAAGACAGCTGCAGGTGTCATCACCTTGCCCCCGACAGCGGCCAGCAAGAAGCCGAGTGACACAGGGCTGCTGCACGCCTTCCCGCCATGCCCGTTCAGTCAAGGCTATGTGACTAAACGCGCGCCAAAATTGGGAGCAGAAACCCTCAAGGATGATCACCTGGTGATTGTTGTTGTGAAAAATGAAGCCTGACGTCGTGCGTCGTCGTCTTTCCATTGTACAGCTGACCACGGGAATGTTAGAGACGGTAAAAGTTGAAATTCAGAAGGGGGACATTGGAAGTTCAAGTGAAAATGGTGAAAACAAATTGGTCTGCTTCTTGAAAATGAACTCTGCAACAAAAGACTTTCGAAAAACATGTTTTCACACACGAACTGGGTTGGATGGAGGAGGATGAGAAGCTGTGCATTTAGTGTTTCATGTGAAGTATCGACCACCGTTTTGTTGCGTCAGAGGTATTTCTTCAAAAGTGTTCAGAATCTACCAGTGAGTCAGCCAAGGCTTCCGGAAGAGTGACATTGGTTCTCTTGCCCTGTGGCCTCTGTGTGACTTCAATGCCCGAGGAAGGACTCTGTTGTGTCTCAGTGGTGTTTGTGCGTCGGAAGGGAGTGTTGTGGAAGGTAAAGTCTCCATCATCGTCTTTCGCTTCCTGAAGACTTTGCAAGAAAGCAGCTTGGTGTCAAGTGGGAAGAAGACGTTGGAAGTCATTGACGCCGGAGGAGCAGGAAAGTCTCATGCTGGAGCCGAGTGAAATTGAGGGAAGTGCCAAGTTTGAAGATGCCAAGGTGGATCACAAGAAGCACATGTCGATTGGAAGCACACCATAAATCAGAAAATAATAATGCCTCAAGGACATTTCTCAAGAGTTGTTTGTGGATTTCCAGCAAAAAAGGAGTTCTGCCCATGTAACCGCTACCAGAGAGGTCGAAAAGATTTGTGGAATGAAAGAATGGAAAATCATTGTTTAACGCTCCAAAGCAATGTTCCAAAGAACAGGCAAAATATGGCTTGTGAGTGGGTGAGTACGAGGAGTCTGCTCCCAGTGACTTTTGCAGGTTGTCTTCACTTTGCCCTTGTGGCAGGTGGGAGATAAAGTTCTCTATTTCGTGTGTGCGTGTTGTAAAGTTCTTCTTTTCCCGAGGACACGCACGTGCACATTTGTATTGTGTTTGCTCAAACTGATCACCGGAGTTGTTGTCATTTCAGGTGGCGTTCTGGTTGCAATGTCCAGCAGGTAAATTGAGAATTCGAACGGGACAGGGGTGGGGTGGGGGTTGTTGGGCTGACAGAACGAAAAACAACTCAACGAGCAACACTTTAAAGCTCAGCTTTGTTTGTTCAGTTGTGTTGTCATAGTTTCCTGACAGAAAAGGAGACACTTGTGTACTTCAAGGCTGGGACACCACGTGTTGTTTTCCCCCTTTTCAGGACAGAAGTTTTGGAGAAACGGCGAGCGCGAAGCCTTTGGGTCTCCGTTCTTCAAACACAAGCGAAGGGCTGCGCGTTGTGGTCATCGGGCTGCTGGCATCGGGAACGTCGTACAACGTTGGTCAGAAACGTCGTGGCGTCGACCGGAAACGCAGTGGCCACGTTCAGCTACGTCAACGGGCGATGTTCAAGCAGCAGCACGGTGCGTGTCCAGCAGTGTCGGCAGCTGCTGCGCCCAGTGAAGAACAGTGCATCATTTCGTTCAGCAAGGGCATGGGCCTTCGGTGTTGCTGGGAATAGGAAAGCTTGACAGTGTTGTGCGATACCATCCGGAGGTTTGTGAAGAACACTTGGTACAAGCTGTGCTCCGAATCATCAGGTGCCAGTGAAGTGAAGAGGAGACTGTTGGGAGGAAGTGCTTGGCGCCTTGTGAGAAGTGAAGTTGAAGTTTGCTCCACTAATCTGAGGACTTATCTTCCGAGTTCGAAATGATTGAAGAGAAATCTGTGAAGTTTCTGAGGAATTGATAGCAAGGAGCAGTACCTCAACGTTGAAACGCACGATCAACGAGGAAAAGCGCGTGAAAGATTCGGCAAAGTCTCGTGTGTCCGTTGAGGTACGGTTCCTGAACCAGGGTATTCGAACAGTTTTTGGTGAAGCTTCTAACATAATGTGATTGTGAAATATGCTCACGGATATGTTCAAGTAACAGGCAGCAAGTAACAACACGCACGTGCAGTATTCATATATTTTGCACATTCTCCAATTTTGTGGCACAAGTGAAAAAGTGAAGGCTTTTGGGTGAATTTGCTCTGGCTTGAAAGTTTGATGAACCTCAGGAACGGAACCACTCGTGGAATGTAAGATTTGTGGTTTTCACAGCGGACAAATCTTTCCGTGTGGATTTCTTGCCCTTTGACTGTAGGATCAGTGTTTTGGAAGTCGCAAGTGCCCAAGTTTTGAGGAATTGTGCGGAGGAAACTAAAGTTTCTGTGTCTGATCTTCATGTGGAGTACGAAATGCACAGAGTCGATGGGAGAAAAAATGTTCTTGCATCGAAATACGAAGCACCAGTGTACATAGATTCGTGAGGTGAGAGCGGTTAAAATTTTCTGCAAAAATACTACTTTTGTGTATGCAGTGTTTTCGCAACAGATACTAAATGGTGAACATAGGATCATTTGTGTGAAGGAGGAGAGTGAACGCAGGAAGGAGATGAAAGCTGCTCGCTTTCACAGTGAACAGGGCATTGTGTCGCATGATGGGTCTGTGCGGCCTGATGACCTGTGGCTATTTTGCAATCAGCAAAACTACTTGAATAAGTGTTTGTTTTGCCAGCGAGTCAACTGCAAAGACGGGAAAATTATTCAAATTTGAAACCTGTACAGTTGTAAATACGGAAAGTGATGAACACAAATGTCCGCCAATGACATGACCAATCCCACGTTCAAAACAGACCCTTCGGGGACAAAAACCATTGCAAAAACAGGCAGTCTATCAGTGCTGCAAATTTTTCAAACCAGAAAGAGAGATGAGATTGTTACTATTTTACGGAGGATCGTCTTTGATCACGTGGTTGTGTTTTCGTACGGCTATGATTTGTTGGACCTGATTTGCTGCTGCCTTTCGAGAGCGGCGAAGTGCTGTTTGATGAGGTGAACTCAATGTGGTGTTCAGCTCACAAACCTGGAGGATATCTACGCGTTGTGACACCAACTGTGAAGTGGTGAAAAGTGCAGCGTCAAGTGAAGCTGCCGCAGGTTTGTACTCGTGCAGGTTGTTCATCAGTTGCGCACACTTGCTTGAAGACTACCGAACAAATATTTTGTGAAAGACGCTTTCTGAGGGAGAAATGGTGAAAGAGCTGATGAGCAGCCTGACAAGTACTGCAGTCTCAAGCAACACGTCCGCTTCTAACACATTTCCTCACGCTGTAAAGAAGATTCATTGGACACGTCCGCAGTTCGACTGAAGACCGATCGAAATTACGTTTCTGCTCATTTGTCAAGAGAGAAAGTTCCCATCGCGATCTTACGAAATAGCAACAAAACTGGAACTTTGAAACCTAATTTTATTTTATGCGGCAATTCCTCCGATTTTGCTGTAAAAATAAAAGCGACCGATCACATTCGTTGCCTCTGTTCCGTTCTCAATGTGAACACCGTCGTGCCTGTCTGTGCGGCACGTCAGGTTCGTTTGACAAATTACCTGCTCTGAAATCTGAGGTTTCAGTGCAGCCGTTTGGTCCAACAGTCAAAAACAAAGTACAGAGAAATGACAGAAAAGTGAATGAACTCCCAGTGTGCGAGATTTCTCTGCAGGACAAGACAAATTTGTGGAAAACCACGGCTTTTGCACTGCGGGGCCGCAGTGTATTGTTCTGGTGCTTTTCTTTTGCCTCTGATAACAATGTTTTGTGACCCTCATACCGACCTGCCCTCCCACCCCTCGAGAGACACCCACACAAAATGTCATACCAAGAAGAATGACGCTTGAAAATTTGCAGGGAACGTCAGTTTCACCAACACTGCAAAATAACGGGGTCCTCTTGCCAGCTGGCATGCCAACTGCGTGGAACACTCGGTGGAGTGGACATGACCACATCTGAACGTGCATGTTGGTGACAGCCAAAATGTCACAAGACTGGGGGCAGGGGAATCACTCAGCGTCAAAGATTTTCAATTGCTTGTGACCCTTGACAAAATCGGTCCTGAAAACGGCACGTTATGGGAATGAAATGTTTCTCGTCTCTGGACGAGATCGTCACCAGTCACGAGTCCTGCTGTCTTTTACTGGAAGGTCGATCCCACTGTAATCTTGGTCACAAAAGGCAAATTGACTCGCCAACAGAGTGCAACTACTGCAAAGGCGTGCAAACAGAAACCCGTTCGGCACACTTCTCACTCGTTACTGGCAGAAGTCAACGTGCGGAGACAGCAATGAACCCAGACAATTCGTTCCCGCCTTCGTGCAAATACTCGCACACCTATTACGGTCAGAATCAAACACTTTTGAAGCAGATGCCATAGCCAGGACCTGCACTGAAATTCCACCCGAAGGTGGGAGACGCTGGGTACGATCCACCCAGTTGGGTTCGTGCTGCCACCGAAAGCATCAGTGGGGTTCTACCAGACCCCTCCTGGAACCGCAGGCTTGCAGCCTTAACCAGCGAGCATCACAGGCCCCGAAGGACGTGCCTGTGCAAAAAATCGTTCATTTTGATACAAAATATCACATTTGTTCCCAGTATGAAATGATGATTTCTGTCTGTCGTTTGTTCAGGCTCTCCAAAGAGTCCCGTTTGAAGTTCTGCTTGGATAACTTGGTCCAGGCAATTGTCTTGTGATCAGGTTTGCTCTTTGACTTCACTGTCAGAAAGGAAAACACCTCCCGTCGAACCCGAAGTTGGCGTTCCTGATTGCAACCCGCTTCGAACAGCCGAATGGTTGCCAGGTCTTGTGAAAGATTTCGACCTCCTTCCTGTTTTGGCGAAGAACAGTTGCATTGATGAACTTCACGAGATGAACTAGCGATGAACTGGTGGATGATGGCCTTGAAAGGTTGACATCACTTCAGCACCAGTATGTAAGTAGCCATGAAAACACACGACACGGCCACAGGAATGTGCAGACGTGTCCCTATCACAGCACCTGAAAGAGAGAAGGCAACACTCCAAGGAACTTAGTGAAACGTGATGTGTTCAAGTTTGGCATCGAAGATTCCACTGAGAATCGGAGACATCAAGTCAAAACTCCGAGTGAACTTTCCATTCAATCCTCACCTTTGTAGAGGACGCCCATGAGACCCTTCTTCTCCGACAAGAACCACTGTTTCAACTTGGGTACTCGCTTCATGTAAGCGCACGTACACACCAGCAACAGCGCGAACACTATCAATCCGTCGAAGGAGTACGCTGCAAAGGAAAGCACCCAACATGTGTGGAGTGACTGGAGAACCACTTACCGGCTATTGTCCGTGGGCCACGGCCCAGACAAGCCTGTCGAAGGCCCAGTATGATGTTGGGCCCAAATTAAAATGGGCCCTGACTGCCCTCAAGACCCGTAGGTGGGTCTGCGGCAACCCTTGCATGTGGGCCTCCAAGGCCAACTTTCGGGCCACATTTTGACGAAGGAAACTCAGAATATTACGTTCTTCCTGGCTTAACTGAGGAGCACTGGCACCACCGGTCGCCATGACACTACAATGCATTGCGAAGAGTGTCACAAGCGACGAATCGATTTAGGTCCCCCCCCCCCACACACACACAAAGGCGTGATCAATTTCTCGCCCGAGTCCTGACAACCGGATACGCGGGAAAACGTGCGTCTTGGACTGCACGACCAACAACCCACACGCCTTCCACTGCCAGATCAGAATCGTGGACTTTCTGGAGCCTGGGTAAAAATTGAATTCAGCCACCTTTTCTGAGTGAATAACGTCATTGTGAAACTGATATTTTCGCACGAACTGCTGTTTCTCACCATTCGTCATCGCTGTTTTGGATATGTTCAGAATCAGCTGCCTGCAAAATGCAAAAAAACACTATTGTACGTTTTTTGTGAGTCCGCTGCGTGGAACCGGAAATGGTTTTCTGGTTTCATGTGGATCCGGACAAATCTGTGCGGCTGGTGAGCTTGATTTCACTTGAAAATATAAAATTGATTTCAGAGTATTTTGACATCTCCGTGCTCGTGTGTACTTCACTTAAATTCTACGTAAAAAAATTACCATCAAGTTTTTGAAGAAAAGGCTGCGAATGTTTTGAGAGATTGAACCTTGGGGGACGAGACGGAATCAGCCAGACACAGACAAACAAGATGGCGCCGTGCCCAGAGGAGGTCGACGTTTACTTCGTTCCTCACCTTCGTATGAAAGAACTCGTGTCGTCGTGCACAGAAAAAGTAAGCCTGGTGTAATTGCATATCCTGAACTATGAAGTGGTCATGTTTCAAGTGTTTCCATGGAGTGACGTTCCCACAAGCAGCAAATGAGTGAAACCGTGCAAACCGACACACCCCATGAGTTTTTCAACGTTTCTGTGCAAACGGCAGCAGCTCTTCTGCAAACATAAAACGCGCAGTTTGAAGCGAGTCTTGCTGCGTGATGCGCGTGTAATTTTAATTGGATTCTACAAACCGTGTTGTGGAATTGGATGGTTTTGTTTTCAGTGCCACTCCACCAATTTTTCTGGTCACTTCGATTTGGAATCACTGCTGAGCACTCTGATCAAAACCTTCATTGAGTTCAAAAATCATGAGATGATCGAAAATACGTACATCATGAAGAAACTGAAGCGGAAGCTGAAGAAACTGTCGATCAGAAACTCTGCTGTCTGCAACTGCCACAAGGTAATTGACGAATTTGTTTACGGCTCACCCTTGTCGGGGGTGGTTCTTTCAGGTGACAGTCCACGAGAGGTGAGGACAGACTGATGTCGTTATGTTCTTTTACCACAGGACAGTCACTTGATAGACATGTTGAAGATCCTCAAGGAAGGCTACAGCAAGGAAACTGAGCAGGATCGTATCAACTATGGGATCCAGCTTCGCCGGGCGATGGAGGAGTTCGCAGAAGACTTCCTCCCTCACATGCGGGAGGAAGAAGAGGTGAGTTGAAACTTCTGGCAGACTCAATAAAATGTATTTTGTGGTTGACTGAAGTGTTTTTCATGTCGATCAAGAAAAACCACAAAACTGTGACTGTAGCCCAGATCTGGAACAACAAAAACAAACAACCAACAACGGAAGCAAGTGGAGCACAGATTTCCGAAGCTTTCGTGGTCATGAGATAGGTTTCCAAACAAAGCTGAGTGGCGAGGTGCTCCCTTTTGAAAAATCTCAACCAGGATGCGTTTCGTGGACGGGCAGCAGACTTCGGAGACGCAGCTATCCACTGACGATGAGAAGTGTGCGTCACGCTCTTGCCTCGGATTTCCACACTACAGACGTTCCTGCCGTTGCTGCAAAAGTACTTCACGTACGAGGAGCTGAAAGAGATGCGCTGTAAGGTGATCGACAAACACTTCGAGGAGCAGCGCGCGCATGCGCACCGCGTGGAGGACATCCTGCAGGCGGAGGAGCTCGAGAAGTGGGCGCTCGAGCAGCAGGTCAAGGAGACCAGCAGCAGTGAGTAGCCATGGCGACCCCCACATTTTGAGTGACATGGGGACAGTTTGCCTTTTGTCAGCAAGATTGCTCTGACGCCCGCATCAGTGGAATCTGAAATTGAAAGAGTGCCTGCAGAAAAGGAATTGGTTTGAGAACCTTGATGACTGTAGTCTGACGTACTCGAATTTCACAGGCTCAGCTTGTGAAAGTGATTGGGACTGCACGACAACAGCCGAGATTTCTCAAGCTCCGAGGCCTCCTGGAATAGAAACCTTGCCACCCGAAGTTCTGCTCAAGGTACATCGCAAAAGTCGCATTGTACGACCAACTCTTTGAGGTGCTTAGTTTTGACACTATCAGCTTGCAAATCTGACATCATTCAGGTGCTGAGTCATCTCAACCCGCAAGACCTGTGCAGAACAGCACGGGTGTCAAAAATGTGGAACGAAGCAGCGATGGACCCGTCGCTTTGGAGGCACCTGCATCCAGTCAAATGGGCAAAAGGTACGAATCGCGCAAACTCTGAAAATCATTGACAACACCTGTTTTGATCATTTCAACACAGCCGCGATGAGAACTTGCATGTGGCACGAGCAATTTCAGTGACTCAACAGCAGGTCGCACATGCAACGTCAGCCAGTGCTGCTGAGAGTAGGGCATACAGTCGCGTTTTGTGTTTCTGTGCAGGGGAGTGGGACTACGTCGGTGGCTACGACTCTGACTTGGTGGAGGAAGACAATGACGATTACAGTGGGCGTTACCGTGACAACGAGACGCAGCATTACGTGGTCATTGACGACGACGCCGACGTGGATGAGGCGGAAATGCCCGACGACGAGGCGGACGCCACCGACGCGGAGTTTGGCAGCGTCGTGCGACAGGTTTCACTTGAGAAGCTGACCAACTTGTGTCTTCTGTGTTGAAACGCTCGATAAACTCTTCATATCGGGGTTTTTGCGATAAATTCCCCACTCGCATCACAGCAAGCGGCTGGTTGGTTGTATTGTGTGTCCATGATGTAGGTCACTGTAAATATTTGCAAATCTCAAGCCCTGTTCCTCTTCTCTTTGCCTGCAAAACTTGGGTGGTTGGTGGACTCAAACCTACAACGTTGACGTTGTTCGCAGCTGCAGCGGGAAGGTCGGGTGTTGCTGGGCCTGAAGAACCACGTTATGAGCCGAGTCGGCGACTCCGTGCGCGTCCTCAACCTGAGCGACAGTCAAGCGCTCACCAGCGGCGTGGTGAGGGAATCAAATACCGTTATACTCGACCACAGATGCCATTGTTTTGCATAGATGCTGGATTTTCTGAGACACAAAGTGGTTTCCGAAATGGAGAATGATCGAAAAGCAATTTTGAGTTCGACCTGTTATTCGAACAAGCGATTGTGTTTTCAGCTTCAAAAGATGCTGAAGCAGTGCCCGAACCTCGAGACGCTGGACCTGTCTCACACCAAGATTTCCGACTCTGCTCTCAAAGGGTGAGTGAGCAGCTTCTCAACACAAACACAGTCGTGCGTGAGGTGACGCTTCTTGGAGAAATTTACGAATGAAATACGTCATTTTGCAAGGTCAAGAGTCCAGGATTTGTGTTTTCAGAATTGGCAAAAACAGTTCGTGCAGCTACCTGAAGCAGCTGATTCTGACTGGCTGTGACAACATCACCGACACGACTCTAATGCGCGTCGCTATGGCCGTCAACAAGCCTCTGATGGAGCAGGACGGTTTGAGTGACAGCTCCTCGGACGAGGTGGGCGGGGCTGGAGCCAAGCTGCACAAATGCGTTTGTGTGAAATATGAAAACATGAAGCAGAAGATGAAGAATTGTCAACATTCCCAGTTGTGCAACAAGATGAATCAGCTGAAAATTGAGAAAGAAAATGAGGTCGACTTGGATAAAGACATTGATGAAACACAGGAGACGGAAGAGAGCAGAGCAAACAAAGACTTTGGCGGGAGAAAAGCAGACTATGCGAGGACTTTTGATGCATATTCTGCTCCCGAAGAAAAAGAAAGAGAAACACGTGATAAAAACAACCCCGGTGCTGGCATCAACTGGGACCAGAACCATGGCAACCAGATTGACAGGACTGTGTATGGTTTCCATGGCGACCCGCGCGAGTTCTGCGCAACGTACTGCGCAGCAGGCAAACCTAGACCCGCCGCCGACACGCTGGACGCAGACAACATTGAAGAGTGCGTAACAACGGGCGTCCACTGCGCGCGTCAGCGTGGGTCGAAGGCGTCATCGGAGTTAGAGAAACGACCAGACTTCGAATTCTTCGGCGACGGTGTTTGGGAGTCCGAGGGAGACATCGACAAGGACGTGGATGAAGAGAGTTGCAGGGAGCCTCCAGAGGTGTGCCTGGAGTACTTGAGTCTGTCCGGGTGCTACCGCATCACCGACATTGGCATCAGGTGAGAAGAGGCTCGCTTCACCACGTTCAACGTCGCTGGCACAAAGTTTCCTTTGGATCTCGTTCTTCGAAACTTAACTGGCGTCAAAATATGTGACTCACAGAATAATCCAAAGCGGTTTCCCTGTCCGGGTTTCAGAAGAGAAAAAGCAAACTAACAAGCATTTGTCTTTGACTGAATAATTTTTGCGCTGAGAAGGAAACATGCGACTCGACCGAGTGTCTTGCCCGCAGGTCGCTGTGCGGGTACGGGCCTCTGCCGCGCCTGCGCCACCTGGACTTGTCCGGTTGTGTGAACGTGACGGGCGAGGCGCTGACGCAGCTCGTGGACCGGTGCCCGGCGCTGCAGGAGGAGCGTCTCTTCTACTGCGACAACATCGTGGACGGTCCCTTCTGCGACACGGCGAGCGGCTGCAACAACGTGGAGTGCAGCCGCAGGTTCTGCTGCAGGACCTGAGGACACGGGTGAGTGCGCGTGCGTGCGGTGCTGGGGTCGAGCGGGTCGAACGCTGTTTCCTTCGGTGTTGTCAGATGCTTTGGCAGATCTTCGCTGTGGTGATGCGTCGGCAGTTGCCAAATCTGGATGGTGTTGTTTGGTACGTTGTGCTTTGGAAACCGTCCGAGAACGTTGTGCAGACTTGGTCCAGGTGGTGCTGCCATCTTGTGAGCTTCTCCGCGTTGCCTGACGTTACTGATCTGCAGCTTCGTCGTCGTATGTCTCACCTGTAGCTCTTCTTTCATTGATAACAGATCAGAAGAAACACAAACGAGCTGCCGTCTCTGTTCTCGCTTTGTTGCTATTTTTGGGGACTTATGTTGCGAGTTGCGTAAACTGGCAAATCGAGCCTGGAGAAGGTCGCTGCTGCTGCTCGAGTCGTGAGCCGCTGTTGGCGAGTCAGAAGGGTAGGGTCCGAAAACGTAACAGTACCCTTCTGACTCGACGATCGTCCATGTGGAAACTACCTATAGGTGGTTCTGACACTAAATTTGACCATTTGAGCAGAAAGCACCCTGCTGTGCTTATAAGTATACCGTTCGGGGTACCAACAGTGCACTTCTGACACTGACGGTGTACTTATTTCTACTGGTTTTGTCCAAACACTGCTACCCATCACTTTTCACCCCGAACAGGCACGTTTTCACTCGTATCTGCATTTCGATGACAACACTACACTTTTCACCCCGAATGGGCACATTTTGACTCGTATCTGCATTTCGATGACGGTTACATTTTCACTCATCATCTGCGTCAAAGTCATTAGTAGTCAATTATGCAACGT
>JAAUXT010108158.1_pt1 | contig 15089 bp, 21 predicted proteins | sample 7278171 | NCBI WGS metagenome assembly JAAUXT01 (sample SAMN14350112, study PRJNA611818) | marine sediment metagenome | isolation source: surface marine sediment (1.8m) | place: French Polynesia: Moorea | collected 2018-08 | reverse complement strand
GAGAGAGAGAGAGAGAGAGAGAGAGAAAGAGAGAGATTGTGTGTTGGCAACACTCTGTGTGTGTGTGACACTGTGTGTGTGTGTGCGTGCGTGCGTGCGTGTGTGTGTGTGTGTGTACCTGGAGAGCGAAGACCCTGCAGGCGGCCTTCCTGAGCGCGAGGCGCATGGCGAGCTGCAGACAGTCGAGCTCGTGGCGCTGGATCACGAACGCCATCACAGGCTTCTGCGGACACAGGAACGAGACGACAGCGTCACAATTACCGTATTCACCCGTTCACAAGACGCACATTTAGCCAAGAAAATGCGCATTAAAAGAAGTGGTGCATCTCTGAACGTGGTTGTGAGTTCACCAAGGGGTGAACACCCGTGGAGAAGACGCATTTTTTTGCCCAAAACTTGAGCATCAGAAGAAGTGGTGCACTTCTGTGAGTTGTTGACCATTGTTTGAATCACAGTGCGTGACACAATTGGCGAGCTTGATCTTCATGGACGATGACGCGCAGTGCGTCTTGCATCATAGCTGTATTGCTTCACTGCACCAACTGAAAGAAAATATCCGCGCTTGGTTGTGTGTTTACCTGGAGCGCCTTGTCCGACAACCCCGGCTTCATGGACCACTTCTCTGCGGACTGGATCAGCTTCGACATGGCGGCGGACGGGTGCTTCAGCAGCGACATCCCTCCATCTGCGCAACAGAGAAACACTGCGTCAGACTCCGGTGACATTGCACAGGAAGGCGGCGAGAACAAGCACATCTTGATGCCAACAATGAACAGCTCTCGCTGAACACACGCGCTGTGCCGAACGACCCGGAAAAGTTAGTCTTTCACTAAACTGAAAGTACCATGAAAGAAAAGGGGCGTGATTCCCCCCCCCCCCTTCCGCGAGATACAATTGGAGAATACTTCCTCCCATTTCGAGGGGGGGGGGGCAATCATCTGACTTTTGTGGGCACATGGCAGATTCACGCGCCAATACATTCGAAGTGAGGGCGTGATAAAAGCGGTGACGTAAAGACCAAAACATGAGAGTTCTGACCTGAGACGCTGGCGCCGCTGTTGTTGCGACGCCGCAGCAACGCCGCTTTGCTGTTGTTGGCGCCGCCGACGCCGCCACCGTCAGCGGCGTCAAGATTCTCTGCGGAGGTGCTGGTGGCCTGCGCGATCTCGGAGATGGAGCGCTGGAAGATGTTGTGTCGGTTCTGCTGCGCCTGCTGCTGCATCAGCTCCGTCTCCGGGGAGATGACCGTCGTCTTGCCGACGCGACGTGGCGTCTGCGCGCGCAGGTCGTCCTGCGGGAACCAGGCGAAATGAGGCGTTCAACACGTGTCATGCTGTGGTGCGCGTGGAATTTCAGGCGGCGCTCATGAATCAAACCGTGGAACACGAAGAAAGCTCCCAAACCAACAAATTTCTCATTTTGAATGACCATGATAACAAAAGAACCACAACACTTTCGGAAGGCAAGCTGCCATCGGTGTGTCCCCATGGTCAGCTCACAGAACGCCTTTCCAATTTTGAATGACAAATGGCAGAAATAACACTTTCCCGAGTCAGCCACGGGCTGCACCCCACAGTGTATCCGTGCGCTTTCCCCACAACACACATTCCGTTGCTGGGAAACGAACTGACCTGTGGACTGGTGTTGGGTCTGGCGGGATCTCCGGCTGACTCTGAGCGCGTAAAGCGGTGATCCCCGTGCAACGGGTGCTGCTCCAGGACCACGCCCCCGTCCCCGCGGTCAGAGAAAATCATGTCATCAGCGAAGGCACTGTCGGCGCTCTGCGCGCCCTTTTGACTCAGGTAGAGGAAAGGGACGGGCGGGAACGGGCACTGCTCCACCTGCGAGTCCTCGCTGACGCTCGGGAGGGAGCTGTCGACGCGGCCGCCGCCGGGGCGCCCCTTGCAGCCCTGGGACTGAGGGAGGTTCAGCCCCGCCGCGCTCGCCAGGTCCAGCAGGAACATCGCGTTATTTTTCATCACCAGGTGCGACTCGAGAATCTGAACCGGGACGACTTGTTTCACAGGGGTGCTTTTCTTCTTGGTTTTCTTGGTTTTCTCCTTCAGAGCCTGTCGTTTCTCGCGGAGGTATTTCTCCCGGCAGCGGTCGCACATGAGGTACCACGTGCTTCCGCCCAGGCCCCCGTCGCCGCAGTTTCCGGCCCAGCCGCCGCAGAAGTGGCCGCCGCTGTTGTAGCCCTGGCCGCCGGCGTGGTGGCCGCACCCCGGGTGCGCCTGCTTCATGTGGTAGGTGACGGGGTGCGGGAACATACCCCCGCACAACTCGCACATTGTCTCGCGCTCACCGCCCCCGCCCCCGAACAACCCGCCCGCCGCCTCTCCGAACAGGTTCCCCCGCGCAGAGGGCTTCGGCTCCCCCTTCTTGGATTTCTTGGACTTCTTGTCTCGATCCTTGTCCTTCTTGTCGCCCTTCTTGCTCTTTGCGTTCACGGCTGGACTCGGCAGGATCAGGTTCTGCGTCACGACTTTGAGCGTCGCGTTGGACAGTTCCTCCCAGAAGTAGACGAGATACTGCAGCGTGGTGGGCAGGTCAGAGTCCTTGTTCTCCTCCAGTCTGAAGTGGGATGCGATAGGGGGCGTGACGGTTATACCGGCCGTCGGGTTGATGACCACCGTCGTGCCGCCGACGCTGCTACTGCACGGCACGGTGGGAGGGGGCGGGGTCAGATCCCTCTCCACCTTACTCTCCGAGTTACACCTCTCCTTACTGCGGCCCAGACTGTCTCCCATGGTCTTCATTGCCTCGTTTAGATTCTGCACCTCGGAGTTTTGTCGTGAGTGTTTCTTGAGGGTCCCGCTCGGCGTGATGCTCCTGGGCGTCGACTCGGTTGACTTGAGCTTCGGAATTTCCTTGGCGAGGTTCGGGTGGAACTTGAGGTACGACGCGCACGCCATCGCGTCGTGCACGATCCCCTCGTGCCAGATGAAGGCCGCGAACACCGCGCGCGTTGCCTCGGCAACCGACGGCGACATGGCCTCTTTGACTGGTTCCCGGTGTTTGTCGCTGGGCACCGACCCGGAGCGAGAGCGACTCGTCGGCGTCTTGTTGTCCTTGGCGACGGGCGACGCGGCGCGTTCTCGCTTCGTCCGCAACGTGCGACCGCGGTCCTTGCGTGAATTCTTCGGCGAAACCCTTCAAATGAAAAACGCATCGTTACATCAAGACGATGCGCTGACTTTGTAACGCCACGCGCGAAACACGAGTCCCATTCACCCTCAGATGTTCACTGAACCTCATAACTGACGTTGGCCCCGTCACATTTGGACATTTGGTCTCCAACAAGTGGTGATCATGGTCAACAACGATCACTCCCATAGAGCATCTAAACCTCGTGTTTTTGTTGTTCTCAGTGCAGAGCCTGTCTAAATGGGCCAAATGCACAAACATGCCAAGACACTGTCACAAACTCGTATCTCAACTGCCTTCTCTTCCTGGTCTTAGCAAAGCTGGTGGGTGGCTTCAGTGAGAGCGGGAACGACGAACCGCACGTGTGATAGTGTTCACACTTCACAATACACCACCTGGTGTCGTCCTTGGGCGACGTGGACCCGATGCTGAAGTGGCCGCCGGCTTTGAGCGGGTCGCTGGCTGCAGCGGCGGCGCCGGGGATGTTGATGGCGGCGGACGCGGAGCGGACGGGGGAGGACGACGCGGCGCGCACCGCGACGCTCAGCGACCCGCCGGCGCCGCCCCCTACCGCCCGCTGCGGACTCGAGCTCAGGCTCCGCTGAGGACTGGAAAATTATAACCACGTGTTTTATCAGGCCAACCTGAGGCTCCCATTTTCAACACTGGACAGTTTTCAAGTTCACCTGCAGCAACAAGAAGGAAACACGGAAAAAGGGTGCAATTCCACACGGCTAGCACGGACATGTGTCCCACAGTTAGCACGGAGTCGTGCCCTGAGACAACCGCGCGCTTGAAAAACGAAATTTCTACGAGTCACACTGAGGCATAATGAGCTCAGATCAGGCAGCCCCTCCTCACCTTCTGACCGGAGACGCGGTGATCTTGGGGCTCAGGTTGGCCGGGGACCCTCCTGCCGCGAGGTCCTTCCGGGAGGTGGGCGGGGTCTGCGGCGGCGTCGAGAAGCCCTGCGCCGAGTCGCGACGCGACGACGGCGGCGTGCGCGGGGGCGTGCGCGCCGGACTCGACGCCGAGGACGACCCGCCCGGCGCCGTCAGGCTGTGGCGCGGCAGCAGCGGGGAGCACGGCGGCGACTCCTTGTAGCCTTGTCCTGCGTCGGGGGACAAACGTGTTTTTTGAGGTCAGTTTGAACAGACGACAATAATGACGTGGGCCTGAACGCCACTGCGTGTTCCTGCACGAGCAGCGACTCGTTGTGGCCTTGTCCGACGTCGGCCAACAAACGTTCTGGATCTTCTTTCTACGCAATCCTTTTTCTGTAGACGGAAACTTGAGTTCGAGAAGTGTTTGAACCCGAAAACGTTGATGGCAGAAGCCATATCATCTCATGTGCAAAAACCAGTTCTTGGCCCCAAAATCGAACATCAAAAGGGGTTGCGTCTTGTCCATGAGTGCACCTTCTACACGAGACGGAACATTTGGTCACAACATTGCATCTTCCCACAACAGCAACGGTTTCTTTGACACAACTTCAGGGTGTAGAATCCCCAGTACGGCGGGCTTGGAAACTCAGGGTGACGGACCCTCAGCACGCCGCTCACCTGCGCTCGTCTTCGGGCTCGAGCTGCGTGACGCCGTTTTCTTCGGCGTCCCGGGCGGCGTCCGTGGCGGCGTCGCTCCGTTTCCGTTCACCCGACTCTCCCCTGCAAACACACAACGGAGGCGTCCTGACTCACTCACTCACCCGGCGGTGAACGCGAGTCTTCCCCATCCCTCCCCCGAACAGGTAACTCAGGTCCAGACTTCGCAAACAAGTTGTCAGTAGAAACACACAAAGGCAAACGAGAGCGTTTGTTACTGAATTAGTGAGAATATTTCATGACAACTCAGGTCTTAAAAACGGAATGTAATTTGTCGCAAACATTTTCTGCACGAAACGGGAGACACCAACGAAGGTCAGACCAGTCAAACCGAAGAACAAACGAAACACAAGAAACCAGTTGAAAATTCGTTTTTGAGATCCACAAAACTCAGGAACAACTTATTCTTGAGGAAACAACTGAAACAAAGCGATTCCAGAAAGCAAAATTCAATTCACTTCACCCTCCCAGCTGTGAACAAAATGGTGAACGAAGCGTAAAACAGATTTACAGCAACGATGACGGTCAAAACGAACATCCCCAGGTCATTGAGTACAAGAATGGTTGATATTGAGTGCAGTGTGTTTGACGCCACGAGACACTGTGTCGTTATGTTGGGAGGTAGATGGCAGCACCTATCTACACAAACAGCTGTGCGAGACGGACGTGCACACGTGTTACACCGTCACTTATAACTCACGATAACCCACAGCAAACCACGTGTCCTTTGAAGGACACCACGTGAACAAATTTGTTGGGGTTGGCACCAAAATAATTTGAATGTCACCAAAATCAAGTGCCCCCCCCCTGTTCGCTTGACCACAGAAGCGCCAGTGTTTGCTATGGATTGACAGGCAGGCACAGTGTACAGAGATCTGCAGTGGCTACAGCAGGCAGGAGGATGGACAGGCACCACCGCTCCACCCAAGAGAGCGAGCGAGTAGGGGGCGAGAGGCGTCGTTACCTAACAGCTTCACCAAGTCCTTGACGGACACCCCTCTGAGCTCCGCCTCCAGCAGCCCCCTGCCGGTGAGGCAGGCGGGGGCGGTGGCGTCGGCGGCGGCCGGGTCAGCGGCAGCGGCGGCGGCGGAGGGTCTGCTGCGCGGCCCGGGCTCCGAGAGCTGCCGGCCGAATCCAGGGGCGCCGCCCGCAACAGCAGCAGCAGCGGCGGTGGCGCCCCCGCCGCCTGACGAGGGACTCCTGCCGTGCTGAGCTTTACCTTTACTTAATTGCTTTTCTACCCTGATTTTGCCTGTAAATTTAACATGGTGTGAACGTGTCAGTGACTCTGTCGAGTAATGTCAGTGGCCACGCTGCCGCCGAAAAATCCGCCCAAAAAAACTTCAGTCATGCAGAGAGCGAGGAAACATAAACTGAATCTTATGAGCATATGAAACTGAAGACCATCTTCGTGAGGCCACTGACATGTGATCTCTCTGTGAAACGTGTGTTATTCCTGTTTGTGTCTGTTACACAGACCATCTCCATCAGCTTCACACTACAGCTGTGTCGACGCGGCCGAGAACACATGTATTGAACCCCTGGCAGAGCGGACCCTCTGCAGTGAAGGTTGGAGAGACTCACCCAGCGCCTTGACGAGGTCCTTGACGGAGACGCCCTGCAGCTCGGGCGGTATGTCTGGGCGGAGGCTGTCCACGCGCTCCGGGGCGGGCGGCGCCTTGTGCCCCCCGCCGCCGCCGCCGCCCTGCCGCCCACCGCCTGGCTTGTCCTTGTCCGATGACTTGCCGAATGTCGGCCACGCTGAAGTTTGCCCGAAGGAAGAGCCTGAAACGTGAATGCTCGCATTGTAAATGAAGCACCCTGCAGACACACCTTGACAGTCAACAGACCACGTGTTGACCACGTGTTGCATCAATAACACGGCACCTGATTGGCCGAAGACGAAGGGCCCGCCGACCGCAGCGCCGCTCGTGGACGGCTGAGGCGACGCGTCGCCCGCTCCCGGCCCGAAGCCTGCAAAACACGTCATCACGTGATCAAACGGCGTGAAGCACGTGGTCACAACAGCGTCATGCCGCACTCCCACAACGCAGCTTCGCTCAGCATGAACACCAGCGAAATCGCTAGTCTTTTATAGATGATGGAGTTTCAAGTTTGCCTCGAACTGTCGTCTTTGGCACTGTGCAAATTTGCAGTTTGTTGTGCCGTTTCTCACCTTGTGGTGGTGGTGCAGTCCCGAACACTGAGAACGACGGGGTTTGCTGGGCGGTGGTGAAATCAAAACCCTTCGAGGATGCGTTGCCTGAAACACGCCAGAAAACACAAATTCCCAAGCTTCACACACGCATTTTGTTGAGAAATTGGTGTTCCTACGCAGCAGACTCTCGCGTGATGCACGTCATGTTACACCAGTTTTTGCAACATCACTTCCTTGAAACATGTTTGTCAGGCTGCACGTGTTGTTTCCAATGATACGAGGCTTTATTCCGTTCTACCTTTCCTCTCTCTCAACATGTCGATGTTTGATGACTGTTTTGACATTGTTTACTCGTCGTTAACCGCATACCTTTCACATTGATGACTCAATGGGTCGAGACAATGATGACCATAACAACAACAAATCTGTACACTATGAGACAAGGAATTTGACTTGATTTCTTCAGTGGAGTCCTTCAAAGTACATTCCATCAGCATTAACACACCGCACCCATCGACTGGGCCACTGTGTCTTGATGCAATGTTCAAACTCAAAGGAGGCGATTTCTCCAATTTGGGTGTTCACAGCTGCTTCAAGTTCTTGCAATGAGTTGAACTTGTGTCCCCGAAGAGGTCTCTTGAGGCGTGGGTACAACCAATAGTCTGAAGGAGCCAAATCTGGCGAGTAGGCGGGGTGCTCCATGACCTTTGTCCTCGAGAGCATCAGGAACTTCCTTGTGTCTTCAGAGGTGTGTGGGGAGGCATTGTCCATGTGTAAAGTGAACTCCTTAAGGTACTTGTGACCGTGCTTCCTGGAGATTGCATGCCTCAACCTTGACAGGATATCCACAAAGATCTCTGTGTTCACCATGCGGCGCAAGTACTCATGGTGAACCATGCCTTTGGCATCGAAAAAAGACACCAGGAGAACCTTCCCAACAGCTCTTGGATGCGCAACCTTCATTGGTCTGGGCTCGCCTTTGGCAAGCCAGGCAGAAGACTGACACTTTAGTTCCGGATTGTAACAATATACCCAACTCTCATCCATAGTTATGACTGTCTCCAAAAAGTGAGGGTCTTCTTTGATTTTGGCAAGCATCCTTGAGCTCATGTCAAACCTGTCACGAAGATGACATTCTTGCAGCAGGTGGGGCACGAATTTGGTAGACTTGCGGGTGAGCTGCAGGTCAAGGTGCACAATTCTGTGACAGGTACTCCATGAGATGCCTGTTTGCACACTCAGGTTGGCAATGGTAAGTCTCTTGTCAGCGTCCAGGAGGCCTTTGATGCGCTGGATGTTGCCGTCAGTTCTCCCTGTCCGCTCCTTTGACCGGCAGGGCAAGTCGACCACCACATTCCTTCCTGCAGCAAAAAGCCTCCACCAATGTCTGATTTGCACTTTGCTCAAAGCACTGTCTCCATACACGTACTGGATAGCTTTGACGGTCACACTCATGGTCACACCCATCCTCTGGGAGAAGAAAATGTTGAAACGCTGCTGCAACTTGACAGGCACTTGCGTTATCCTTTTCATTGTGTTGGCAGAAAGGACATCTGACTGAACAGGACATTTTCACAGAGTGGCAACCAGACTGTCTGATTGTGTTGCCAAGGACAGTCTTGAGTCATTTGACCTCGAAGGCCGCATACCGATTAGTCGCGGAGTCGTCATGTTGAGAGAGAGGAAAGGTAGAACGGAATACGAGGAGGTTTGCAATGCTGACGTCCCTTTACATGCAAATATCAGGACGATCGTCCATGTCGACAAATTAGCGCACAATAGGTGTCCTAATTTCTAAAGGTGATACAACATGTTTTGAGCGGACGTCAGCATTGCAAACCTCCTCGTAAAGCCTCGTACAAATTACAAAGGAAGAACAGGGTCCACATTTGCTTGCACCGTGCACGGAGAAGTTGCAAACGTGTAACGCAACACGAAGTTAACTTGTCTGACTGGAGGAGCCCTTGCAAGCAAGACACACATGTTGCGCACGCACCCGACGCGCCCTGCCCAGCAGCAGCGCTGGTGCCCTGGCCGAAGTTGAAGGGCGACTGCGCGTCCTGGGCGTCCTCGAGCAGGTCCGCCTCGTGCTGCAGGTACGTGATGTCGTCCACGCCGCGCGCCAGGGACCACGCCTCGCCGCCCGTCTCGTGGCAGTAGCGCTGCATGCTGTCCTTCTCGAGCCGCACCCACGTCCCGTCCCCGTTCACAGACTGAAGATCGGGGAGAAAATGTGCCGTTAGGTGTGACGCGCAAACAAGAACGCGTTGCAGTGTTGACACTCGCCAAGCAGGCAATTATATGCCAATACGACCCTGTCACATCAAACACTCGCACATCATATGGTCCGTGTGCGTGACAAAAATATTTCATCGCTCAGCCGGGGCGTGTGCTGAACATCACGTGTGCCGTGATAAGGGCGCACAACATACACGAAGCTACACACTGACCCGCTTGTTATATTCTGTTTGTTGACAAAGTCTCTCTTTTCAGGGGGAGGGCGGTCCATGCCCCCCCCCAAATCACGTGGTGCTACATGAGCATGAGTAGCAGAGGGCGCTCACCTCCTCGGCGATCGTGACCTGGTTCCCGAGCACGAGCATCCCGATCGGCGTCGCCTTCATGTTTGGGCGACTCCGGATGTTGTGACCGGAAGAGCCGCACTTCACCACGTGATAGTTGCCCGGACCGCCTGAAGCGAGTGAATCTGAACGCATAACGGCGAGTTGGGTCAATATTTTTTACTTTTTCACTTTCAGGTGAGATGAACGAGCCTGAGTTTGTTCGGTTGTTTCGCAGCACTACGAGGGCGTATCACGCTCGCAGAACTCAGAAAAGTTTCTTGGTCATCATGCAACGATTTCTCACAGACACGCTGGATCATGCCCCTCCCTCCTCGGTGCAGCACTGTCTCACAGGTCATCCCCGCTCCATAACAGGAACCTCGCCTGTTTCACTGCCCTATTGGGCCACCCCCGTCGCCAGCTTCCTGCCCCAGCCCCTCCCTGTACCCGCTCCCCACCCCAGGCCACCCCGTCCCCAGCCCTGTCCCAGTCCCCTCCCCACCCTTACCCCTGCCCTGGACCCCCTCCCTGCGCACCTCGCTCCCCTGCCCCCCACCCCACCCCTGCCCCAGGATCAGCCCGCCGCCCCACTCCCTCCTCACCTCGCCGCGGCTTCGACTTGTCGCGCATCAGCTCCGGCAGGCGGCGCAGGATCGTCTCCTTGATGATCTCGTCCAGGATCGACTTGGGCTCCTCGACGGGCACGAGCAGCGTCTTGCCCAGGTGCTGGTTGTACTGCACGGCCCACGCCTCGTTGTGCCCGTTGATAAGCGGCCCGCACCACTTCTTGATGGACTCCTGGCTCAAGCGCAGCCACACCCCGTCGTCGTTGTGAATCTGCGCGAATGAACACGGACAACAATGAGGAGAAAGTGAACACGGACTTTCAAATCGTGTGGCTCTATTCCATGACGGACTGTTGCTCAGTTGGGTTTGGAGTGCTCGAGTGAGACCTGGGCCCTCATGACTTGGAAAGTTCTTCTCCCCACCCCCCTTCGAGCGTGATTTCTTTCCTTTTCGCTGTTTTCTTGTCAGCTTTCTCAAGGTTGGAGCTTGCCCCCCCCCCACCAAAGATACAGACCCTCACCTTTGACCTGACATTGCCTTTGTTTGTTTCAGAGTTGAAGGTTGGCCCCCTCCACAAACTTTGGATCTCCCCTCACCTCAACCCTGGACACACAAACAGGTGTTTTAGAATGAGACGGTTGCTCGATGCAGTTTACCTCGTCGATGAAGGAGATGATGCCGTTCGGTTTGATGATCCCGACCTGCTCGCTCTGCAGCGACGGGTTGAGCCGCACGCGCAGCCCCGCCGAGTACTGCGCCACGAACTTCCGCATCTGAAAAACCACTTTTCCCTCACACACCTGCCGTATTCTTCTGTGTGCAAGACGCACATTTTTGCACCATAATTAAGCATCACCTTTTGGGGTGCGTCACACTGACAAGAGTTGTTTCAATAGGATTTCACAACCACAAAGTCAAGGCAAACGTCTTGTTCTTGGATGCAGCTGACATGGTGAATGCGGTGTAACTGCTCGCTGCGCAGGGAAAATCAACAGCAACACAGTTGCACGCGGATTTGAGCAATTTATCCTGAAGGTTTCTGCTGGTGGTTCAGGATTCGCCAACACAACACATCGAAGGAGCTCACCTTGTTGGGCTGGTGCCCCATCTTCTTGGGCGTGTTCTGAGTCGGTGGGGTGACCCCTTGCGGCGGGTCCTTCACCTCCACCTGCAGTGCTTCTCCTGTAAATATTTCAAAGAGATGAGTGCATGAACTTCCCGTGCGGTTTTGTGTGGAGTGCGCGGACTGTATGTTGGATCAGCAGACACAGGCCGGCATCACACACGTGTCACGCTTCCCAGTCCAGCGTTGGGCACTGAACACAACTGTGTCTTATCATTGTTGTCTCAAAATGCTGTCATAATGTTTGAGATCTTGATCGCTGCTTCTCTGTGTGGTGAACCGCGAGTGTGGTGTGAGTTACACACGAGACAGACTCGTGTGTGCACACACACACACGCACGCACGCACGCACGCACACACACACACACAAACACACACACAAACGCAGCAGCCCCACCTGAGTCGAACCCGTCGATGGTCACGTGGATGTTGTAGAAGCCGACGCCCCCTGGTGTCCAGTTGGCGCAGTACGTGCCGTCGTTGTTGGCGCGCACCAGCATGTTCTCGCTCGGGCAGCGCACCACCGGAGCGGCGTAACGCAGCTCCTCGAACGAGTAGTTCTCGTATTGCTGCGATAGGGAAGGAGAAATGATCAGATCTCACTGCAGTCAACCAGTCACGTGACAAAATCACAACACGTGACACAACTGTGTCGCGCCACGTGATTAGTTGAGCCAAGTCACGTGGAGATCTGCAACTGAGCGTGTCGTCGGCCTCAAATTGCAAGTCTGCGTCGAGATACGCATTTGCATCACTTGAGGAGATTAAATTTCAGCAAGCTGTCGTTTATTGGCACATATTTTCGCCGTCAGTCCTGATCACAACCCACTCAACTGAGGTGGTTCGCTCAGAGAATGACCTTTCAGCGACGTAGACCAGCTTACGTAACAACCTGGGGTTTGTCGCACTTCACGCAATGCTTTCTTTGCTGTCATGTGGAGAAACCCGTCGCCAACTGTTCTCAGTGTGTGAATCCAAACTTCATCATCACACCGGAAGTCAGCTCGAGCTGGACGCCCACGTGACACGCATCACGTGACACGCACCTTCATCATACAGATGGCGTGGTACTGGTCCTTCTTGTCCTTGACCGTGACGCTGTACGGCACGTCGAGACGCGGCGGCAGGTGCCCGCCGAACGTGACCGTGGTGGCGCCGTAGCGACTGACGCCGCCGCGCCGCTGCTTCCGGTCCGAGTCGCCGCCCACGTCCTGCACGATGGGAACCGCCTTCACCTCCACCTGGTGGCGGAAACAAAACACGTGACCCCGTCAGCTACAGATATCAAATCAGATCAACCGTTCCATCCGTGTCCAAGACGCAACTCGTTGTCCCACAATTTTGCACCTGAAGATGGAAGTTGGGTAGGTTGGCTGCGACTTGTACATGGGTGACAACGCCATTTGCATCCCAGGAGAACTCCAAAGAGAAACACGATTGCCGCAGCAAATGTGTTTTGCACCACATCCGTGACAACGCCACCATCCCTCACAGCACACGGGAAATCAAAGCAGCTGCCATCAATACGCGCAGCACCGGGACGCACCCTGAGGTTGGGCACGTGCACGAGCTGGCCGTACTGGTCCTTGGTCTGCACGACGAACGTGGCGGGCCAGCTGCACTTGAGCTCCTCCTTGTTGTAGACGACGTCGCACTGCTTCGGGTCGAGGTAGGACTCCGGCTGCAGCCACCTGTGGAGCAGATACGCACCGGGGCGTGAGACAGGGACCACACACAGTGTAACTGCTGAGATGAGGCCTTGTTTCGTCGAATTGTAACTTGTCTTGATTCGTGGAGCATGGTGGTGGTGTTTGTTGTTTCGAAGACACAAAGTTCCAGTTGTGTGTGTGTGTGTGTGTGTGTGTGTGTGTGTGGTGTGTGTGTGTGTGTGTCTGTCTGTCTGTCTGTCTGTCTGTCTGTCTGTCTGTCTGTCTGTCCTTGCCTGATGGTGCTGTTGGTGAGAAAGAGTGTGTGTGTTTGTGTGTATGTGTGTTGTGTTGTGTGTGTGTGTGTCTGTGTGTGTGTGTGTGCATGTGCTGCGCTCAACACCTCAACTCACACGGGGTGAGCCTCCTCCAACTGGTGCGCACTTAGTGTGTGTGTGTGTGTGTGTGTGCGCGCGCGCATGCGTGTGTCTGTACTACGTGTGTACGTGGTGTGTGTGTGTGTGTGTGTGTGTGTGTGTGTGTGTGTGTGTGTGTGTGCTGCCCTCAACAGGAGGCAGTCTACTCACGCCGCCAGCCTTCCACCGCTGGTGCCGGGGCAGCACGTGACGAAGTCCTTGAGGAAGGCGCGCTCGTTGCTCTGCCAGCTGAAGGGCAGCGTCCCCTCGAGCGCCTGCGCGATGCTCGGCGGCTGCGACAGCGCGAAGCCTTTACTCAGCAGGTCCCCGTGCGTCGCGAAGATCTGCGTCAAAAAACACGTTTTGTTGAAACGTCTCCACCGCACAACCAGTCAGTGAAGCGCCAAGTCAGCAAAACCAAAAAAATGCAGAGGAACACAACCGTTCTGAACAACCACAAGTTTCTTCATTCAACAGAGCTGTATTCCGTCAGCTCCTGAGGTTGCAAGTGCTTGCGACGCACCGCCACGACAAATCCACACATACAGCTCTTTCAAAATCACGGTGACAGGCCACAGACAGACCAGGGGCAAAAGCGCCCTGGGTACGGACCTGCTACACGCCCCTGGATATGCATCTCTTGCACGCCCTGAGAAACAAGTCTACTGGATGCCCCTGGGCACAAGCCTGTTGTACGCCCGTGGGTTCAGACTCGCTACACGCCCTTGGGCGTTCACCCGTTGCCCCTGGATACGCACCTGCTGCGCTCCCTCGTCCACGAGGTCGAGATCCTCCTCCATCTCCTCCGCCGTCACGGCCGGAAGTACCAGGTCTTTGCGCATGAGCGACGCTGCGCACATCCCGCCGAGCAGCGCCATCTCGCGCTCCAGCTGTGCCAAACCCTGCAACATGTGACCAGTGAGAACACGTGACCTTAATACAACGGCGGTGCTTCAGTCCACAAGAACCTGCCTCTCATATATATGGGCTTCGCGATAACAAAGTGACTGACGTCGGATGTCGCCCCCTTCAAACCAGAGACACTTCCTGCCTCGTGAGTGACCCTCACCTCTTCGGGCCTGGACGCCCACTCGTAGCCGACCACTGTGCACTTGAATCCGTAGAAACACGCCTTGTCGTCCTTGACGTAATCAGACGCTGTTTCCAGGGAGAAGATCACTTCGTTTCCTGCAAGGAGCAAATCAGGTCAACAAGAACACTCAGCAGTGTAGACACACGCCGAGCTGAGCTGATTGTGAATGAACTCTTCCGAAGCCAGATTTGAACTGAGCCTATCTTGGGCCCACAGCCCTGTCTTTTGATTTGCGTTGTGATTGTTTACGTCACTCACCGGGCAGTATGAGAGCCGAGGAAGGCCAGTTGTTGGTGCCGTGGTATTTCTTCAGCACCGGCCACAGAGGAGCGTCTGTCGGGGGCGCGTCGGCGGCGGCGGGCGGCGCGGGTTTGGCGGGCAAGCCGGCGGGCCTGTAGGCCGGGATGCTCAGCTGGAGGCTGTCCTCCGCCTGCGCCGTGCCGCACTGAGGGTCGAACTCGAGCACGAGCCACCGCACGCACTGAGGGAACGTCACCTGGAGCGGGACACGTGCGCGTGAGTCAAGTACAAGACGCACGCGAAGATTAATTGTGCGAAGTCCCTTCAGGGCGAAGCACCATGTGGTAGTGCAGTATATATGGCAGCTGGACTGAAATGTCCCCTGCCCCCCTCCCCCCTGCCAGACCTCCCTCCCCCTACTGGAGGCAATACCCCCTAGCCAGAGGCAGGACCCCCCCCCCCCATGGACAGCATGACTGGTGGAAGACAAGGAGGATAAGGAAGAATTGATGAACAAGGAAGAATTGATGACAT
>JAAUXT010054313.1_pt1 | contig 15089 bp, 13 predicted proteins | sample 7278171 | NCBI WGS metagenome assembly JAAUXT01 (sample SAMN14350112, study PRJNA611818) | marine sediment metagenome | isolation source: surface marine sediment (1.8m) | place: French Polynesia: Moorea | collected 2018-08 | reverse complement strand
CGACCCACATTTGAGCCAGTTCCAAGAAAAGAGTAAAAACACGCATGTCAACATCGCCTCCTCCAGCAAAAACAGGTCAGACATGCTAAAATAACACGTGCGCACGTGTTTCGACTGCCCACCTGTGGGGTAGATGTGACTTCAACAACGTGGACAGTGAGCCGACCTAGTCGACCGGAACACTCCTTGGTCAACTCGTCCTTTGTGCACTTAAAAACATCAATTCGTACAAAACCACTCGTAACCCCTCTCGAGCTAAAGCTCTCGAGGTCTCACTCGCGCATTTGTATTCATCCATGCCTTGAAATGTGCGCAAAGGACTCGTGGACCACGGCGTGGACCGATCTCCCGGTCGCCCCACTGCCCGCGGTGGTGAACCCTAACGTCCACAGCACTGAACCACAAGATTGTGAAGTGGGTCATCCACTCTTCAATCTCAATTCTCACCGACTAACAGCTCCCTGACTCAGACTCCACAAAACAATTGCCACTAATCGAGTCAGAGCTGACTTGACTGTTGCTCTGACGAAACACACGCAAAACAAGAGACAGCAGTGCGGACACCCCTTTGTGTACGAGAATGGGCATGTTAAGTGGTTTTAGATGGGATAATGCAGTTTGACCCGGAGTCGAGTCCCCAGTGACCAGTTTCCTGCGCGGCGTAATCACTCACCGCCTCCCACCGCGCATCTCAAGGCCGCTTCAAACTCTCCACGAAGTGTCACCCTCCAAGCCTGCGATTATGACACAAGCCCCGTTTGCTTTTCGCTTTTTCACACTGCTGACATTTCTGTTGAGCTTCTCTTCTCAAACAAATGTGACTCTTCTCCGTAGTCCAAATAGTACGACTCGCAAGACAAGGTTGAAAGAACTTGGAAGCAACAAAGACAAATGAGATGTGCCACAGTGAATGCGGGTTCACTTTTACCTCATCCGTCAACTTATCTATGACTTCCCGTTCCGTCGAAATATGTCATATGCTCGCTTGAAAGCTGCTGTCTTTGCTTCTCCACAACTCAGCAGGTATCACTGAAGCAGCAATTAATGCAGATGACAAGCCAACAACATGCTGGCTGGCAGCACAACAGAGCAGGAATCGCAAAATAAACAAGATATTCTACACCACAGACAAATGAGCTGATGAAGACAGAACCTTCAGACCCCTGAAGGGCCTCCTGGGATCCACAGAATTCTCATGTATCTGCATTTTCTGCGCCACCTTGTATCCATAAAAGCTATGATGGGCTTGCTTCACAGATCGGCCGCCCAGCAGACAGCCAAGCAGTGAATGCCCTTTGATTGCTAATGGCTCAGTGTTGAGATCAATGATCGGGACAAAATTCCATTTGAGTTTGATTTGCACACCTAGGGTGCACCGTGGTTGTCGTCTGATAAGGCTGGATCATTTGGATTTAGCTTATTGACTCAATGAAAGTCGTCAAGCTGCTCTGGTTTTTATAACGCAGCGTCCCATCCGTGATCGCAGAGCGATGACGCTGCGCTCGCGTGCCCAGCCAGTCTCCAAGGACGTCGACCCCGGCTCCTGCACATGTGTGACCAACTCTTCCACACAACTTTTCAAACCTCCAGTACGTGTACCATGTATTGATTTTTGGGTACAAAGGCACTGTGTCGTCCAACATCGGGGGGGGGGGATTTTGGCCCTCAAATCCAGTACTCGTATCTATCTGAGAGAAGGCAGTGAAAACCAGCGCATCGCTCCTTGAAGACCAGTGTTCATTGTCTTCTCAACCCTCAATGGAAGCACAAAACTTATTTACAGCGTCGTAATTTCCACGAGAGGAATTCGAGTACTGGAGCAAAACAAGGAGCTTAAGCATCCGAATCCTCACTCAGTGATAAAAAGTGCAGCAAGAAGACAAGGGCAGAAGCCGGTGAGTATCAGGAATTCCAGAAACGCCATTCCCAGTGGGAACAATGTCCTTGTGCAGAATACGCTACATAAAGCAGGGCGGAATGGGGACATCATTACACGCCGCGTGAGTACTAATGTCTGTTGATACTGCGAGTTGGAAAACAAAGGGTAATTAGGCGGGCTCGTCACGTGAGGGTAGATGTGTCCGTCTCCCCAGCGACCAGTCTCTATGACAACGCTTCGTTAGCATGGCGACGCGTCAGTTAAGCACATCCCAACTGAAGAAAAAGGTACAAATAATTCATGCGCAGCCCTGGCATTGCCCGCCCCGTAAAGTCGTCGGGTTCGCGATCGGGCGGCACGGCGTCGTTCCCGCCATGCAACAGGAATTTAACGTCAAAAACAACAGCCCGAGGCCTCGTACCTCACTTCGCGTTTCTTTTCCAGTCTGAAAACCTTTCAGCTTTCAAGCACAAGAGTTGCTCCCTTGTCACAGAGCATAAATATTTTATCATAAGCACATGAAGCTCAAGCTGAGATCTGTAGACAACGATACTCAAGTAGACATTCCACACTTAAGAGCACCACCACGTCTTGGAGCAGTCATACACCGCACAGCAGACACGTACATCTTTCAAGTTGGAATCAGCCCATATTTCTGAGGAGAAGGCTTATTAAAGATTCAGCCCGAGCCTCGGCATCGCGAGTTCAGAGTCTCGGACCCGGAATCGCGTGCGAGTCGCGGCGCTGCGCAGGAGATCGGGGCGTAATGGCGCTGTCAGGCTAATTCAGCGCCATTGAGGGGGACATCCTCAAGTGGCTCGCCCACTGTTACACATCACGCATTACAGCTCAATGGCCACAGAGCCGTGCAGAACGCAGCGCCATTCAACCAGCCAGCGTTTCATTAACCCCGCTCTTTGGGCGCTCCGCTGTCATGTACAACCGAGATACGGCCCGCGTTGTGCGCTGCAATGAAAGGCAACATTTTAATCACAGGAGAAGTCCCCCGCCGAGGGAAGTTCAGACCTCAAGTAGAAGTTAATCTGCCGGAGTCGTTGGTGCCTTTACGAGTCATGCACTGCGTGGATAGATAGGCGGGGTCGGGGGATCAGGCTGACTGGGGCTCTGATCAGTAGATCACACTCCCCAATATGAGGAGCACCAGTGCACCGGGCAATTGCAGCCTGTGTTTCTATTGCGTCGCCACCACAATGTGCAGAAGCCCCTCTCGCTCCCTCCAATTTCCCCAATTGATGGAAATCCTCTGGTCAGACGTAAGGCCATCGCAGCTTGCACAAGTCGACCCGCGCCGCTTCGAGGGTCAGGGTTCTAGCATGTAGGCGGGCGAATGTTGGCATGAATTTACATGCCTCTAAACTTTGCAAACCATACATCACGGCCTCTGACTCCGGCAGCATGATCAGCTTCAGTCGGGGTCATTACATTCGAATGGGTCTCTCCCCACCCGAGACAGACAACGCACATAAAGCCAAGACAATCATTGCAGAAGAAAAACAATAAGAGATCAATGGCTGTTCTAATTCCGTCGAGGGGAATTGCCTTTCAATGATTTGCAATTGCACTTGCAGTTTTCATCCCTGCTTTGCATGCGTTTATGTGTAAAGTGGGTCAATAGACTCGGCTTTTTCATTCCCCCCATCAGAGTTCGGCAATTCAAAGTGAACGACCAGAACCCTATTTTCCCGACCACCAGCTTTATCTATCTATTGCAGATTTATCAAGATCTGTTGTGGTATCAGATTCGAATGAATCAAGATTGTTTAATAGAATCCCCCATCAACGAAAAGAGAAATGGAAAATCACATCAGCCAACAGGGTACATTGGCATCAGTCCCTTTTTTTTCGATGTTCACCAAAATGAGTCTGCAAAACCTGAAAGCGTCATTCTTGCATCCTCGGGGCAGCACAGACGCACAGAGCGACAAAAGGATAAATCAGCAGCTTGGTCGCGTACACGTGGTGCACATTACTCAAAGCCAGGCCCCAATATGAAGGCTTTGATGGACACTGTCAGGCACGACCATTGCATGTTTAGGTGTCTGGCTTGCTTTAAGTATCAGTTTATGGCGGGGCCATGGACAGCACTTTCATCCATCCCTGCGCTGAGGAGGCTATTTTCGAACCACCACTGCCAACATAAAATTTCAAAACATCAATACACATCTGAACAGCGAGTTCTCAAGTCAATGAGCGCGGTCGCCTCTGCGAGTCGGGCTCCCTCGTCTCGCTGTCCGTGACACACGCCATCCCTCCACGTTACCCACTACCTGCAGGTCTCAAGTTTCTCAGAGGATCCGGAGCCAAGCGTATTCTTCTTGCAAGCTTTCAACACAAAGAAAGAGGCAAAACTGGTCGGCTAGAATTTCTTACATCTCTGCTAATGGAATGGCTTAAGTTGTTTTAACACAGGCAAGCTGTTTGCCAATGAGCCCGGTCCATGTTTGCATGCAAAGTCATTCCATTTCATTACACGACCACTCTGGCGCGTTTATTGAGCCTCTATTGTGCTACATTCTCCCGGTACACCAGACTCAACAATGTGCAGCTTTTGTCCATCCCCGTTAACAATGGCGTCCAATCACATAATAATAATACTCACAGCAAAAGTTATCTCATCTGTCCCCATCCGTGCACAGATAGCACTGACTCACAACCCTGGCCATCAATACTGCAGGCGCGACTACCCTGGGTGCCAACGTCCGCCGACGCTGGCGTCACGAATCAAACCCCAACACATCAAAGCTGAAGGATGAAAGCTCAGAATATGTGGATACAATTTCCAGAAGGGTGCATCGGCTCATCATTTGCAGTGTGGGATCTGTGTTTGCGCAGCATAGAATGCCTTGCTACGAGGCAAGTACGAGTAGTTGAAAAAGCGAATGAGGTTTGAACATGCTGACGCATATTTGTCATCGTCAGGTGCAAAACACACAACGCAGCAGGTGCATCTGGGGTTTCCACCACAAATGTGCACAATTGTATTCAATACAGCTCCCAATGCAGCTGCTTTGTTCAAGGCTCGTCATCAGGATCAGACCACGCGTTGCATGCGTCGTTCAAGGTCAATGTCTAATTTCGGATCGATCCTCGTTGTTTGTCCACAGGTTCACTGTTCACGCCCAACCCAGGACAAACATGATACCATTGTGTCCAAATCCCATTCAGAAGGAAACAAGGAGACTCTTTTCCCAGTTGACTTTTGAAGCTTGTTTCTCTCTGGAATTCACAATGACCACATTGCAAATTAAGCTGCGGGGACACATTGTCTGCGCGCTTGACCTGCAACCATTCGTTACCATTTACGCCACCGAGCATGTGGGCAATTAGTCACCATTCCAACTGGTGAGGCCCGGGACCCGCAGGAACAGGTGCCGTGGAAATGTTGTTCTGCTATCTGCCCCGCTCACTCAACCAACAGTGACGAGAGGAAACGCCAGCCAAACGCAACCGGCAATTATTCTGCATAATTCATCAAGCTGCTCTCATTACCAAACCCAACCTGTCAACACAATCGCCACTGATCCAAGTTATTAAGTTTCGCTAACATCTCCTGTCAAATCACAATGATCACTTGAAAACGCCGGGAAACCGACTGGAAATTATACACTTCTAATCGCCCTGATACCTGTATCACTTCGTGCGTGCGACGCTGGAAAAGGCTTTGAAGTCGGAAACAAGTCTCAGCGAGGGCACGATGCATCACGCAGCTAATGAGAATTGTGGGGATGGAGCAAAACAGCCGCGGGCTTTTGTTTCGCCACAGGCCTGTGATACCTGGATCTCGCGGTCGCATCGCTACACAGCGCTGAGCCGCTCACAGAGGTGGGCGGGTTAAACCAGGAAATGGGAAGGGACTTAATCCCAGGAAATCCTTAACCCCCAGTGCAACAACACAAACCCATGTAACATGCGGCGAAAACGGACACTCAATTGTCATCTGTCACAATAAGCAAGCATCACTGATACCAGCATCTCATTGCACCCAGGGAAGCTCCACACTACGCTCTCAGTGTGAGATACAATCACTGACCAGAACTGACATCGGCTCCCGTTACAGAAATTGAAACGATTAGTTTCTCGTATCTGCAACTTGCATCTGTAAGCACTCCATTCATCACAGGAACAATACACGAGAGATTCTTATCTTGCCTCCCTGTGGCCATATGTGGCAGCTATCGCCGCGCGCTGCTCGCACTGCTGCGCAGCATTAGGAGGAGAAAACGGATCTCGGCGCTCGAGACCCATGCGTCGCCCATCTGATCGCGCTCAGTTTCACTTGCCAGGCCAGTCATTTCTGCCACACGCAGCAAACTACACAAGTTCACACCACCCTCAGCGAGGAGAGAAACGAACTTTGGACCGAATCCTGACAACGAAGTGTTGTGACCAACGACGAGGCGTCGGTGACATCAGTGCAACATCTGCTCGTACCCAGATCAGAATAGAACCAATTCACTCGGTCAGGTTGTTTTTTTCAACTTTTGTGCACGATCACGTGAACATGGTCTTTTCTGCAACTCACTTTGATCAGCGACACACTCGCCTGAATCTGTGTGGACAAGATGGGCGAAAGCAGACAACAAATGTTGTCAGCGACTCCGCTCCCACCGCCCAACTCAATAGCCCGCGTTGCATCACCACACGAGCACCGCAGTGCAGAGACATGCAACTGCTCAATAATTCAGAATCTAATCCAATCGTCTTGCAATGTTGTGTTTTACCTGGCAAGTAACTCTATCTCTTCCTTTTGTCAGAGTCTTGTCTTAACATCTGACGACTTCTTAAAGCACAGTAGTTTTCTGGGGAACAAACAATGCATGCCACATCCCGATTAAGAGAAGGCGAGTACATAAATTCACCTGGCACCACCACAAGGCTCCCAAAAGGTCATGCAAGGGCGGAGATACATCTTGATATGGAACAGACAATTGATAGACAATGCCTTTCAGTCTGCAGGTATTCTACTGGAGTGAGAGGCTTCGTCTGCCGTACGTCACAATGACAGGAAACACCTCAGGGTGAGGGACGCGGAGGCGGCTCCAACCCGTGTGGTGTTGTCTGCGATTTTTCGCAACACAAGGAGAAGTAACATTTTGAAAATAGGCGTCCAGCGGCTTGAAAGCAAAGAGGTGGCGCGCGTAGTGTACACACCCATCTTGTGGTCACTTGCTCACGTGTCGCGGGCGTTCTTTATCCACTCACCTTCAATCAAGGTTTCGTCCTCCAGACTTTAATCGCGCCAACACCTCCCGAGGAGTTTGACACTGACAGGGTTTTTCACATGATGTTCAGTTCATGTTCTGTCACCCATTTGGCTTTGTTCAAACGAGTGCAAACTGCCATGTTCCACACGCGCACCGCGAACCAGCTGCAGACTGCGGTGGCTCTCGGTGGGACCCGCGCTCAACCAACGATATGGCATCGGATCCTGTTAACACCCGATTTCAGGCTGGCAATAAACTGATAGGCTCAGGCGAGGAGAAAAGCACAGAGACCCGAATGGCATCTCTAATCCTCGCATGCTGCCTTAGTGCACATGTCAAGCCTTTAATGTTTCAATATCGTTCCATAAAAACCAATCTCTCACAGACTCTTGCTTTTTCTCTTCCCTTCATTGGGCTGATGCTGATGGAATAGGTATTGATGTTTGATGGATACGTCATGTTCCCTGCATCCATAATACATTCTTCTGGCCTATTTAGCACAACAATATCTGGGTCTCGCCGGCTCGAGCGCTCGTCGCGCGGAATTCACACGGCGCATTACGCGGCCCTTCCCTCCTCGAGTGGACGCCCAGCGCCGCCATTATGTAAATTTTTCCCTTCGCAAAAGACACAAATGACGGCAGTCCTCGATTGAGGCCACACGTTTGCGAAACCCTGATGATGATCAACCCTTCTCGCTGCCACGATCCCTGCCACGTGACGCAAAACATCACGAGTCAGTCTCCCTGCATTTCTCCTCAGAGTAACTGCAGAAAAGAAGTAACATTTGCCCAAAAGAAAATCAATCTCGCTTCTCGCCTTCACCTGAGAGGAGCGAAAACATCTCCGCCTTTGCAGGAGCAACAAAATCGAGTGCATTAAAACTGGCAAGCACGGAGACGCGCGACTCTGCTCTCTTTGCGAACTCGCTCCTCTCCCCAGCAATATGGTGACAAAATTACCTCCCAATACAGAATAAAAACATGAAAATGACATCTCCGTCGGTTGGGGGTCAAATAACACAAATTTAGATTTGCAAATAAGAGAGCAAACCACTTTCCAATCGATAGCTTTTCCAATATGTTACATTTTCGTACTTGACAAGCATCTGCATGTCCGATATAACCCGCTAAGTGAGGCCACGCTTCGACGCTTTGATGATGTAGAGGCTTCTCGTCTTGGCGTTTCATGCGCCATATGCTGACTTTCTGCAGCAGCACAGTGCTCGATCAGTCTCATTCCACCAACGTTACATAAGAGACTTACGACGACAGCAGTCAGGTCAATAAAAAACTGCTTAAACCTAGTAATTCAGACAGGCTTAAGAAAAGCTAAAGTACCGCAAAGAGCCGCAAAACCCGACAGCGGAACTGGAACTGCAGGCGAGATTATTATCTGCGCCGCGACGCTCGGCATCCTATTCTCTTAATTAGTTGGCACAGCACAGAGACCTCGAACGCGCTTTGAGCGAAATCGCTTTTATATTCGCGTCTTCCATACGATTTGCGTCCAATATGATTACGTCAGTGGAACGGATAATTCTTTTTTCCTCTCCCTCCAAAAAGAGGCTTTGCTCTTCAAATTCCGTGTTCCTGGCTGTGTGGCGCGCAGTACATGTTCGCGTGTTGTTCGCTTTGCGGCGCAGGTCCCGAATCGTGTTTGTCGTGGTTCGCTTCATCCGCGGGCGCCACACTCACCGCTCATGGACGGCCCGGCATCGCCGGCGCACCCAGCTTTGCACAAGGAAATGAAGCTTCCTCCAGCGGGGAACGAAACTCCCTTTGTGACGGGGCGAGCCAAGCATACCACTGCAAACATCCAAGTAATTACACAGCACAGCCGCCCTCTTCCAGTTTCGTCGCCTTCCAACCGATTCCCAACGTCACACAGCAAGAAGCAATGGAAATAAAGAAAGCTGCGAGCGTCGGCAAATTGCCGCAGTTTTGACTGAGTAATCCCGAGGCACAGGAGAAAAGTCACGCCAAAACGCAAGAAACGTGCAACGCCGCCTGGGATAATACTCGGGCATGACACAAACATTCAATTCAGGCAATTGCCATGTCTAAAAGCGGCAGCAGCAATCAGTTCAAGCTCCTGCGATGCTTCTCGCATCCCGACCAACCGTGTGTCAACGGACACACAGACACCTTCTCCCCGGCTTCTCTCTCTCCTCCAACAACTCCTTGACACGAAAATCTATCGCATGCCTCCCTTTCATTTCCTCCACACCCATCACTGTTTGAAAAGTGAATTTTCCAAGAAGGAAGAGACAAAATGAGGGCAATTGCTTATCTGGTTACATCTTGATTGTGGTGTCACTTTCAACTATTGATCACCCTCATCATGATCACAGTGATTGTGCCTCTCGTGACACGGAGTCCACCGCTCCCAACACAAATCCGCACCGTCTTGGAAGAATCGGGCAGAAAAATGCACCAAAATGAGTTGAACAGCAAATGAAAGTTTCCAAGCGTGCACATTCTAAACTGCAATCGCATTTTAAATCTTTCAACGCTAATGAAGACTTTAATGACAAAAATTTCCCTGCAACAAAAAGCGAGCTTTATCTGAATCTTAATCGCGAAGTGAAGGTAGTTAAATTCAGTTGTGTCTTTTTTTTCTTTGCTGCAGTGTCGCGTTCAAGAAGGTGGAGACGAACATGCAGCACCAGCCACGCTATCTACCTTTCATTTTTTGCAAATACTGTACTCCAAAGATTTTTTCCCTGAAAACAAGAAAACTGCAGCGATAAAAAGAGCTGAGAATACTTACTGCTTGTGTCCTGCTTTGGCTGGTTGCCGGGTGACGTCGCCCAATTGACTTTCATCTCCTAAAAATTTCAAAATAGGGTTTCATATTAACACGCAGACCGAGGGAGGGCTTCAAAAGGTGAAAAGGTACGGAAAGAGAAGGAAAATGCGTGATGTGTGGTGTTAAAACTATTAGTATAAGAAACACAGCACAATTATGATTTGTAAGAAACGTGTTCCTTCGGGAAAATGGATGCAATGACCATGAAGCATTACAAAAAGACTAGGTGTACGAAAATTATCCAATTTTGTTCGAGAAATGCAAAAATCAGGCCATGACTATCAATGTAAAATATTCATTGTACATTTAGGGGTATGATAAAAACAAGAATGATTTAGAATACAACATAATTGTTCCAGTAATCATAAAGTGTACGTAAAAGGACATGTATACAAAATTAGATGGATTTTTTCCTCTTGATGGGTAATTCCATAATTTTCAATCTTTCATGTTGAATCGTTTGAAGTGCCACCAGAGATAATGGATGCTGTTTCTACTGATGCCCTACCAAATGCACGCTGCTCTACGTACAAACAGCAGCACAAAATCAACTTTTTGTTTCGTTTGGACAACAAAAAGGCAGATAATTCTGGAACTGAAAGCAAAGGAAACAAAGATTTCTGTTTCGTCTTTTTGTAGTGTCCGTAGATAATGTGGTGGGAACTCATTTATCTGCGGCCAACTCGTTTCGATAAGTGAATTATCGTAACCAGTACAAGCGCTTGATTTGATTGCATTGCTTTGATTTCAATTTCTACCGACGTTTTTTTTTTTCATTTTTTAAGAGAATAACTACGTTCTTAAATGAAGCGGAAAATAAAAATAAATCGAATCTTTTTGTTTCTTACTTGCAATATTTTTCGTCTTTATCAAATTTTTAACTCTAGAAGCAGAACATATTCAACTCTTTCGGAGTAACAATGTTGGTTCTGTCCTTGAAATTCAGAACCATATCCGTTCCTCACTCGAAACCTCAAAAAAAGGCACTTGTGCCGAAAACCAATATGTGATTCGTGTTCTGAAAAAAGCTCATCTTACAAAAATGCAAAATTGAATTGTCTGGTGGTGGACCTCTAGAAAAAGTCAATCATGAAGTGGCAATCTCAATGTCACACAAACCTCTCGTGAATTTGCATCAAAAACATTTGCAGTAGCTTGTCTTGTGTGGAATCTGTTTTCTCTCAGGGATGGGGGATTGTGGCCGCTGGTGTGGTTTGGTTCAACCCAAACTGTGTGAGTGGACATCACACCGAAAGAGTTAACTATTTTCTACCGAAAAATAGTAGAGCAGTAGTTAAACTAGAGTTAAAGAATGGAAACTATGAAATTACCCTGCTATTGGTGTAAGGCATGAATCGAAGATCTTTCAAGCTACTATTGTTTCTTAGTAACTACAACGAATAAAAAGTAGAACAACATGAAATTTACCAAGGAATGAATTCAAACCCCCGGGCACACAGCAGCAGAGCAAGTGTTTCTCTTTTTTCGTGAATACGAAATCAATTTCCCCCAGAAAGTAGTTCGTAGTACAGTGGTATAATGTACGAGCAAACGTTGATGTATATTGAAACACTCTATGTACATAAATGTCTACGCATACCCCAATGTAGAGTTTAAATAATGGAAAAATAACTATAAATATGTACAAAGTTCAACAATGATTGGTGATGGCAACAAGAGTTCTGGCACCTTGTCGCGATACACATTCACACAGAGAACTAACGTAGTTGTCAACATGAGTCAAGATTCAATGTGGTGCAACTATTGAAAAAGTAAACATGTCAGTACAGATTTTCACGGCAGTTGCTTCAAAATCACATGTATAATGAAGTTTCGTTCTTTATTGCATTGGAACACAGAAGCACATTGATCGACAAATGTGTAAAAATAGCAGAGAATCGAAAAATACAGCACAAACTTATTGAAAACATTTGTCAGGACAAGATCTGGTTTTGTTTTGTTTTTTTTTTTCCAATTCACCAACGCAATTCAACGCACACACAAACACACACACGCCGCGCAAAACCCAATTCATCACACATTTCACTCATCCGCAGTCAACGCACGCACACACACTCACATGGCGCACTTCCACACACGCATCCTGCATGCACTCGGAAGCGACACTCGCCGCCGCCGTCGCGACCGCCCGCGCAACACCTTCCTCCTCCTCCTCCACCTGCAACCCCAGCACCGAGCTAAAACAATTACACATGCAGCGCTCGTAACACTAATTACACACTCAATCTAATCCATAGTTATTCATCCATCTATAAACACTCGCTCATCCATCCATCAATCCAGCCACACAACACACAGCAGATTCATACTGCGCCACCACCTCCCAACTCCAGCTTCAAAAACACACAATCACTTGGTCATCCAAAATCAATGGCTCAGTATTGACAATTCACTCAGCCCAAGCTGCGCGCCAACCAACAAACATGTTGCTTCATTAGTGAGGGAAAGGAACGGTTTTCTGCTTTGTGTTGACTCTCGCATATTGCCACTTGTTCAATGCATCATCCCAGCAGTTGCACAAATTCATCTGAAGTTGGAGAAAAGTCAATAAATTTGTTCACCGAAATATTGCAACACATGTGCGCGTGCTATTCTATCACCAATGAATTGTCGGATCGAGGCCCTGCGAAAAGACTCGTCTTTCATCGAAATCGTCCATATTTCAAAACACAATCATACGTGGTTTTCAATTACGGCCTTCATGCTGATTAATTAAAAAGGACAAGCAATTACTCAGGATGCAACTTTAATGAGAAATGGCCTTTTCCTATTTTGCAATTTTGTCACTTTGCATATTTTGTCGCAGTTTGACAGCTTTCAGTACTTTTTTGTCGCACACTTCTCAGGGTATTTCTCCAGTAAACTGATGAACTTGTTGAGTACAAATCGATGTTGATAAAACAATTGAATTGTACACACACAAGTGGATGGATTAGCAATCAGGCCCGAGTAGCGCTATCACTGGGAACACAACCACATGTCCGATGTCATTTGTAAGCGACTCACATTCTTACATAGATAATACCACGACCCAATATCCATGCCCGCTTTTGTCGATAGCTAATTTGATTTGCCCCTCCCAACACCCAGATAGACCGCATGTGGGCTTCGATAGGAGGCTCTGCCTCGGTGCAATCCCACTGTTTGTACCATGTCAACCTTGCAGTATTTGTTGTTCCCCTCTCCACACAGGACTGATTAATTCTATACTGGGGATTTGTATCTGACTGGGTGCGCCGCACTCCTCGCCAGGGCGAGGATTTCTCGTCATGACGGCAACAACAAAGACACTTCCAAGTTTGTGCACACCACCACACACACAAACAAGCAAGTTTTCTTTGCACTGGCACGGATACCTCAACCAAACATAAATGGGCACAAAAAGCTGTCTTGTTTGTGAAAAAGGAGTAAATTGCGAACCAAGGCGAATCAGAAAAAACGATCAACGAAGGTCGAAAATAAAGTGGAGAGGGAGTGAAGCTGTTAAATTTCCAAGCAGAAGAAATCAAACGTCTCCAGCGTTATCAAAGGCAGGTCTCATTGGCCGCAAGAATAAGTCTAAATCTGCACACAAGACCTTCAGATAATGTGACTGTCCAATTTCCTTTGTAGACTCATTGAGACCAAATCTCCTCACGGAGGTAATTTAATTTTGCGGCCACCGCAAATAGCCACATGTTACCCCCTTGCAGGCGCCAAGGCCTCATGCACCAATTACCAGCTCCAACATTTTGCCCTTCACAATTAAATTCAACTCCTTATGTGATTTTCCGACGAAGCACTACATTTGCATTGATCGCGCCACGCGACGCTGAGGAATCTATTTGAACCCTGAGGACAAGAACAATGTTTATCCTTCGTCGGTGGGGAAAATCTGTCAAGTCGACATTGTAGGCAAAGGCCTGCGCACGCATGAAATTCTCTCAATTCATGTGCATGATTGCATCTGTATGATAGGAAGCAACAGGCCTTGATATCAGCACATCAATAGTTTACAGACACGAGCCTGATGATTCAGCTCAAGAGATCCTCGCTCAGGGGTCTGGCTCAGTCTGAGCCGAAGGGACACGCAGCAAAAGAAAGATTTGCTCTCACTTCGTCAACTGACAAAAAAACCTGTCATTCCGAAATACAGATGGACAATTCAATCAACTTTCCATCACGATAGTCCCATTCAGAGAAATCCTTCCTCATGTTGTTTCACTCTCCAAGAGTCTCCAAAAGTCAGGGCTTCTTGCATTTCTGCACCAGATTCACCAACTGGTATCGGAGCCCTGGACAAAGCGAGAATGAGAGAAACCTCCAACCCTGTGAGACTTCAAAGTAATTTTCTTCCCAACATAATTCAAAAGGTGATGGATTTCCTTACAATGATCAGAAGCATAGCTCAATTCACTTCACCTCACACTGTTGTGGCAAATGGGGCTGGGAGCATGTGGCAGTTCTTGGAAAACACATTAATGTTTCATACGGGACCTGCCAAACGAGGACATTTCATGTTCCGATTGTAAATTGGACGAAATACTTCAAGAACTGGCGCGTTCGAAAGGAGGAAACGTACCAAAAGCAAAACAAGCGAAGTGACAGCTGGTGCTGCCTTGTTTCATGTGATACGTGTTCGTACTTAAGCAATCCATGTAAGTCTAGCTAAAATCCATACTGATACGAAAACGCATCTGGGGCCCCTCCCTTCAGGCGAGCACTGTCACCCTGCACGTTGCCTCCAACAACGCGGAGCAGAGATGTGAACAAGAAACAAAGAAGACAAAATCAAACAGAAGGGAAAGCGAAAACAAGACAAAATCAATTGAATATGCAAGTGAAACACGTCTACTCATCTGAACATGAATATCGACATTTTCACTTGGAATATTCCACCCATCCATGTTTCAATGAACCAGAGTGAACCACTTTCACAACGACATTTGCCTTGCCCGTTTCAGGAAAAAATGACGATGAAGTCATTGCGTTTCGGTCAAAGAGATCAACAGCGCAGTGATTTCTTCCCCCGGTGTTCCCCTTCACAGTGGACGGAGCTGCCACTCTACCACACAGGCATGCTCGCAGCGATCTCCGGCTGTGCGAGACGGTGTTGCGAGTGGGAACTCTCAACCGTCGATCACTGCGAGCATGCCTGTGTGGAAGAGGTGCGT
>JAAUXT010111744.1_pt1 | contig 15090 bp, 16 predicted proteins | sample 7278171 | NCBI WGS metagenome assembly JAAUXT01 (sample SAMN14350112, study PRJNA611818) | marine sediment metagenome | isolation source: surface marine sediment (1.8m) | place: French Polynesia: Moorea | collected 2018-08 | reverse complement strand
AGAAAAATGTGATTCTCGGGTCCCGAGAGTGTAAATCGAATAGCATCATTATTATGCTGATTCCAGGGCCTCAGTACCCTGAGATAGATTTTTCCTCTTCAGCTGCCAGTATCCAAATGATACTCATGCTGATTCCAGGGCTGAAGTTATGCTGAATCCAGGGCCTAAGCTTCCGCAAGGTTGTATCAAAATATTGTCATGTTCATTGGGTTTGACAACAGACACTGGTGGTTGATTCAAGACAAGGTCAGACTTGCCGATTCTTTTGTGCTTCTCAGTGCAGACTTCGCTGCAACATGCAGAGTGACAGTATATTTTGACAAAACTTCGTATTCACAGGGATTCAGGGGGGGGGGAGAAGCAGCAAAAACCTCATCCGAACAAAAATCGCATCGCGTTAACTGGGGGGGGGATTCCCATGCTGGGTCACGGACGGGCACACACACACACACACACACACACACACACACACACACACACACACACACACACACACACTGACAACAATATCAGTCGCCGTCCGCGACTAAAAATCGAGCTTCTGGATTGCCTGCCCAGCTTCAGACTCGTATGGACGGACATTGAACCCATACCCGTCCGGCATGGCTGAACCAGTGCTGAACTGGACGCTTGTGATCGAAATACTCGCACGAGGGTCGTCCAATGTTCCCGCTGACTTCCAGTGGCGGAAGGTGACTTTTCAGAAGGCGTGCAATGGGTGTGCAGGTGCGCCCGTCTACCTGCCTCCACTCCCCCTCAAGTTTGTTCTCGTAAAGTTGGTTCACATGGGACTGTTCGTGACCAGTCAGCTCATGTGACAAATGTTCTTTTCGAGTTGAAGTCGAACATGCACGAAACTTGTTGCTGAGCCAACGTTTCAACGTTTATTCAAATTCCACAACAGCAGACAAAGTGAAGAAAACAAAAGTACATTCTCACAAAGGTTACATAAATATCAATTGCTGAATGAATATAAAGGCTCGAAAGGCACGACTTTTCCACTCGAAAAACGCGGACAAGAAAATATTGACAACAGGCTGGTAATTTCACAATTCTACTCTTCCAAAGTTCGTGCTTGGTCAGGAGAATTCACCACATGAGATCTTGTTAACAATGCGGAAGCAAATGCTTGGTTGGACCTTAGACTTTTTGTGTTCTGGCCATTTCAACATGAAGAAGTTGAAAAGCTTGGCAGCACCTGTTCTACACGAGTATATGCTGAGAACACAGTTCTGCAACATTTTCTGAGTGCGAAAACTTGCTGAACTGGAGAACACATCAGAGCAACTTGCTTTTCTGAAGAGTGTTCTGCATTTCTATTTTCTCCCGTGGGTGTAACACAGATTCACATTGGTGGATGAGCACAAGTCACGTCACGTCCGTCCTGGTCCCGCTGAAATTCACTTGGCAAACCGAGGTCTGTATCCCGGGCAGACGTAGTCACACGCGCCGCTCAGGTACGACTCCGATCCGAAGCGACACAGCGTCCTGCAACTGCAGGTGAAAAGGGAAATAGTGTGTGTGTGTGTGTGTGTGTGTGTGTGTGTGTGCACGCGTGTGAGGTGTGTGTTGCGTACGATTGGCAGCCGCGTCTAGAAATAGGAGAGTGGGTGTGCTGGCAAAAAGCGAACCAACGCTGCCAAAGGAAAAAAAAACACACTCAGATGGAAGTCATTTGGTTCCATAACAGTGTGGGAGGGAAACTGATTGGCACAAAGAGATTGCAATTTTTTTGTGACAAATGCGTAGGACTGCAAGCGGACTATTTTAGTAACTATTATTCTGGAGACAAACAACGCATCTCCGGGTTTGATTCCAGCCCGGATAAGGAATGCATTAGGAACAGTTTTGTCAGGAAATGCTGCAGAATAGTCGTCATAGAGATACGAACGACATTGCCGACAAAAATAGAAAGTTAGTGATTCATTCAGAGTTCCTTGAATGAAGTGAAAAGGGTGGCTGATGAGACAAACAAGATTTTCTTCCGCATTTGTCAGAATTGTTCTGGCGTTTTGTGTTTGTCGGTTCGAAGTCCTGTGCCTTCCATGGCTGAAGTTGCCATGGAAGCAAAGCAGAGGCCGCCCAGCCCATTCTGTTTTCCTTTGACCCGAGTCATCGAGTTGCGGAAACAGAACTTCAATATCACTGTTGACCAACGGTGACTCATGCAGTTTTCCTGGATTGTATTCCTGTTTTTTCCTGCAAAATTTCCGCCTCCAGGAACGCGCCTGGAATTTCCCAAGCGTCCTGGAGAAGTTCGTGCACATGCTTGGCCTTGTGTGAACGCAGTCGTTTGCCACAGCAGGACCATCACGGATGATTCAGACAGCTCGGATTGTCCAGACACAGCTCATAGTTCGCTCTTTGAAAGTACCCAACTGGGGGTTGTAACATTAATTGTTGAGTTTCTGTCACCTAACATGGCACGTCGTGTGACGGGAGGCGGGTAAAGTGACGTTGGAGAATGTGATGTCAGGCGATGTTCGATGTTCAGGTGCCACCCTCCCTGGTCGGGTAACATTTGAACATTTTCTTTCACCCACATGAAATGTCCTGTGACGGTGGGGGGCTTCACGAGCAATTGAAAAATTTGGGCGTCACCTGGCATCAAATTGTTCAATTGCTGTCGAACACCCCCACCCAGGTAACGGGATATTTTAGTTCGGCGACACCACCGTGTGAGACCACCGAATGTTCCGTGATGTCGGCATGCAAGTTCACTTTCTTGGCTCTTGAAAAGAGAACGGAAAGAAAAAGTTGGTGGCTTCATACCAAGAGTTGGCCAAAATTTTATGGCAAGCGACAAAGCATTCCAAACAAGTGCAAAAAGGTTGCATTGGAAACCCCATTTTTGGCAGTAAATTTCCAAGTTTGACTTTTACCTCCACCCAACCGCAAATGAGCAACACAACTTTTTTTTCAACACCTTTGCATCATTCACAACGCCCTTACAACCCACACAATTTTTCTCTTCCACAACAATTATTTATAGATAACGGCTGGTGCTTCACTATTTTGAACTTGTGGCTTGAAAAGATTGAAAATGTTTTGATTTGCTCTTGTGAGACCAGATAGAATTTTGGACCAAAGTCAAATAGACTGCTGAACCACATGTTTGTGCCAAAAACTTCGACTCACACAGCTGATGCACACACTTTCGATGGCATAGGGTGATGCTTTCAGCTTTGGCTGTTCGACTTGCAAAAAAGTCCGTAAGCCGAATCCAAATTAACGACTTTGAAAACCCGTTTTTGAACAAGCAATGCAACTTTTCGAGAACGTGTGAGTGACAACGCTGGTCACGATACGATAGAACGTTCTAAGGTTGCTTTTTGCACTGTGTGTACCCAGAAGGATTCAGGTGTCGAATCCAAGCTTGCGCAACGCAAAAAGCTGTGATGTTCGGAAAGTCGCCGTAGTTGTGGGTTTTGGGAAGGTGTTGCGGTTTTGTGCGCACAAGTTGATGCCATTGGGTGTGAAACGCAGGTTTTGAAGGAGGGTACCACGAACCATACTGAGAACAAATTTCTAGAATATGGCAAGTGAGAGTGCGCATCACACGCGACAACCTTCCTTATATTTCATGGGTGTGTCCAGGAGCGAAACAAGAGACCCGAGGTCAACGAGCGTGTTCCACGGCCGAACATTTTTCACGGCTGAAAACAGTTTCAGCCAAATTAGAAGGCTGTGCCATTGACATTGCAGCACCACTGCCCACGCTGGCAGACCGTATCGGTACCCAACCTGTCTGCAAGGGTGGTGGGAGGAAAGGGTGTCCAGCACGAGAGTGCCCCCTCCCTCAAGACAACACAGGACCTTCGTTATTCCTATGGACCTTACCTCACTGTGCGGCCGTGTGCCAGGTGGCGCCACAACAGAAAGTCTTGCTTCTCATGCAACCATTCTGGTGAAAATCAGTCTTTTCTGGTGATCAATTTTGCAACAGGATTGCTGCCTTGGAATGCAAACATAAATAGGATGGAAAACAAAAATTCTCACCTTCTACATCCTATCCGGGCCTCCCAGTACTGACCGCGTGGACAAGTTCGAGGTCTGCGTCGTGATGGACGAGCTTCGCTCAAGGTTAAAAGTAGGACCAGCGTCAAAACCATCAATTGAAAAGTCCTGCCCATCTCTACAACCTCTGGGTGCTCTCGTCTGTTGCGTTGCGGTTTTCTGGAATGTTACCACGCGTCGATTTGCCATTTTGAGGGACATCGATCTTATGATCAGGTTTCATTCGCTGCGAGTGGTCAGGGCCCCGCCCCCTTTGTGGTGTGATTCTTGCACGGAAGTTGGTGTTTTAAGCTGTCTGTTTGCCACAGAGCTGGTTGACTGCCAGCTTTCCCACCAATCCGACTCTGCGCTATTTGCTTATTCTGGAATTCTGGAATTTCCAAGCAAAGGAACAACGTCATCCACCACGCGACTCCAGAGATGAACGTCAGGACGCGACCCTGAATTCACTGGATATCATTGAGCCTGACTGAATTTCTTTGATTTTATTTGAACGGAGATACAATTTACTCGAGTGACACGTATTTTCTTCCAATTTCTTCTGGCTCACCAGAATTTGACGTTACGTTTGCAAGACGCAGTTTCATGTTTTGTGTTCGACACCAGACCTACAAGGGTGCCACATTCAATGTTCATCCAGAGACAAGGTGATTGGACAGGGCAGTTTCGAGGTGGACTTCCCTGATATTTGACAACATGAGACGTAGCTTTCTTGCCAGCATTGAAAAACATCCCCGTTCTTTTTGAAAGCTGCGAAGAATGCGAGTCGATTTACTGTGAAGATAGATTCAATCAGTGAAAAATTTCAGTGAAAAATGTGTTGAATTGAGATGCACACAAACATTGCCCACGCGGTACAAAAAGTCACAAATTTTGTGCAATCGTATTCGTCGACGTCAGACGTTCAGACGAGTTCAAGTCACTTTTTGCAAGTTGATCATCATCTCGAGTGGAAGGGGGTTGTCACATTAGCCCCTTCTGGAGCGCATGTTTGAACGATGGGACGTCAAGTATTTCAAGATTGGACTTCCCTCTCCAAAAGTCAAGGTTTGTTGTCCCCAGACCTCAATCCTGGATCCGCTGGAGCGCCCCTCTCATAATTGTGATGCGGACCTGCATCCTCACGTTCTGTTTTCTGATTGCACTTTCAAAAAATGAAAACCTAACAAACATCGCACCGGTTGTCATTCAGAAACGAGTTTCACACTTGTTCACGTCATCGCACGTTCACCATCATAATGTTATGCCTCACGTCATCATCGCGCACGTCATCCGTGGCGTACGTGACGGGGCGCAGGTTCTCGGTGAGGGTGCACACGTGCCACAGTGGCGCCGGTTTCTCCCTGCTGCAGCAGTAGGCGTACAGCAGGTACGCGATGGAGCCGAGCAGAACTGCGCAAACGAGGACACTGACGAACACAGCGCCGGGTGTAAGCGTCAGCACGTGGCTCCTCGCCGCGGTGGTTATTGGCGTCGCTGTGGCTCCACTTTGATCCAGAGTTGAAATTGATTGGACGGCGTGCTGATTGATTCGGGTTGGCGCAGCTGCTTTCGATGCTGCTTCGGTGTCCTTCCGCCAGTCTGAAAATTTTCAAAACGATTCGTACGAGTCCGTGGCTCGTGGCAGTTTACAGTTGTGTTTCATCGCACCCTGTACTCCCCAATTATTGAGCACCCTCCCTGACCAAGGTTACCCCCTGCTGACCAAGTCCCCCTCCTCCCACTGGTTCAGTCCTCTACCCCCTGGCCAAGTCCCCGGGGCCCTGTGTCCGCCGTGCAGTCAAGTCCCCCATGGGCAGCCAAGTCCCCCTCCTGGCCAAGTCCCCCGCCCCCAGTGGCCAAACTTGTCTGCCTTCCCCAGACCCCCCTCCTCCTGGCCAAACCCCAAGTGCCCCCTGCCAGAGAAAATATGCCGAACATTTTATGGAACAAGACTGGTGGCCGGCGAACCCTCTGCGAGCGCGTTGTGGCCCCTGTTCGTGTCACGATCTATTTGTTGTGTGTATGGGTAAGACCAGGCTTGGGAAAATCGATGTTGACAGGCGGCGCAAAGCAAAGCGTCAGAAAGTGTACGGACAAACTGCATGTAGATATATCTAAGTGGACAAGCAAAACGATCAAATCACATTTTCTCTCGCAATGTTGGCACTCGAAGCGAGGACCTGCGGAGTTCGATTAAGTGTGCTCCGAAAATAATTTACTTGCGCCAAAACAGCTTGATCTCTTTGCTGCACGACACGTCGCAAAACACGGAAGCAGTGTCATTCATATGTGGTGGAAGCGTACGCACCAATGTTTACATCCAGGAAGCTATTGATCTGTCTGTCTAGACCGAAAAAATTCTTGGACGCTGGCCAACTTCGTACTTCGTCTAATTTCGAACCAGAAATTATTGTCCTTTCAAAGCCCGGAATTCAACAGAAACAAGTGGTCGTTGTCTTTACCTTTTCCACAGTGGTAGTGGCACTCCGGTGACTTTGGGTTTCTGCATGTTTTGAAGCAACTGAAAATGGATCAAAGAACTTCCATGTCAAGAGTCTTTGCAGCGCAAACTTTCATGCAGCAGCAAAAGGAAAATGCTGGTTGCTCCTGAACAATTGAAGTCAGTTGTGAAAATCCAGCTCGCGTAAATCAACAGCGGCTCATTTGTTATCACGTTGTGTTCTCACAGCCGATTGGCATTGCGCCTGCGTTGACGCGGAATTTGGAAAACTAGCAACTCGCCAGGCCAGTTAAAATTGAAATTTTTGATTGAATGTGAACGAGACATAAATACCTGACGCAACCCTTGTTTGGTTCGTAGTATGTGCGTTTGGGACACGCTAACAAGCACACATCCACCAAACAAAGATGAAACAAAACAGCGAACGTCGAGACTGGAGACATTGTCGTTTTGATTCTGCAGTGAGATGAATGAAAGTGCTCTTGCACCGTGTATAGTTTTCGCACGTGATCCTCAGTTTACTAACAAATGCACGAGTCCAGAGCGTGATCATGCCAAGGTCGCATCGTTGCTTCGTGGTTTTGTCCCCCCCCCCCGGTCCGTGGTTTTGTGTCGGTCGCCTTGGAACTGCAGGAGTTGTGTGTTGCACACGCGTTGTTCTCGCACTACAAAGTGTGGTGTCACAGTTTGCAATGCACCAGGATTTGACGTGCAGCCGCCCTGCAGTGACAAGAATGGCGGCTTTCGTTGAAGCTCTGTTAACAGGTGGTTGAACTGTGTGCTGTTGCACGAGTTTCACTTTCCGTTAAGTTTTTCTTTTTTCTCTGAATCGCGTGGCAGGCTGGTCGGGTCGGGATGCGGCGACACGGAACCCGTACCTCGTGTGCCGCATGTTCTGGAGCGACGACATTGCGCGGTCGAGCGTGTGTTGGGGAACAGAGCAGCCGCAGTTTGGCTTCAGCCAGGTGAGTTCATACAAAAACAATTGACGCGCACGGAGTGCATCAAGACGGGTGACTAACGACATGGCGATCAGCGAAATGTCCAAAGACGATGTGTCGCTAAATGCCATGAGATTCCATGTCGCTTTCAACTGGTCACGTGAATGGACGCGCCAATTTTACGTAGTTTCGAGTTGTTCTGAAGCAATGGTTGACCGACTGTTGCCAGGTGGCGCCGGTGCTCCTGACACAGTCGCTGTTGGAGAGGATGAGGAACAACTTCATGATTGTTGAAGTGTGGGACAAAAAAACGTCCGCAGGCAACGATGATGTGAGTGCACTTTTTGGTGATACGACACACATTTTGTATCTTCGATGTGACCGTTCAGTGCATCGCAATTGCACGAATGGCAGCAGAATGGGGTGTCCAGGAGTGAGGCCATCTCTAGATCTCTGATCTCAACACGTTTGCTTTTCAGTTGGTCGGGATGGTGAAGCTGCCTCTGCATCAGTTTTACATGTCGTTCCGTGACCGTCGGATCGCCGGCACTCTGCTCAGATCACAGGTACACAGTCACAGTCCAGTCAACTTGGTGATGGGAGACAGTCAAAAGCTCAGATCCACTCATTCACTTGAGCTGGGTTTTGTCACTCGTGTGTGTCCGTCGTCTTTTGTCAGTATCCTGTGGTGTCGGTGGACGCGGACATGCCGATCGTGGACCCGTTCAGCGGGAGTCGGTTCGGCGTCCTGCGGGTGCTGCTCGCGATGGGCACGACGGAGCAGGTGTCGGCGCTGCAGAGCACCAAACTCGGCCCCGACGCCGCCGGGGCGCCGCAGCGACCGGACCACTATCTCGAGCGGTCCGTAGTTCCTAAGAAAATGATTTTCTGTGAACAAGTGGTCAGGTAATCGTGGAGTCGTTTTGGCCATGAAAATGAAAATGTTCTTGCGTATTTGTAGACATCACCTGACTGCAGAAGGGTACCATGCCGATGTTGCGGACAATGTTGGTAAGAAAGAGAAAGAAAACGTTCTTTGCAAACACTGAGGCTGTGTTTCAACAGATGTCTGAGCTGTGTCTTGTAATTTCCAGTTGAGCACACATTTGAGGTGAGCGTCGAGGGCGTGAAGGCGCTCGTACTCGCTGACGACATGATATGGGGTGAGGCTGACTGCTTCGTGCAGTATCACTTCCCAACTCAGGTCTCTTCCAAACACCAGACAGTTCCCACCAAGGAGATTGCAGGTGAGTGACTTGCGTCTGTCAGAGGCAATCGGTTCACTGGCAGCAGGCTGCCGCGAGTCAGTGGTTGCGTGGTCGTGAGCTTTTGCACCTGGTTGCACTGCAGGTCCGGTGAGTCTGAAGACATTCCGCACAGCGACGACTCTATGTATTCCCGACCCAGTCTTCAACGACGTGATGCGCCACAAGATCCTGATGCTAGAGTCTTCACCTGTGCAGAGGGAGTTACTTTCAGGTTCGTTTCACTTTTGAGGCTGAAAATGCTGAAGGGTGAAGCAGTGCGCTGAGCACTGATTTCCTGCTGCGTTTGTGTCCAAACTTGGATCTTGCCGTTTTTGTGTTGCAGCGTGCGCGGGTGCAGGTGGTGGGTCAGGCGGGATACCGTTCGAAATCTGGTGCCGCTTCTACCACCCAAACGTCCGAGATCAGGTCATAGCCAAGGTAACCAAGCACTTGACATAAGTTTTCACACGTTGCTGTCTGAATTGAGAGGGGTGGCACTCTGAATTGCTGATGGCGTATTTTGTGCTCAGGCTGTGTTGCCGCTGGCGAAGCTGTGCGCGATGGTGACGATGCAGAAGCGAGGCGAGTCGAGTGTGCAGACCTTCAGCCTCCCGCTGTCGCCCGTCGTCGTCGGAGGTGACCAAGGCCCCGAAGACATCGCTCGGGTAACCAGTCACCTTTCGTCTTTGCTGAACACTATCGCGAGTGCTCAGTTACCACTGATGTTGATGGTTCTTTCTCACCAATGAAGAGAAAGAGTTTGATCACCAGTTTCCACAAAATTCACTTGCAGAGAGGGCAGTCAGGTTTGCTGGAGGTTACGTTGAACTACAAGACGCACACCATGCAGACCGACAGAGTGACGCACCCGAGCGGCCTCGCGCGAAGTCTTCACGGCGCGCAGTGTTGCATCTCAGTCGCCATCAACAAAGCCTCGGGTCTCAAGGTTGCTGTTTCGTTTCGCTGCGCGTCTCGCCTAATTTCGTAAATTTTCTGCAGCGTTGTAGAAGGAGAGGATCATTTTATGAAAAAAAATTTTCATGTTCAGGCGGCAGCGGTGGTGAGCTCTCGGTTTGACGCTGGGATGGAGTACGCTTCCGAAGTGGGTGTCAACGCTTACGTGCGCGTCAAACTGTCGTTCCTGCAGAAAGAGGTTGGTTTCTTTGTGCATTGGGAAAGATCAGAGTTTTGCTCGTCCACACATTTTGAAGGAGGGCGGGGGGTGGAGTAACAATCGTTGGAACGTGTCAGCGCTTTCGAGGTTTCATCGTCTTTGGGCTCGTCTCTGACTGCGTTGTTTGTCCTGTGTTGAAGACTATCGCTGCAGGTGACACTTCTTTGTGATTCAGGACGAGCGCGTGACGCGCACGATCGCGCGCAGCTTCGCGCCGGAGCTCGGCTACCACCTCGAGTTCCCGACGCCGCTGCTGTGGACGGAGCCGCGCTCGGACCCGCTCAGCCTCGCCGAGATGCTCGAGACCGCGCAGGCCACGTTCGAGGTGTGGCACCAAAACCCCACCTCCACGCTTGGTGAGTTCCTTCCTTTGCCGATGATTTCACTTGAATCCGGAAGCGTTGAGCAAGAAATCACTCAGGAGAAAAACACAGTTATGCACCAGGACTTTCAGATGCCACAGCCTATATGATTTCATTCTTGATAACTTGACGTTGTTGCATTTGTGAGGGTCGTCACTTGTGCTTCTTCGATCACTGGTCTGTTAGATATTGAACAAAACTACGCGACGCGTGCTGACGGAACACAAGCGCGACGATTTGTCACACACTCTGGAGACGTACTGCTCGGGATTGTGACGATACCACTGTTCGGACTGCTGACCCGGAAGACAGGTACCGTACTTACGATCCAAGGACAACTGAACGTTTTCGGACCAAAAGGCTTTTCTTGCTTCAGGTGGTCGTGATCCCTCACTGAAAACCATGCAGAAATGACTGGATTTTGTGTTTGTCAGGCATTAGTGGCTGGTTCCCGGTTTACACCCCTCCGGTTGGGTGGAGTGACGCCGCTGCAGCTGACGTGCAGCCGTCGCGTGAGGAGCGGGACGTGTCGCCTCCGACGCGGCTTGGTCTCACGCGCGTGGTGGGCGGGCTCGAGCTGAGGGTGCGCTTTGCGCACCAGGAGGACCTGGACCGCGTCGTGCACGCCGCCAGGAGCGTCGGCTGGGCGCCCGACTTCGACATCGAGCACCGCGACTGGGACGAAGCAGGTGCGAGGATACGGTGTTCACCCAGTATAAGTCGCACCCAAACTTCACGCACCCCTAGTTTTGGTGCTTAATTTTTGGACTGCAAGTGCGTCTTGGGTGGATACGGTTGTTCTTGTTGCGATAGATTTGAATTGAGGTTCTCTGCACTCGTGAAGAGATCGTGAAAACCGAGTCTTCAAGAATAGCTCGCCTTTCATCAACAAAGGATGTGGATTGGCTTTTCTGTGATTTGAAGTGAACAAGTGAACATTGCGCTTTGTAGACGAGTCCATGGATGTGATGAGCGAGGTGACCGTCGGTGTGGACTCGGCTGTCTTCCCGTTGAGCAACGCTCTCATCAGTGGACAGAACCGACTCGACAAACACGCGCGTTGCTACGTCAGATACAAGTTTTACGACAAGAGTTAGTGATTTTTCCCGTGCTCATCGAAGCCTTGAGAAGTGGCGAATTCAATTTTGTTGTTGTGTTTTCAGTGAACTCATTTGTGTCAGTACTATTCGTCGGGAGGTTTGCCCGCTTGACCGCTGCACGTGTAAGGAATAGTTTTGTTTTGCTGAACGCTCTGTGTAAATTTTTTGGGAACATAAATTTCAGAGGCAGTCGTGTCGAAGCTGGCCCCGATCACAGAGATCGAGGAGAAGTATGTGGAGGCGGAGCTGGAGCACAAGAAGCGGCTGGCGGTGAGGAGCTGCGCGCCGCTGAGCTGGTACCTGAGCGAGGAGCGGCTCGAGCTGCAGCTCTGGGTCACCTTCAGCCCGGACGACCCGGGACCCGAGCGGCCGTGCAATCGCGACAAGCTGATCGGCTCCGCCTACCTCGACCTGGCCAGTCTGGCGGACAGCAGGAGACGACAGCACAGGGTCAGGTCGGTAGCTTGCCACAGCGAGGCTGGTTGTCCTTTTGTGATTTCGAGTTGGCGCTGTAGTGTTGTGATCATGTGTCCTGGAATTAACAACTGTGTGTCTGAATCTTTCTGCATGCAGTGGTGTGTATCCACTGTTCAAGCCCGGAGTTGCCAGTTTGGGAGGAGCGTATGTGAAAGCCCATGTCAGCCTGAAACCAAATACAGTGGCCTATTGTGAGGTGAGCGTCACAAGTCATTTCTTCTCACTGGAAGGGAACGATAACAGAAGTGTTTCTTGGTGTTCTGCCGAATGCCTGACCCGTCTTTCTTCGTCAGAGTGACGATGACTTCGAGGATGTGGGGTCGTTCCCAGCAAGTCCAAGAAAGCAGTTCACGCCGCGCAAGGCAACACCACGCGGCAGAGGCGACGTATTTCCCGTCCACATACAAGTGGATCAAGCGCTCCGCCTGCCTTGCATCGTCGACCAGAATAGGTGCGCTCACCGCTGTCTCTCCAAGCGACTCAGTCGCTGGACGGCTTTTCCTCAGAGTAATGCGCAGAGTGTTTTCGCGGTGTGCACGTCGTCGATCAAAGGACGCAAACTGACGTTCAGCGAATGTTGCGCTTCAGCGGGAGCGAGAGCGAGCCGAATTGCTACGTGAGTTACCAGACGGCTGAGCAAGAGGATCTGACGGTGACGCGCGTCGTGCCGGGCTCGTCCAACCCAGTGTGGGCGCATCAACAAGACACGTGGCTCAGCGAGGACCTCCTCACGCAGCCCACCAAAGTGAGAACCACTGTCTGGCCAAAGCTGTTCAGCGAACCAAGTTTGCCTGCTTCTGCACAATTCAATGTTCCCTTGTTCTTTTGCAGACATTAGTTTTCAAGACTTGGCACAAAGCGACGGACGTGTCCAAGTCTCCGGACAAGACTCGGGACCGAGTGCTTGGTTTCGTGTCCGTTGACCTGGCGCCTCTGGTTTCGGGCTTCCAGCATGTGGCCGGCTGGTACAACATCATGGACTTCAACGGGCAGTGCCAGGGCCAGATCAAAATCTCCATCACCCCGCAGGAACCCATCACGGCTGTCAGAGGACCCTCCGATCTCTCTCTTGTTGAGGTAGAAATTAGAATTGTTGACAGCCTCAGGAAAGTTTTTCCAGTTTTCATGTCGAGCAGTGCTTGATGTGGGAGTGAATTTTCACCGTGTTTCACAACTCACTTGCAGCCGGTGCGTAGTGACAGTGGTATCTACAAAACGACCGCCACGTATCAGCAGTTTCCAAGTCATTTGACAGGTTACACGGAGCAGATGATAACCAGTGAACACGATGAAAAACTCACAAGGTGAGAGGCGGTGTCCTGGGATAATCGTGACGGGATGTTTTTCTGTTAATTCGTGCACAGAAACAACCTTATCTGGCACCAAGCAACTTTTCTGCAGGTTCTCTGAGCACTACGAGAACGTGAAACTGTTCCACGAGAAGCTGCAGCAGCGGCTGACGGAGTACGCGGCGCAGCGCGGCGAGGTGTACGAGCCGGCGGTGGCGGGCAGGGCGACCAGTGCGCCCGCGTCCACGCGTGGGCCCAGCGAGACGTCCATTGGGCCGTCCAAATCCTTCCTCGTCAACAATCTCAGGTGCGTGAACACAGATGCTTTGTTCCTTATTTTGTGGAATATCGAAGGTGGACATGAGAACAAGAATTTAAACGATTTGAAATGTGTCATCTGCGTGAGAGAGCTGGACGTGATTGGATGTTGAATACCGAAGGCAGACCTTTGTGTTGCAGGGAAAATTTAGAGGATCTGGACAAATTGACGAGCAAACTGAAGCAGAAACTGGTGATGCCCGCGGAAGTTGGGCAGCATTCTTCCACAAACCTCTCAGAGGCAACGTTCACTGTCAGCGAACCAAGGCGTTACTCACCAGACGACTCGATGCAGACAGACGCCAAGGGTGTATCTTCTCATATTCAGGTACTGGGAACAAAACACGCATCCCACTTGGTGTGGAGAAATTCCGACGACTGTTGACAGAAACTACCTTCAGCTTTCAGAAGAATTGTGAGGAAACTTGCAAAATGCGCTTGTTGACCTTTGTTTGGTTTTTGTTGGCAGGAGCGCGTGCATGACTTTCTCGGTACCACGGGAAGTCTGGGTGACCTTGTCCCTGCTAGTGAGAACACGGGTCTCGGTGAGCGGGACTTGGCGCTGCTGGAGCGCGGTCTGTCCAGCACGGGTCTCCCGCCGCTGCCCGGCTGGGTGCACAACCACAACGGCACGCTCGTGGATGGCGACTCCGAGACGCCGCACTCTCTCACTCAAACCCTGGACGCGGCGCTGTCGACTTTTCGCACATTGGAGACAGGTCCTGAACGCAGTGATGGACACAGTGAAGGCGTGGAGTTTGGAAGCGGACGTCTGGGTGAGACCAGTGAGGTGTACGGGACGGTGATTCAGGAAGATGAGGAAGGAGACGTTGTCTTGCCCAAACCCTTGAACAACGTGTCGAGTGTTTTCTTCAACAACAGTATTGCCATGGACGACGAGGCGCGAGAACAGCGTGAACTTGAACGCGTGACGGAATTCACATCGTCACATGGAGGATTGTCGCAACACGCAGACTCGTCCTCGAAACGGCCTGTTGAGACGGAGGCGGACGACAGCTGGGTGAGCCCAGTCGTGCCGCACTTCCACCGACTGTCGGACCTGGACGCGAGCGACGCGCTGCAGCGCTCCGTCAATGACACGTTGATCACCAAAGTGGAGCGGAGCGTCACTCAAGTAAATGCGGAGGAAGAAACCGCTGCAGGGTTTGAACGCGTTGATGGAATGGATGATGCTGCGGACCGACTTGATCCGGAGTTACTAGATACAGTTCGATCGCAGAAAACACCCTCGTCGTACCACAGTGATGTAGATGCTGAAATTGTGGCCAAGAGTCTGGAAGATTTCCCGCTGCCTAACTCCAAACGAAGACTGACTTTCGACGCAGAAGGCAGTTCACAGGCTTCGGACACGGACCTCAAATACCCTGCTGGAGGGAGTCAGTTTGAAGACAATAGGGTGTTTTAGCAGACGTGCTCCGTAGGCGTAACACGTAACGTAGAACGCAAACCGTAGAGAAAATACCCCTACGTGACGTCAATTTTCTATGTTCCGGAACTTCTTGATGCTCCTACGCTGTGCGGGAACGTAGAAATTTGACTTCCTACGTGTGTTTTTCTTCAAGGTGTCGTAGTGTGCAGAGTGAGAAATGGCAGGAGCCAAGAGCAAGGTCTGATTTCTGAGGTTCTTCTCTTTGTTGTGATATATAAATTGTGAAGATCGGTGCAGTACAAGTGACTGAAAAATCAGTTGAAAAAGTGTGT
>JAAUXT010058184.1_pt1 | contig 15090 bp, 13 predicted proteins | sample 7278171 | NCBI WGS metagenome assembly JAAUXT01 (sample SAMN14350112, study PRJNA611818) | marine sediment metagenome | isolation source: surface marine sediment (1.8m) | place: French Polynesia: Moorea | collected 2018-08 | reverse complement strand
CCAAATTTGGACCTTGGAACTGAATGGTCACTGAGGCATGCAAATCCTCTGTCTGGGTCAAAGTGGGAGGTGACTGCAAACGTGTCAAATTTGTGTGCTGTCAAATTTTCTTGAGAGACTGTTTCAGCGAATTCTGGGTTGTTTTGAGCGCAGAAACTTTTGTTTTCTCGACCATGCAGGTGACTGTTTTCTGTGTTTGGATTCTTTTGGTCGGAGCAGCAGTGAATTTCCAAAGAAGACTGGAACAGAGGACAAACATCAAGTTCTGCCAGAAGTTGGGCTGGGGTCCTTTGCGCACATGGAGGGCCTTGAAGCATGTCTACCAGAATGGAACTTTGTCAATGACTCAGGTCAGGATGTGGTTGAAGAGATTTGGTGCCAGCAATGACAACGTCAAGGACCGTCCCAGGAGTGGTCAACCTTCACGCAGACAAGGCAAGGTGCAACAGATCGCAGCTGCAGTTGGAGAAGATCGTCGGAAAACCCTTGCCCAGCTGTCAAGGGAGGTGGATTTGCCAGCATCTTCAGTGCAGAGAGTCCTGACCAAAGACTTGAACTTGACCAAGATAGCCCTGAAATTTGTTCCGCACATTCTGAATGACCGTCAACGTGCTCACAGGGTTGCAATATGTCAACAAAATTTGGAAAGTGTGCGCACAGAGAAATACTTTTTGGAGAAAATTATTACCGGAGATGAGTGTTGGGTGAGCTGTTATGAAAATGAGTCAAAGATTGAGAGTTGTGAATGGGTTTTCCGGGGTGAGCCAAGGATCCGACCGATCAAAGCTTTGTATTCTCCATCACCCAAAAAGGTGATGTTGATTCTGTTTTGCGATTTTTCTGGTCCACTACTCATTCACTGTGCCAAAGAATGAAACTGTTGATTCAGATTATTACATTACTGTTTTGAAAAAGCTCAAAGATCACATCAGACACAAGAGACCAGGGATGTGGCAGGGGGGGGGGCAATGGTCAAACTGACCATGACTTTTATTTGCATCAAGACAATGCATCGCCTCATGTGTCGGCACCAACCCTGGCTTTCATTGGGTCAAACAACATCAAGCTCCTGCCACATCTCCAGTACAGTCCAGACTTGGCTCCTTGTGATTTTTTTATTTTTCCGTACCTCAAGAAGCAGTTGCGCGGTCGCTGGTTTCCAAATTTAGATGCACTGAAAGTTGAGATCAAATGTGTTCTGACCAACATGAGTGAAGACTTGTTTGAGATGGCCATCCGGAATTTGGCTGTCAGGTGGAAAAAATGTGAAGCAGCAGAAGGACATTACTTTGAAGGATGCAAATTAGAAATAGATGACATCAGTGAGGCAGAAGTAATGACGGAAGAGTCGGCATCTGAGCCTGACACACCCGCAAGTGGCCAAGACAGTGACGACAGCGATTGACTTGTTCTGAGTGCCATGCAAGACTTTCCACAGTCAAGTAGACTTTAAGACATGTTTTCATGTGCTTCGCACATGTGCAAAATGTTGCACATCACCTCAACATGTGCTCAAATAAAATATCTTCAACCAAAAAAAACCCCGAAAAGAATTGGTCACTTTTGACAAAATTGTCGACTTTCAACGGTCTATTGTGGATACACCCTCGTAGTTAAAGAACAAATACCCAGTGACCAGTTCAAGACGCTTCTTTTTCATGGTGCGAAAACATCTGATATTTTGTTGCTGACGCGACTGTATGCTTTTCTCTCTGCACTCTCGCCGCGCTGAAGGTACCGACGAAAGCAGTACCAGCTGCTCGATCGCCATTTGGAGGCTTCCGCAGACGAGCTTTACCGACGGCCGTTTGGCGGTCATTCTTCTGTTGTAGAAAATGTGTCTCGACCAAACTCAATACGGAGGGTGGGTACACTGCTCATCATTTTCCTTCAGACTTGTTCCTGTTGTCAAGGTGTGGTGTCGTCTTCGATGCGAGTATGTCATCATCTTTTCACGAAGAGCAACGTGGGCATGCAGAAACTGGGCTGTTCTATTTTATCTCAGTAACCTTTTCAGTTCATGTTTTGTTTTTCTCCACTGAAAAAAAAAACACCTGAAGTTGCAGAACATGCTTTCAGGCAAAACCCTACACCCAGCAAGGCAAAGGATCAAACAGGCAATTTTGCTTTTTTTTGCAATAGAACAGTTCAGTTGGACGCTTTTTGCAAACAAACTCACAATTTCATCACAAGCGAAGTCACAAGCAGTCTCAAGGGACCGCTTGTGCGCTGAACAGATTGTGATCTTTTTTGTTCAAACAATCTATGCTCGTGCTCAGATTTGGTTTTATTTTGTAGATTTGTGTCTCAGGTGGAGGAATGGTCTGGTCTGCTTGAACCGATCACTGCTTTATCCGATATTCCACTGACCCCAGCTTCCTGATCACTAAAATAGAAAACAACGTTTGCTCTTTTCGGAAAATTTGTGTCAGTTCCAATGTTGTCGGATGAAACTAAAGTCAGCTGTACACATTATTGCTTCTACGCTTGGCAGAAGTCCTTTGCAGGGAATAATCCAACACGCTGCGTTCAAAATACAAAAAATCTCGACGTGGAAATTTTGCACAAATAACGCTGATTAAATTTGCACACGCCACACGTGAATTTTACTCATGACTTTGGTATTTTTGTGGACGAAGTCGTGTTTGATTATTCATGGCTGATCATCACAAGACGAACAGGCCACAAAATTCTGCAAAGAACAGAGCCAACTTCAAAACCACAATCTTTTTTTTCAGTTCACGTCATCTTTGTTTCTTTCTGATCTTTTTCTGCAAGATTCAGTGAAACACGTCTTTTGTGTGTTCCATCAGAAAGTTGTTGATGTTGTGACTACGTTGAGTTCTTTGTTGTTGTCTGAGTAGGAAGCGACGGAAGAGGCCTGCAAAGGGCATTGTGATCACTGAAGACGGGGTGAGTACCAAGTTCGCACTGTTTTATCCATGCAACGCAACTCCATTCAACAAAGCGTCAGAATCGTGCTGATTCGGACAAACTTCAAGACACTGTTCAAACAATGCGAGGTGTCAGTCCTGGTCGACCTGGTCGCAGTGCATGAAGCGGAGGTGACAATTGGAAAAAAAATTGCGCGGTTTTTGATTGAGCGGACTTTGGTGAAATGCAGTCATTTTTTATTCGTTGAATTTCATTTGTCGAAAACAATGTTTTCAACACTTTGTGTGAACACTTTTGAACATTAAACCTTGAGGCAAAGAGAATCAGTGAATGCAAAATGAAAGAGATTGCAACACTGCTGTGGATTTAGCTCACTCGAGCCAGGTCCCTAAAAATAGCAGTGAATTAGACGTGGCCACTCCACCTGAGTCAACGTTAATCAGGCGTCAGCCTCAAGACGCTTTTTCAGTCCTTCAGTCCCCATGAATTTTCAAGAATGGTAATTCACTCCCAGAATAGAAGGAATGTAAATAAAAATTGAGATCAAGTCATTGCGCAATATCTGCAACTCCAGTAGAAGTGAGTTTCCAGAGGGAAAACATGGAAGGCGAATGTATGTATATTTCTGGTTTTATGTTATTGCGCTGTGGACAACCGCGGAAGGTAAATTGTGCTTTTATCCTGTGCAAAGTATGACTGAGTAACGTAATGTGCAAATCAATGGTCTGCACTGAATTTATATCCCCCTACTGCAAGTGGATTAAATGGGCCTCGGATAAAAATAGCAGCACTTGCGAGCTCCTAAATCATATACTTGGCACAAAGTATTCTCTTTGAAGGGGGCAGCCCCAAAAACATAGCTGTTCTTCCAGAAGTAGAGAGAGCCACCGATCTCGTACACCTGCTTCAAGTATGGTCTTGGTCCAAGTTGGTCCAAAGCAGAATCGGATCACCTTCTCCCAATGTTTTGGTCACGTTGATATTGAGTCGCTCACAAGTCTTGACGAAAGAAGGAAAAGCAGAGCAGGTGTCCACTGCGTCCCTTTCGCTCCATTCTGGCTGAGTTCACTTGGAGAAACCAGCCATACCCGCAACACAGTCTGAGCACACAAGTGAAATGAGGAACCTGTTCCTCATGGATTGGACACAAAGACACACAACTGCCTCGTGAGATGAGCAGACAAACAAACACACCGCCGGGTGTGACGTGAAACGGTGGGCGAATCAGTCCCGCATCAGCGTAAAGCGAAGGCGGAAAAGCTTTTGGACCGTTGAATGCCACAGTCTCCCTACGGTGCTGTCCTTGCGGCGGGGAGGGGAAGACGTCATCAGCTGGTGTGCGAACTGGGTGAGTGAAGCTGCGATCAGTAGCTGTCAGTTGGTAAGGTTGCAGCTCCATTCTGATTTTCAAAAAGTCAGGCCAAAACACGGTATCCGCCTGGACTGCGCTGCTTCTCCACTGATGACAATCACGGCACGACAACCAGACTGGAATTGTTTCCGCCCCCTCCATTCATCCCTCAGCCCATCCCGGTGACGGCCCTTTTTAAATGTCATCTCAAGAGGAAGGCCTCACCGGAAAAAGCAAGGAAGCCTCACTCGTACTCACGCTCTGAGTGAGAGTGTCTGCAAAGGGCAGGGAAAGGCAAAAAGTGTCTCGTTTGCCCACAGATCTTGGCAAAAAACTTTGACCAAGGTTATCTTGACCAAGCTTACAATTCGTGCATCCAAACGCGAGATCCTTTGGAGACTGAAATCAATCCTCAACTGCGGAATTGGATAAAAAATGCCGGATGGCAGGCCAACAAAACGGACTGACCCTCCTCACGCATTTCTCTGCCATAAATTAAGGTCACAATTGTGTGGACGACGACAATGAAGTTACAACCACCTACCGTATTCTCCAGTCCGCATAAAATTGCAAAGAATTATCTTTTATTGTGATGTAATGCACGTTGCCACTCTTTTATGGAAGTTAAGCAGGCGAACACTCTTAGGCAAAGCGCTAAATTTAGCAACATCTTTCTCAGGGGCTACGGCTGCTATCGCATTGGAGATTGAGCCCAAAGTGTTCGGCAAGGAAAGCATTGACTCAAGTTGCGATTGAAATAAGAGCCTGGCTATTTGTTGCTCAATTGGAAGTGAGTGAAAATGGAATTGAAGCCATTATGCGGTGAGCGGCTGGGATCAGGCGATGACAAAGTGGCACTTATTGTGACGCAGCAGCCCGGCTTCTTCTGGTCAACAGTTGTTGTTTTTTTGTAGTCGGCAAAACACATTCTTCTCGTTGGTGCGGTGAACGTTTGAAGGCCGTGTCGTCTTTTGAGACACTGTTGAATCGTCCGTTGGACAGACACTCAGAGAGACTCATCTTGCTCATCAGCATGAAGTCCGAAATTTTGACTGAAAACTGGTCGTCCATCATGGATGACTTCGGGCGTGATGACGTCAGTAAAGCAACTTAGACTTCCGTGATCACTGGAGCCCCCGAGAAGCAAATGGTCAGCAGCGCCGGAGATGAGCCCGACGCGGAGGGGATCGCCTCCCGGCGCTAATCCCGCTCCCTCCGCCAGGGCTTAGCGTGCCCGGCCGGGGCAGATAGGCCATTGTCGGCTCGAACAAAGGTCAAGTCGCATTAGTCAGTAATGAAAGGCGACCGAGTATCATACTTAAAGTGTCATTGAGAGGAGGCTAGAACGTTACCGCTTCACAACGGTCGGCTGGGTGGGAGGCGACAACAAATGAGTGTTCTCGAAGTTGTCTTTCTGAGGCTTTGTGTTGCACCTTTTCTGCTTTGAGGAGTTTTCATCGCTTTGCCTCTGCACTTAGTCTGTGCAGTGCCTCGGGATGTCTGGTCCAGGTTCTCGAAAACCTCCATCCAGAACCACGTTTGATTCGACGTCAGTTTACGAACGTCGGACTTCGGAGCTGAGTCCCAATTCAAGTGAAAATTGTATCTGTTAAATACCCAGAGGACTCCCGAGCTGTGATACTGCACCAAACGATACAAAACGAAATGTTATTCACCGTCACAATTTTCTGACGGCCACAGCCCAATTGCTTTTGGCTCACAGCAAGTGGCCTGTTGCGGCGGGAAGCACTCGTATGGCGGGGGAGGATGCTTGAAGCTTGGTAACCTTCACTTCTGCCATTTGGGCCACAAGTATTACATGGTGTACATCCACTGAGTGCCTGGGGGTCCGGACACACCAGTAAGCGCTTTTTTGGACTTGGGGGCCGCCTGACAGTTGCCGTGTCTTCGTGTCACGAGGTTAATGTGCGCGGTCCGGCCCTCGGCGCCGGCCTCTTCTCGGATCGCCCAGCAGCTTCTGAGCCTCAGTGCTCGACACAGTAACTGCTTCCGTCCTCCCGTTACAATCACAATTCTGCCAGTGACTTGCAAAGATGTGCATCAACTTCTTGGCGGACGTTTGGCTCCATTGTGCAGAAGAAAGATTCCATTGAAATTTTGCAGTTTGCGTGTCTGTCACAAAACCTGAGAATCAAAAGTTCCAAAAGCACGAACCAACAAGAAGGAGAACCCACGTGTGTGTGTTTTTTGTGCCAACTGAAAGAATGTCATCTGCAATTTGGCTGTGAATGGGAGACCACGTTGGTCTGCACTCTTGGTTGCATCGGGACCCACGGAGGTCTCTCTTCTGGGCCATCTCCAGCGCAGGTTCCGGCGGAGCTGGGCCGAGTCGAGAACTTTGGGACGAGGTGAAGCTGGTGTCACACGGAGACAAGAACGCTGTCCTTGCAGCACAGATCTGCGCTCCTCAAATTGAGCACTGCCTTGGCAGGTTTTCAAAAAGGGCCCAAAACAGAGGAAAAAGTTTCAGCCTGACTGAAGAGTTTGAAGGCCAGAAAACGGTCAGCCCAATTTGGGATGAAACGAAGTTCCAACGCTGTCGCAACTTTCTGTTTCCTATTCTTCGCAGCAAGGATGTCGCTGTGGCCTCAACGCGTAAGGAGCTAAAATGTTGAGCGGCTCCACAACAGACTGTGTCCGGTTACAGTGACAGACACTGCAAGTGTGAGACTTGGCAGGTGGGACTGCGACCCCGGCGAATTTGTCACTGGCAGCGACTTTTTTGGCTGCGATAAGAAGGATTTGTTTAGGAGCATATGCCAACGTGTGCTCGAATGGATCAAGTCAATTAAAAACTTCTGTTTTCCACGAAGGCTCTTCAGTTTTCGGTGTGGAAGTCTTTCACTCTCAGTCCAACAGCAGTTGCTCCTCGATCCATCTGTATCGGCTTCACTGTGCCGCAGCCGCAGCCCGGAGCTGCTTCCGCCGCCCGCCGCCTGGGGAGGACGAGTCAACACAGTGGCCGGGCCGTGTGTGGATGTATTAGCGTGGGCGGGTGCGTGGGCGGGCGGCGGCTGTTGATCACTGCAGCTCCCGGCGCAGGCAGCGTTGTCGCCACCGCCGCGGCGGAGGCTTCGGCGGTGCCGTGGCTCCCTACAATGCCGTGAACGGGCCGGCGCTACTTGAACGCAGTGTCGACAAACATAGCAAAGTACACCAGTTGTGTAAATGGAAATGGTCCGCCAGCCAAAGGCTGCTTTACATTCCAAACCCAGCGAAATGAAAGGATTGTGGAAGAAGCAAAAAGTGGTTCATAGGTGATAGAAAGACTAACGTTTTTCTGCAGCTCTTTGTTGCTCGTTCTATCTTTGGCTGCATTTGAGTCTCTTGTGGCAGAGCGTTTACGCCTGCGAATAAGTGTTGTTTCTTTGTGCGCAATTTTCCGCAACTGCTGCTGCAAAGTGACGCAAATGCTCTTTGTACAAAAGTGTTTGGTGGGTTAGCACAGGTTCACTGAAGCCCGGCAGGTAAACGCTGCCACACCCTCTCGTGGTCGTCCTACACAGAAAGCTGTGACTGGGCAGGGTGCAAAAATGGGCTCTGGTTGTGGCTGTCAGTTCCCACGAACTTCGCAGTGCGTCACTGCGCCGAATGTCTCAATCAGATTTGCAGGCCGTGTTAACTTCATCGCTTCCACACTCAGTTAGGCAGCTTCAATTAAGCGCCGATTAGCGCAATGGCTGATTGCATTTTATGGTCTTGGATGCTGACAGCCAAGGCAACAAATACGTTGGACCCGATTGCCAGTGATTGAGTCCGACAAATTACAGAGTGGAGACCTCAGGGTCGCAGCGAGCAAATCCTCGGGCAATTGCGGTCACAGCGAACGAGACATTGATCAAGGACGAGTTAATTTGAGCAACAACGTTGTTCTGCGCCTGTTGTGGGCTGTGAATGGCTGCGGGATTCTGTTTGTTCAGCCAGAAGGGAGAAAACTTGTCATGAACAAGAACTGATGTCGCTCCTCCCACACACCTCAAGCGACACGAGGATTCTCGCAAACGGCTTCCAGTCTGAGTCAAAAAGACTGAAAGGCGGTCAGCATTAAAAAATGATGAACAAGTGCAGACATCTCCATCAATTCCACGGCGCGTACAACACAATTACAATGACATTTAATCAATCGCGTGTCCTTTGAAAATTAATACATGCACTGGAAATAGAACAATTTCCAGGAAGGTTGGTGTGTATCGACAATATGCTGCGCTTGTTGCACTCCATCCTTTGCACAGAATGAGGAAATTTGATTGAAGTTGCTCTCTGAGGTATACCTTCATCAAAGCTCACTTTTGTGTAAAATTACAATAACAGCTGTCAGGCAAAGTGTATATTTAGCAACGGTTTTCATGAATAATGTACAACACCCGACTGACTTTACTGCTGTACTTTGATGCAGCTTGTGTTTCAAGCCATTTCTTGCTCGAACAGATTTTCGTGCGCGTTGAATTCAGACCGCTCTGCAAAGTGAATGAAGAGCTCAAATTGCAAGTGACCCGGACGAAGAGCACGAGACTCAGCTCCGCACCTGCCGTTGTCTGAAGCAGGTGCACATCTTGGGGAATGTGCTGGACTGTCCGCCTGCGGTGGGTTGTCCTGTCAAGTCACTCGGCGATGATGACGCACACGTTCCTCGCAGGACACAAAACCCTGGCCTTTTCGGTGGCAAAGAAGCAAAATGCCAATTTCGATACATAATTTACCCCTGGCATTGCACACAAATAGCAGCTGAATCCTTTGAAGTGGTGCAATGACTCCTTTGAGGCAATTTTGCTAATTTTTGGCGGAGAGGATCGGAGGGTTTGCCAAGAACGGCTTCTTGAACGAATTCAGCGGCTTTGAGGAACCAGATTTTTTCTTTTTGAAACTGTCACACAAGCACACTCTCTGGAGAAAAGTAAAAAAGGAAAATGCTGTTTCGCTGGCGGTATCTCTGAAGAAGCAAGTTTCAAGTGTATGACCTGACTAAGCGTCTGTTGAGTGCATGACAGCTGCAGACGTTCCCGAAGACGGTGACAATCGTAGTTCTCACGGGACCACAGGCAAATTATGACCCATCAGAACATCCTGCTCCAGACTCCCACACTTGTCACGCAACAGAAGTGACTGTTTGAAGAAAGAAACGAACCAATGCTGTGTTTCTGTTGGTGAAACAAAGATTTGACTGCAGTGAGAGCCAAAGACCATTGACATTTGTTCAAATATAAGAAATTTTATAACGAGAGCACGTGTCGACAAACAACTCATGTGTGTTCCTGCTTGTTTTTTCCAGAGTGCAGAAGGCAAAGAAGCGGAACACAGTCCTGAAGACGACGCTGCAGCAGCGGAAGGAGGGGTGGCGGCGAAAAGAGGAGGGGCGCGGTCCCATAATCACACACCACCACCTGGAGGAGACACCGCAGTCTTCGAAATGGAAGTGCGCGAACCCCTGAATCAGCCGCACCGACATCAGCACCAGCCGCACCACCACAAGGGGGACTCCGAACACTCATAGCACCGCCACAACGGATGAAGATGGACAAACTTCTACCATAGAAGCCCAGAAATTTTCACACCAGAAGAATAAATCCTCATGTACATGAAAAATTGCATCGTGCGTTGTAAATATTTAGAAAGTAGGCCCAGGTAGAAAGGAAGTCTTCGCTCTTGTCCAGAACAAACACGACCCAAGGGTTTGTTTTCTGGAAATAAGTTGAGACTTTGTACATACTTTCACTAAAGGGCTTTACTTATTTATTTTTGACGAGTCGGGTGGGTGTGTCCACTGACGGCTGATGTGTGACACTGTACATGTACTCGTTCTGTTCTTTCTGGGGCACAGTTGATGTGAACAGAATGCGCGTGTATGCATTTCCGCTGTTGCGGTGCCATGGGGAGACCCTGTTGTGCTGTGCAGGGCACTCGAAACATGACGAAAAGGTGCACGTGGTTGCTGGGTCCAGGCGACCGTGGAATCCAGGGTGTGAAGGTGCAGAGACGGACTCAGGGCCGAGTTGCTTTGACGACGTGCGAGAGAGAAGTGGTTCGGACCTGGTTGGTTGAAGTCCTTCATACGTGATTTGGTTCACTGCCGGACAGGGAATGAGGTCTGGTAGATAACAGACACGCAACCAAGGCAAAAACAGAGGTAGACACTTCACTGCCATGTAGATCGTGAAAGAAGAGGTGTGGGCGACAGCTGACACCTGTGTGAAGAGAGCGACAACAAAGTGTCGGTCACGTCGTGATGCTTCTGCCCCTGCATATTGTGCAAGTCACCGTCCTGCTTGCCTGCAGCGTAGAGCAGGTTTCTATCGAACAGAACTTAGTGGACAAAACGTGAGCGGGAGGTGACCAGGGCAGTTTGGTGTCACCGACCACTGTGACCCAACTCCTCTACAAACACTGCAGAAAATCGGTAACTCCGTGATGCTTGAAATGAAATAAAACCGGCAGAATGTGAATATAAGTCACGTAGACCATTGAATACAGCCTTGAGATGAACGTACTGTGTAATCTCTTCAGATCTCTTTTTTAACCTTTTGCCCCAATCACCCAAACACCAAAGTTCCCGCTGGTCTCAACGCGGACCTTCTGCATGCGGTTTTGTGATCTCCCGTTTCATCGAAATGGAATTGTTCAAGCACTTTATTCATTTTTAAATTGCAATGAAACATCAACAAAACCACCTTGTGTCATTGCTGACTGTCTTTTCCGATTTGAACTTCCATGCGAAAAAGCGAAAAATTCTGGGAAATGTATGTGTGCCAGACTCTTTTTTGTTGACAGATTAAATCTACTTTCGTTTCCGTTCTTGATATTTCAAGAATCTGCGCTCAACTTCCAATTGAAACTGGTCAAGTGGATGAGGTGACAAGACAACCAAGTCCAGAATAGTGCAAAAGAAGCTGTCAACACTTCCGATACCTGACAACAAAGGTGCATACGTAGATGTTACAACATGTATTATACAGTTGTTGTTGTTATTGCATCATTGCGATTGTTATTTATTAGAAACCTGTACATCAGATTACTTCTTGTGAGGCGTGAAAATGAACAGGACTGATTGGCTTTCGAGATTCAGCACTGCTAAGTAATAAGTGTGATATTTTATCGCTTGCACAAGTTTTCCTTTTGTGCGTAAACGTTGAGTGTCAGAAGCTGCTCAAAACTTCAGTGTTTTTTTTGAAGTATTTTTCAAACTGAAAACAACATTCAGACGAGAAATCTTGCAATAACATCAAGTATTGGGTGGATATTGGCTGGAAATGGAACTTGAGAGAACATTAATCAGGCAAAATCAGGCTCGTCAGGAACAAAAAGACAAGAAGCAGACAGCGACACAAAATTCTGTTCAGTGAGCGACTTGCTGAATACAGTGAAGTGAAAGTTGTTCGAAGATCGTGATTTTGCTTGTGCCAAAATGGTCGAATATTTTGCTTTGATTGTGACGTATTTTTTGATGTAGTCTGAGTCTGACGAATTCCATCGGTCAGTTGAGGAATTTTGTTTGTTGTTACCTTGTGCCATGCAGTACAATGATTTTGTCCACTGTGACAATCAGCCGAACTGTAGACTTTTCACTGTAGCATGCCGACGCTGCAGTTCCAGAGCCAGCAATTCTCCATTCGATCAACGCTTTTGGCTGTTATTGTTCTCATATTTTGAAACCAACTCGTGAATCACCGTGTGAGTGAATAGAATTCTTCAGATCAGCAAAAACTGTCTTCAAATCTATTTTTCAAAAATCAACATTGTTCTGGACAAACTCAAATTTGTTTCATACAGACGTGTTTTAGGTCATCAAGGTCACTGTCATAACGGTAGACGAGTTCTTGCATTCCTTGAAAGCTGCCTACACCAGTAAATTGCGTGTGCTCTTCTAAATGATCACTTGCATTCATTGTACATTTAAAATATTCACACAACAGCATCAAATGTGATAAACTTTCAAAGCTACCTCTCAAGTACAGAAGCATTCGATGCAAGACACATCAGAATTGCCAGAAAAGAAACGCGCAGACGTTTTCAAACGAACGGCATTGATGCTTCACATACTTGAGAATAGTATTGAAACTGTTGACCGACTGAAGCTTTGTTTTTTGGTCTTTGCCTTTTTCACACAGCAGATACGAAAAATGTGAAGTTGTTTGACTTCAACAGAAAGTTTGAAAATAGGTTCAGTAGTTTTCGGAGAGTAAACCCACCGTTTCATGTCCCACTCGGTTCAACATGCCTCGTGCTCATTTTGAATACGAGGACCTTAAATTGTCCTGCAACAAAATCAGATCAAAATTCTGCTGTCTCAAATCTGCTGGATCGACAGTAAATGTGAATCAAACTTTTTTGATCGTGCACTTTTGGCCGTACGAAGCAGATTGTTGTTTTTCACACAAAAGTTGACGAACCCAGTGAACACAACCTCACGAAACAGCCAGTCAAAAGCAAAACTTGCGGTGTGTCAGAGCTGTGTTGTTCTTCTGACTCGTGTGATTTCTATGTGGAGTCCGTGATGGCCACTCCGGGGGCTGAAGCAGCCTGTAGACCAATCGTCGTGAAGAGGTGAATATCGTAGTGGAGAAAACCTGTTTCACTTGTATTTCTTCTTGTTTGGACACATTTCCAGACTTGTGTTCTCATATTTTCTTGTAGGTGTGACGATTTTAACTGTATCGTTCATTTAGATATATCTTTTATAACAAAGTAGCAAAATGATGAAAGTGTTATTCTTGTCAAAACTCCAACTAGTTTTTGTAATAAAAACGAAAAGAAATATGGGAAGACAATAAATCTGTACGTATGAAGAAGATTTGTTTGTTTTCGTGTCTCTTCTGTTGTGTTCATGCCACAGGCGTAAAACAACTATCATCAGCAGTGACCACTGGTGGACGCCGATATTCGGAGAAGAGAGGCCAACCAGGATCCACTCGGACCCTTGTGGCATAAGATTGTGTGGGTGCTTGCGTGTGCGCGTGTGTGTGCGTCTGAGGAAAATTCAATCCCTTTCAAAGATGGTTTGTGGTCTGGCTCATGGCTTTGGATCAGCCAGAAACCAGAGAACATCGTTACTGTACTCATTCCGGTTGCTCATGAATTCCAGTTGCTTTTTTGCACAAAATATGAAATTCACTCACCACCACAACAAGAAAATGGCAAAGTCCAAAACTCTTTTGACCCATCAAGTGAACCAACAAAGTTTCAGTTTCACTTTGATCCTCCACCTGGCCGTCAAGTTGTGATGGAATCTCTTTTCACAACCAATTCCATTCAATAATCCACCAAATTTGTTTCTTCTGCACAACATGGCTGCAACAGCATGGTTTATCTGTCCAAAAACCTAACACACAACACGCAACAAGTAGACCATTGAACCAAAAAATTTTCCACGATACATGGCTTGTGTGATATTCCGGTTGCCCATTCCGGTTGTTCTCTTGAATGCTGGCATTGTTCAAACCACCAAAATAGGATTTCTCACAATGCATGTCCTGTGCCTGCAGTGCAGATGCGCCGTGCTTTGCAGCACAGCACCAGGCAGCTGTTTTGTTCATCGCACCTTGAGAAGCAGTCGAAAAGTCTTCGCTTGCGCACCTTCCCTGTCGTTCTTTTGGTTGGACGCTGTTATGTCCACAAAACGACCACAAACACTCGTGGGTGTTGTCCGGTGAAAGACACAAATTTGAGGCTTTTTCAGCTTCGTGATACACCCCAAAGGTGGAGGGTGTGCGGCCTGTTCGGCAAGGTTTGTAACTGAGTTTGTCTTGTCCGGAGTCCATCTGTGTGGATAGTTCTTTCGTGCACGGAGGCTCATAAACTCGTATTTGTACCGAGCCTCGTGAAGTACACGAAGGGTAGTTTGGTGCCCGAGGAACAAACATCTTGTGTTTATCCTTGTCCTGCATCAAGAATGTCCGTCCTTTCTTGGACCGTCAGGGTGGTGGGCGTCTTTCTCTTTGAATCAATGTACAAACGCACACGCGTACGCACAATCTGGGTCCAGTCATTTGAGAACCTCCTCACAGGATCACCACACCTCTCTTGATTACGGTTGATGGTGAATGAGGTGTGTGGCGTGACGGTTGGAAATGGTGATGGGTCATGAGTCTTCACTTGCCATTGTTCACCACACCCATTGTGAGTCTCACCATCACCTATCATCAGCTTCACCGTCACCCAGAATCGCCGTCGCCTGGCATCACCTTGTGCATGGTCCTGTATTTTGGGCATGGACATCTCCAAAGCACTCTGCAAATACAGCGCACATGCATTCAGCATTCACAAGTACAGTCCGGCTGTCTGACCAGACGGCGTTGAGGAACGTGTCCGGCGCCTTGAACACTGTCCGGGACATCAGACACTTTGCTTTGAAATGTTTTGGTGCAAGTTGAAGAACCAGGAACAGATGTTGCAACGTCAAGCCACATATCGTGGTCAAGTGAATTCATGCTGACTTTGGAAGTTGTTGTCTTGTTGTGAAAGACTTGGACAAGAAACGTTCGAGGTACAGATTCCTGAACAATCTTCGATTGCATCAGCAGTTCAATTCAGTTGGATGGTGAGTTATGCAAACCGCGAACAACACACGTATAGGTCGACCGTGCACTCTCGGCACGATGAATTCTTGCTGTTATTTCTTTCTTGTATGGAATTTTAAACAACAAACAGGCTCTTTCTCTTCTTTGTGGCTTGACCTAACTTCTTTTTACCTTCAAATACCAAAACTATTATTTATATATAAGTAGTCTCATGAAACAAATTTCAAGTAGAGATTTTTCCTTTGTTTTGGCAGCCATTACAGTCACTGAGCATGCTCAGTAGGTCAGTTGCTATGGAGATGTGTGATGATG
>JAAUXT010025384.1_pt1 | contig 15090 bp, 14 predicted proteins | sample 7278171 | NCBI WGS metagenome assembly JAAUXT01 (sample SAMN14350112, study PRJNA611818) | marine sediment metagenome | isolation source: surface marine sediment (1.8m) | place: French Polynesia: Moorea | collected 2018-08 | reverse complement strand
CTTAGGATAGTGGCTCCATCTAGGGAATGATATGATTGGCTGTGGCTGTTGCTGTGGCTATGGAAGGCCGTGGCAGTACTTAGGGGGTGGTCATGGTAAATATATATAACATCAGAAACCGCTTTCTTGACAGAAGTCTGGCCTTGTCGTGGCATTGGGGCGCCATGTCCCGTGTTGTCTTGCAGCGAGAGGAAAATGGGCCATGGACAACGAGCTCAATAATGCTCGGATTCATTGTACCAAAACAGATACGTCTGCCTCAGATTCACATGCGATTCAGATCTGAGAAGTTTCCGTGCTCCAGATCATCGTGTGGTTGCTTGACGTTGGTCTTCGTCAAACAGAGACGTTGCAGTCCTTTTCCTGCAGCTTGATTCGTACATTTCAAAGGACTGACGCCTTCTTCACAGGCACAAACTGAACGGGAAACCCAGGGACGTGGAACTTTGATTTTACGGCTTCAAAACTTACCCGGGAGACAATGAGGAGATGTGTGGGAAAAAGAGTTTTAAATGGAACTAATTCTGGAACTCCATAAGCCGCCTGCACTCCAAATATGGAGCAGAAAACACCTCCAATGTTCCTGGATTGTCGTCTGAGAATATGCGAGCTGTTGCACAACACTGCAGGGTGCGGGAACAGAGAGTCTTCTTGTCCTGGTGCATCGCTGTCAAAGCATCGCTGCAAATCTTCAGCTCAACAAAAGTGAATGGACTCCATTTGCCTCTCCCGCGTTGGGTTCTTGGGAAAACCGCACGTATCTTCACTGGCAGGTGCTCTTGTCCGTTCGAATGATCTTCCTCCAAACATGATGCTGGCTTCATTCTGCAGAGGACCTTCCCAACTGTCTTCTGCAAATCCTGCAGGTGTCAAAATGGAAAAAAAACCCTTCGCTTTCGGTATGTGTGTGTGCGTGTGTGTGTATGTATGTGTGCACGTATGCCATATTCCCAGCGTGTGAGAACCCTTACTTCATCAAGGTCACACACACTCACACACACACACACACACACACACACACACACACACACACACACACAGCAGCAGCAGCAGCAGCAGCAGTAGTAGCAGCAGCAGAAGCAGCTTATTGAAACCCAAAGCGAAAAACTTCTTTGCTTTCTGTGCATGGATTTTATCCCTTTTTTGCAGAATGTTGCAGATGTCAACATGCGTGCAGATGATCGTGGCAGTTCTCCTCGTGTGTGTGGTCAGCGCTTACAATCCTGACATGTCCTACCCCAGGTTTGCCTTGCAAGATCACCCCGTGAACGACCGTTCACTCGCGGGCGAAGATACTGCCGACACACCTGTAAGAAAAGATGGTAAAAGTAAGATTTTCGTTTCTATTGAGATTACTGTATTCGCACCCTTTCCTTTCCTCACACCCCCTCCTCACACCCACGCCAACTTTCCATTTCTGGTCTGACCTTCTGTTATGGCCAGAAAAAGTTCTCGCGATGTGCTCTGTCCGACAAGTGAGGAAATTTTCCGCAGAAAAAATATGGAAACAAGTGCCAAAAATCGGATTCTTCCCAAGTCAAAAGGTTCCGATTCAATTTTCCGTCCAGGCCAAACCGTGGACCTTGCAGGGGCGGACGCTCCGAAGTCCTTGTGGCTCCAGCGGATTCGTTCACAACAATCTGAACCTGTCTGGAAACAGCATGAAAAGCAAAAATTGACCCACCTTCAGGCACCTACGCCAAAAATTGGTTTTCTGGGTCTTGACTCCACAGGTACCATGCAAGAAGGACACTGCCTTGAAATCAGGGTTCTACAATACCCATAGTTGTTGGTTCGTTTCGCAGTTCATGTGTTGTCCGGAGCATCCTTCTCACCTTGCGCTTCAAATCCACCTGAGATGCTTGATCTCTCCTTCACGCAACCCTCAGATTCCCCCGTTCCTTTGTTGGACGCACGTCGACGCCTGAAGGGATCTCGAAGCCTCATGTTCCACACTTTCAACTGAGGACGAAGCAAAAACATGTCTTGCACATTCCGTTGGCAAAATTCTGGACAAAAGAACGTGGGTATACACCCCGTAAACTTCTCCTGGTCGTCTACGAACTGGCCAAATTCAGAATCTTGGCTGGTGTACCTGGGTACAAGAAAATACGAGGGAGGTCCACGAATTGGCGGTTTCTGTCCAGTATTTCTGGAGTTTCCGGCACTCTCGAAAAGATCGCTACTTTGTGGACAGAAACCGCCAATTCATGGACCTCCCTCGTATTTGACCTTTCCCGTTGCAAAAACACTGAAAATCTTGCTTGCTTCGTGCTCTGGCACAAAGACCGGAAGTTTCTCTTTTTTTCTTGCCTTTGGACAACATTTCTCTTACTCTGAATTCTCAGTTCGGTCTGGAGTTTCTGAGTTGGACGTGCGAAAGTTGAAAAATCCAGGTTTTTCCCAATTTCCCAAAATAATTGTTTGCGGAACAGCGACAACCATGTCAGCTGGCTGAAAGTTTCCTCCCAAGAACTTTTGGTAGCAATTGACGAATGCGCGTTCGGGCGGTCAACTTTGTTCCTTGAACGAGTCGTCGTGTCTTCCTTGCAGGTTTGGGAAGTTTACTTCTGAAAAATCTGCGTTTTCGAGATCTGCAGAACATGGATCTGCTGGACAACGACAACTCGGATCCGCGCCAGTATCAGCAGGAGCGACTCGAAAACTTTTTCAACACCAAAAAGTTGTCAGGCAATAAAAACGGTGAGACCTGCAGGTTCAATCAAGGCGTGCGTCCTTTGTTTGTGGATCACTGACACGAAACAACTTCCTGTCAACAACTGAATGAACCTCGTCTTGGTCTCGTTAGCTCGACCTTCACTTGTTGGAATTCCCTTTTGATGGAGAACACCGAGAAATCTTGATCTCTCGACCAAAAACAAAAGCTTGTCCAAAACTTTCAAAAATCGAGTTCAATTGCAATCATGCTTGAAAAACACAACTTCCAACGCATTGAAAGGCCTTGATCAGAACCCACACACGCACGCAGGTCTACATGCAGCTGGATGGCCAAGTCAAGAAGGCATTTGCCATTTAGTTAACACACGAGAGAGTGTCCTGCTCAGCGCAGTGGCGTCCCCGCCCCCATAAAGGCGGAGAGGTTGAGGCCCAGAGCGCATCTCTGGAGATCCGCGTCGCTTGTAGCAATCAGCGCAGGATTCGGACCACCGCACCACAATTAATCTTCTCTCAAAATGAACCGGACATTGATATCAACCGGGATTTCTGACTCCAAGCAATGGGAGATAATGTGCAATTGTCTATACCCCTCGTAACTGGCCATCTGATCTGCATTTCTATTAGGCGTTTCCCTGGCCCTGGGACATGGGGATGTTGATATGGTCAGTGTGCGCAAATGATGACGAGGGAGGGAGGGAGGGAGGGAGGGAGGGAAGTTTTGTTTGTGTCCATGTCTTCAAACCAAAGCGATCGCAATGTTTTCTCTTTCGTTCAGTTCCAGAATTTTTATTTTGCGCCGTTGCCAGCAATTGTCATGTGACTTTTTGACAGCAGCAGAAAGGTCTGTTTGAAACTTTTTCCAGGAGTATCGAAGCGTCAGGAGCTGTCCGTGTCCGACCTCGCGCAGTATCTCAACAACCTGAAGGCGAGAAACGTCGACGACGGAGTCAAACTCCAGAGCCTCCGCTTCGGGAAAAAGTAGTTCCGCGCGACCCACGTCCAGAAGCGTCCAATTGTTCCGCGGACAAACGCCAAAGTTCATGCGAAAGCAATGTCGTCCCCCAGAACATGAGCACAAACCACGTGTTTGATTCTGTTCGCGTACAAAATTTCTATAACTCATTGTATTCTTCGCTTTCTTGATATACGACACAGTGTGAAGCACATTAGTTCTTTTTTATGTCGCCGGTTCCGTTCGTGTTGATGTGACATATTCCCATTTGAGCGCGTCTCAGAAGGTAGATTCTGTTTTTTGCACAATTACAACACGTCCATGGCAAATCTGCAGAAGCCTTCTTTCCCTTCTCATCTTTTTGTGAGGTCGTCAGTAAATGTGCGCTGCACTGCTCTGCAGCACCTCGTCTGCAGCTGCAGGTTCTCCTGCTTCGTGTTGTTTGGGCAGAAAATCCTTTTGGTCATTACAGTCTGAACTTGACCAGGTGACGATTTGATACGTTGGTGAAACAAGAACTTTGGTGCAATAGATGCACACATGCAAATAAAACAATGACAGCTTCGATTTTGAAAACGATTTCACGGTTCGCAAAAGAAAAATAAGTGTGGGAGAAAGTGCAGGCAAAGCAGCATCATTGCACAGGTACAAAAACTGCAGTGACCGCATCGCGTCAGGGAGCCACAGATCCTGCAGCAGTTTGTCTGGACCCGGCAGAGAAAATGGAATTCAAATCCAGACGTCAGGCGCCACGCCAATCCGTGGTCAAGACGAACGTGCCGTTCATGCCAAACTCAGTGAGGGCTGCATGGTGAAAATGGCGTCGAATGGACGAAATAAACATCTTGAAAATGTGGCCTCCAAAAAAGATTCCGTCAGCTGCTTGAAAATGCTAAAGCGAAAGGTTGTCTCCAAAAGAAGTTCTGCACAAATTCAGAAAAAAAAAAACAACTGAAAACAGTTCAAACTCTGACCTAAGTCATGCCCAAGGATCTTTTTCACAGATGCAGTCAAATCGCAATCGTTGATTCTGAAGAACACATTTCACAAAGAAGCAACCATTATCAGCCCCCTCCCGACACACATATACACACTATTCAGACACAGACAGACAGACAGACAGACACACACACACACACACAGCCCTTTTACGACATTCTCCACCCTTGGCTGGAGGAGGTGATGTCCACAGCATGCTGAAATTTTCTTCTTCAAAACAAGTAGCCATCACCCAAACCTGATTTTCTGATTGTTGCCTTCAGGGTTGATGCTCAAAATATAGTCAAAACCTCCATCACTTCATTTGAAACTTCTGGTTATCAGGGGAAATAGCAACCGTTTTTCAACAAAAATACCCGTTTTCTGACGCACAATCCAAGACGGGCGGCCAAGGACACACACACACACACACACGCACGCACCAGCAAGACTGTCCAGAAAAACCGCAAACAAAACAAGCAAGAGACGTTTGCTGCCTTCCAAACTGTGCCTTTACAGATTTGTTCCACACGACGCAACCCGAAGCAAAGCGGCTCAGCCAAACAGCATCAGACGACACATTCACCTCTGCAGGGGGAGCAGCCCTTTGTTCAAGTTCCTTCGTTTAGCTTCTTCGCTCCTGATTCTTTTGGCTGCGGATCCAAATCACCATCTCTTTTTCTTTGCTTCACCTCAACAGAAAGCAGATCTGAACCGTCCTATTTAGTTGCAAGAAAACACGTGACACCTTCGTATTTGTACATAATTTAATAAGAAATTTGCTCGACAATTACAATCTATTGCGTGTTGACGGACTGCATTGTCTTTTTCCAGATTCTCCGACACACGTTCCGTCCAATCTATGTCGCGTTGACAAACATCTCGCTCAAAACGGCTCGCACCGAAACTACACATTACCAAGCATGCTTACAAAAAGGCTGGGAAGAAAATCTCATCAAAAAATCTTTCTTTCATGTACATGATTACATTCAATCTTCCACACTGCCATCAAAACATTCACACGGCGTTCTACGGGCACCTGCAAGAGCGGTCACCAGTCCGACTCCTGGAGCCAGGCTCTTCACTTCACTTCACACAATCATTCTTGTGTCACTCACTGCGCAGACAGAAATGGCGAAGAAAGAAACGAAAGGCTCACTGGGCCTGAATGAGAAGGAACGAACGTAACAAGGCAGAGGTGCGAAGGTTTAACAAGAGCGTTGCTGCAAATGGTCAGGACAACAAAACGACGAGAAATAGTTGAACAAACGTTCAACACGTCAGCAGCGACTCAGCGCAGGAAAAGTTGCGCACGCATACCGCGTGCCACACACGCACGTGTAATGCCCTTCTGTTGTGTTCAGCGCTTTCTCAACTTCAGTCAGTCACTGTTGTTCACACTCACGCACACACACATTCACTCCCCAGCATGCACATTTATTTTGGCACACATAGCGCGATTGTAGATATTTTCAAAAATAGCCTTTTTTGTCGTCTACGTCTACCGCTCATTCGGACACGGAATACAGCACGGCACAAGTCCACCACAGTCACGTGTGTCAAAATCTGACTACGACTCGGAAACCAAGGCAACGACCAATCAACGCAATTCAATTCAAGACTCTGAACAACCAGCACGAACTCACACCGAACCGAACCGCGCACGCGCGTGCGCACTGTTGTCCACTGGAAACACCGACTCAGGAAAGTTCATTGGGCATCAATACTGACAATACAAGATTCACTTTCACGACTTCTTGCAATGCGGAATAACTTCTCCAAAAAAAATCGACGCAGAAATTCAAGTTCATCCTCCGCAGCTACTTCAGTCTGCAAAATATGGCGGCGAGTGTCACTCAGAAATTCATTTCTTTGACCCTTCAACTTCATTGCAAAGGAATGTGAAATAAAAATAATTTAAATTATTCAGTGGATGATGTAATATCACAACACAGACGAAGCGCTCTAGACGACGATCCACGTACGAACATATGTACAGCTTCATTGTCAGACGTGCGCCGATCAGTCAGTCCGCTTTGTAACAACCCCGTGTACGTGTAGGCGTGGGAAAAATACCTTTTCCCTTTGCACTGCTACGTGCGTCTTGTTGAGAACAGTTTGGTCAAAGCAGTCTTGAGACATGTTCGTCCCTCCCACTGGTGTGTGACGGAAATGTCCGTTGTCTCGCGAACACAGCACTGGACGCAGCGTCGTTCTGTAGACGCAGCGTCATCCAGTGGACGCGGTGTCATGCTATTCGACGTAGCGTCATGCAGTGCAGAGCTGTGCAGACGCAGCGTTGTGTTGCAAAACGGAGCGTCGCACTGTAGACGCAGCGTGCTATGCGACGCAGTGCCACTCAGTGGACGCAGAGACTTGCAATGCAGAGCTTTTCAGACGCAAGCGTTGTGTTGTAGACGCAACGTCGTCTTACAGACGCAGCGAGCATCACCTGGCCAGCACAGCGTTGATGTCCCTGATGGAGTTCTGAAGACGCGACAGCAGCTTGTCGTACTCGCGCGCGTTGCCTCCTGAACACGTCTTGAGGCTCTCGGCGATCGCCTGCAGATTCGTCAACAGTTCGCGAAACTGGAATTTTCCGTGTGGAGGCAATGACTCCACGTACGAGAAACACGCCGTGTAAAACGACTGCACCTCCTCGGAAAGGTGCAGGAAATTCGACGTGTGCTTCGTTTTGTTCAGATTCAGAGAAGCCAAACTTGAAGTCAGGTTTTTGGAGAGAGTTTTCAGTTTCTCCTTTGAAATGGGTTCGCTGTCGGTGTTGCTGCTCCGCTCCTCCTTGTCCACTTTGTTGAGTTGTACGGACGTGGGCTGCACCTTGAGGGAGGGTTGGGCGGAGGAGGCAGCGCCCGAGCCGGTGGGGAGGACCTGCCGGGCGCCGGGCAGCCCCGCCCCGGGCAACACGGGCTGCGCGCCCGGGGGCAGGTGCTTCCCGACCCCGCCCGCCGTCTCCTGCGTCGGGCTGCTCGTCTTACTGTTCGTCTCGTGCTGGTGCGAGCCTCTAAGAAACGAGAACTTGGACCGCCCTTTCTCCTTCTCGCCTGGTGAAGGAGAAGCTGGTTTGTTTTCCTTCTTTTCCTTCTTGTCGCCTTTCTTGTCTTTCTTGCCTGATTTGTCTTTGTCTTTCTGTTTTTTGTCTGTGCTGGAGCGTTTGTCGCGTTCCCATAGCGACTTGTTGAGTTTGCCAAGAGGTACGGTGTCTATCACAGCATCTGCGTTGTCGTCCTGTGAGGAGTCGGTGCTCTTCGTCATCTCTCCGCCGACTCCAACATCCTTCTTGCCATCACACACAGGTTGCTGAGCAACCGGTTTTTTGGGCACAGGAGGACTGAACTTGCGCACCAGAGACTCGTGGACGGGGTACTCCACCGTGTCCGTGTTGGTGTTCTTGTCCGTTTTGTGCTCCGCGGAAGCGTTCTCTGTCGTCGTCTTTTTGAGGTGGAATGGTGGCAACATGGCTGCTGACTTGAAAATGTCTTTCTTCACTGATGCGTCTTGACTCGTCTGTTCACTAGCTTCGGTTCTGCTCAGTTTGAGGCTCCTCTGCCCAACCCGGGGAGAGGCTGTTGGTTTCTGTATTTGTCTCTTCCACTCTGGGATGGGCGCGTCCATGTTTTCCTTGATGCCCATGTTCTGGAGCAGCAGCCTGTTGTCGGAATTCCTTCTGGTTTTGTCTTCCTTGTTGGCTTTGGACAGGTCTGATTTCTGGCGCTTGATGTTGGCGGTGAGGGGGGCGGCGCTGCCGCCCCCTCCCGGGTCGGGGGCGTCCTCAGACCCGGGCATGGCGTGGATGGACGACGACCGGAAGATGGAGGACGGCCGCACGTTGTGCTCCTCGTCCGCGTCGCCGGCGTCGCCCGGCTTCATGCTGACCTCCACCCCGCGGCGCCACTCCTCCACTTTGCGCGTCACTTCCGGCGTCGGCTGCAGGCTGCGGCTGCCCTCCTTATGCACGAACTCGTGATCCGTCGAGGGACTGTGCAGCGCCGCCACGGCGTTGCCACTGACAACGCCGCCGCTACTGTCTTTCTGCGTGTGTTGGCTGTTCTGCTCAAGTGATGCGAGAAAAGCACCGATACGAGCACCTTTGGGAATCGTTCCGTATTGACTAATCACCTGTTTGACGTTGTTCTCCTCGAGAGAACCGATTGTCTTCGTGTTCCTCAGGGAGTCACCGGACTCGGACCTCGCCGACTCATCCTTGTCTCGATCCGTATTTGGTTTCGTCTTGCGCAGACTAGCTCGAAGCATTGGCACGGGTCCCTTGGGAAAGACCTGCTGGCGAATTTGTTGTTTTTTCGAGGAGGGGGAAGGCGGGGGGTGAATGGGTTCAAGTTCGAGTTCGAGCTCTTCCGGCGGCGGGGGAGGCGGGAAAACCACTTCCGGTGGGGGCGGGGGGAGTGCCGCCGAACTGTCACCGGACAAATCCGTGTCCGGCGTCTTCAGAGGACTTCCTGATTTCCCCGGACTGTCATCCAGGGAACGCTCCCTGCTGCTGGACCGGGGGGAGCAGTCCACCAGCCCGCTGCGGCCTGGTACCCGGTCAAGACTCCCGCTTCTGGACTGACTCGCCGGCGTTGACAGCTTTTCATCACTGCTACTCATCATCTTGTTATTGTCGTTGAGGAACTGGAACTCCTTGTCGACGGAGTCTAGAGCCTCCAGCTCCTCCGGGGTGTGCTCCAGCGAGTAGAAATCTGGGTTGTTCTCCATCTCGATCAGAGTCTCGGGGAGAGGCGGGATTGACGGCGAGACCGTGCCGTGCATCTGCGTGTCCTTGAAGGAGCTCGTGCGCTTCGGCGGCACCGGCGCGCGCTTGTGCTTCGCCTTGGCGAGGATGCTGGCCGCCTGCGACAGCGTCTGGTCCGGGGAGTCGGGCGGAGGCCTCGGCACCGCCCGTCTCAACGAAGGCGGAGTCGACACTGTGAAAGAGAACGCCAGGACGTGACGTCAAGCAAAACCTACGCCAAGTGCAACACGTCTCTCTGTGCCGTATTCACCCGTGTCAGTCTCACCCCAACTACAACAAGTTTTGTTTTCTGGCAGCCGCAACTCCCAAGAAAACAATGGGAAACTCATGTCCGTGTCAGATACATTTTCTCTGGATGCCCAAAGGCTGAGCACGGTGGACTCGGTTTGCCATGTTTGGTGTTGACTGAAACTTGGGGAGGGGGGGGGGACACTAGCAAACACTTCACCTGACTTTTCCGCCTTGTCTTCTCGTCTCTTGGTTGGCAGCATCGGAGGCGGTTTCCTACTACTGTTCTTCTCTAGCTCCTTCTCTACCTCTGCAACAGAGTAAAACGGACATCATTAGTCGCGATTGCTTTGCACAATTTGGTGTGTTGCAAGACCTCGAGTGTTTTCGGTTCTGCACAACACGGCGTACCTTCACTAATACTGGAGTTCTGGAACATTGTTTCAAGTGCTTCGTGAATCTCTTTGAAGGTTGGTCTTTCTGTCGGGTCCCAGCGCCAACCTGTACAATATTTGACAAAAACTTTTGAATCAATCAAAACTTGGCAACAAGCAGCGTACATTGGACCAAAACGAAATTCTTCAACATGTATTCTTGGCACGCTTGAGACCAGTTCAGTTTTCTTGCATCCCCTATCAAATTTACCGGCAACGTTCACGGCCAAATTCCTGGTGTATTCGGAATTGGCCACAACACACAAACCATTTTCGCGTGCATCAGCTCTGCATTATTTCTGAACGTCGCGAGACGTTCGAACGCCACTGGGTCAGCTCTTCCTTCGCAAACACACCGTGATGTACCGGTGTAACGAAATGGCCAGACACCCCGAACCAGGAGACACGGGTGCCTGGCCATTTCAGGTTCCACCTGAGATGGCCAAACACTCAACAAAATGGCCTTTTTAGGGGGCGTCTCACTATTTCACATTGGACCTGAGACCAGTAGACACTCGTGTTTGGCGATTTCAGGTTTGACATGAGATAGTCCGGCACCCGTGTCTGGGTGGCCCGTGCCGCCTCATTTCGTTGAACCGGCAGCTCCGGGGTACTGTAGCCCCGGGGTACTGTTGATACTGTGACGTGGCCCCAGAGTACTCACATCGCATCATGAGGTCGTAGACGTTGGCGGGGCAGCCGGCGGGTCGGTCCATGCGGAAGCCCTTCTCGAGCAGGTGGTACACCTCGGTGAGGTCCACACCCGGGTACGGAGACATGCCGTACGTCGCCAGCTCCCACAGCAGGACGCCGAACGCTGAAAACAGAGCACGCCGAGTTCACAAGCTGAATCTGGTGCAAGACTGAGTGAAGTACCGTGTTCACCAGTGTTTCATACGCACCCTCCGCCCACAAACGCATCAAAATTAAGGGCGCGGAAAACACACACACACACACACACGAATTTATCAAGATCGCAATGGGACCCCTGCATCAGAAAACGTTGGGTGCGACTTGCACACGGGACAATACGAGGATGTATCAACATATAGTGGCACTCTGCATGTTCAGCGTGTTTGGCAACAGACATGGGTGGTTGATTCGAGACAATGTCAGAGCAGCCAATTCTTTTGTCCTCCTCAGTGCAGACTGGCCAAGTGGCTCCACTGCTGAACACACACAGTGCCACTTTATGTGGATACATCCTCGTACAGTGCAACTCGTGATGTGACTGCTGAGGGAGTCAATCTGCGCCTGAATCTCAACTCAAGTGTGACGTGTCTGTCTTTGCGCGACTCTTGGCACAGTTCAGACGGACTTGCTCGCTCGTACCCCAGACGTCCGACTTGGTGGAGAACTTGTTGTAGGCGAGGCCCTCCGGCGCCGTCCACTTGATCGGGAACTTGGCGCCGGCGTGCGCCGTGTACGTGTCGTCTTTCATGAGACGCGCGAGCCCGAAGTCCGCCACCTTCACCAGGTGATCCTCCCCGACGAGGCAGTTCCGCGCAGCCAGGTCCCTGGAGCAGGAAGAAGAACTTTTCTGTGTGATGTGTGAAGACTAGTGCGATGCTGGCAACAGGGAGGATGTGTGTGTGTGTGTGTGTGTGTGTGTGTGTGTGTGTGTGTGTGTGTGTGTGTATAAGCACATGTTTTCACGCAGTGTCTGCATGTATGTGTGTGCGCGCACGTGTGTGTGTGTGTTTCGCTTCTTGTGTGTCCAACGTCTCCACTTCCGCCCGGCGGCGCATGCGCGCGCAGCTGCGCGCCTCACCTGTGGATGAAGTTCTTGGACTCGAGGTGCGCCATGGCGGACGCGATCTGGGTCGCCATGTAGAGCAGCACGGTCGGGCCCAGCTCGTCGCGACTCCCGTTGCGCAGGTAGTCGAGCAGGTTCCCTTTGCTCATGAACTCCGTCACGATGTAGAACGGAGGTTCCCGCGTGCACACACCTGCGATGCCAGATATCACGGTGGCGTTCAAGTTTTTCTTGCAAATGTACCGTGATCTCAAGTGCAACAACACGTATTTGGGACACGGTGGAATGGACACAAAGGATAAAACCTTCGTGGTACCGTGTATTTGACGCAGCTTTTTGTCCTAAAATTGAGCACCAAATCTAGGGGTGTGTCTCAACACTTGGGTATGAAATTACTATCATTTCAATGTGATCCCGTACTGGAAAAGCAAGGCAAAAGTTGGGGTGCGTCTTCTTACGTGCGACTGAAACATGGGTGAAAACGGTAACTTCGCACTGCGTGGCGAAGGAAGCAAACCAGTCTTGGCTGCACGTGACAGAAGCACAAAACTTCCAACTTGCAATGGAGTACCCACCGAGCAGCTGGACGAGGTTCGGGTGCTTCATCTCCTTCATGATGGCCGCCTCCTCGAGGAAGTCCTTGAGAGCCATCGTGTCTTCCTTGAGCGTCTTCACCGCCACCGTCTTGTTGTAGCGCTTCCACACGCCTTCGTACACGTCTCCGTACTGACCCCCGCCTGAAGAGCACAACAGAAGGTACAGACTATCAACAGACGACAGCACATCAATGAATCCGAGGCGCAGTCGAGGATTTAATTCATCTCCTGTAAGGCACAAGTCAGGGCAACCAAAAGTGCACAAGTGTCAAACCATTTGAGTCAAAAGTGTAGATTATTTGTGCTGAATCTCCGGTTGAGAACAAAGGTTGCCCTGGCGCCTTACTAGTCCTTGAACAAATTTACAGCAAACAGAGGAAACAAGGAAACTGCAAGAACCAACTCCATAAAAAACCAAAACAATGCTCACTCTATCTTGCCCCAGTTTAGAAAAAAGAAGCGAAACGTAGCACGACAACCCAGATAACCCAATTACCGAGTTTGTGATTCATGGCGATCTCCGTGCGCTCGATCTCCCACTTGTCGGGTTCGGGGCTGATGCCGAACACGGTCGGTTTGCTGCGCTTGGGCGCCGGGTACAGCAGGTTGGTGATGAGGCCGTCTGGCTGCATGGAGTGGTGGTGCACAAGTTCTGCCAGCGTGTTGAACTGGTGGTCCGCGGTGACGTAGACCTGCAGAGGAAGAATCGTGTCGCTGTTACCCCTGGGCCACACCGCGTGCGCCAGCGCATGCGCAAACCAAGGTCACAGTACACCACACTGGGCACAGGCACATGGGGTGGGGCAATGAGGTGTGGTAGATGTGTTCACACTGATATACTTCCTTTCTTACAGTACACTATATTGATCACAGATGGGTTCAAACCCCAAATGTGCAAAATGTAAAAGCTGCGCGTCCAGCGCATGCACACGCGGTGTGAATTGGGGGTTACAGACCCAGCTTCACCGCCGCTACAGTCGAGCCTCGTGTCTGGCTTGTGTCGTGGAAGTTGGTCGAGTCCCCGTGGCGCCTCGACTGAGTCACTGTGTGTCTTATCTCCAATGATGAAGTAATTTTGGCTGAGATTCAGACTCCGTGAGGCTGGAATTTTGAAGCTGCCCATGGCGGCCCTGATGGAGCCGCTTGCGCGCAAAATGCGCGCTAATTTTTCCCGGAAAACACAGCGTAATTTCCACGACAAAAGAGACAGCGGTCCCTTCAGCCTGTCTTCACTCTATAGAATTTCGAACTTCTCCAGGATGTCGCTCAGAAAAACGTTTCGCAGAATGGAACTGGCGGACAAAACGCGAAGATTCTGCAGTGAGACTGAAGTTGACAACATGCAGCGGCTGACAACGGGCATTGGAAACTTTCCACCAGAGGGCGAAACTGACCTTGCCGTCGGTGTCCTCGCTGATCCGGTAGTGATAGACGCGTCCGTCGTAGCGAAGCGAGATGGACATCTGCCCGGGGCTGCTCTCGCTCTCCCGCACGAGGAACGAGCCGTTGATGCCCGAACTCAGCAGGTACTCGGCGGCGTTACGCGACACGGGCCCGTGGTACCACGAGAACTTGTCGAGGCTGTTGACCGGCGCGATGTAGTTGCTGGGGACCCAGCCCAGCTCGCCGCCCTTGTTGCGCACTTCGGCCCATTCCTCCGTCTTGTTGTAGCCTAAAATGCGCACCTGGTCTCCTGTGGAAAGAGAGACGATCGTAAGGGTGTCAGCTTCTGCTGAAGAGGTTCTACTCCGAAGGAAGCGGTTTCCTCGTGAAGGAAAAGCAGCACGCAGGGCATTCCAACAAGGGAACAGAGCTCTGCACACACACACACACACACACACACACACACACACAGAGGCGCGTTACAAGGCTTGAGCCAGGTAGGACCAACCCTAAATTTTTCGGGTTGGGGTGGAGGAGGTAGGACCTGCGCCCAACTACGGTCGCTGACCCCCCCCCCCCCCCAAAAAAAAAAAAGAGAAAGAAATCAAGCCTCCAACTCGAAATGCGCAAAACAGATTGGCCTTCACAGACAACGCGTCAAGTTCTGACACAGTGTGTCATTTGACATCGACCTGATACGTAGAGTGCAGCGAAAATACCTTCGTGAAGCTGTGCGGGAACTTCCCCCTCGGCACTCATGATGGTGAATACAACTGAGAACCTTTCCTTGCCTCACGCCAAAATGTGTGTGTGCGCAGCACCGCCAAATGTTGTACAAGTGCCGAAAAGAACCAGAGCTGGTGTCAATGAAACACCCGCTGCCATTGGATGTGACACCCTGATCAACTGACAATTGCCAAGTTAGGGTTCACCGCCGCGGGCAGTGGGGCGACCGTGAGTTCGGTCCACGCCGTGGTCGATGAGTCATCTGCGCATGTTTTAAGGCCTTGATGAGTACAAAATAGCGAGTTTGCGCTCGAGAGCTTTAGCTTGAGAGCGTGAACGAGCAATTTTGTACAAATCAAGGTTTTTTAATGCGCAGATGACAAGTCAACCACGGAGTGGTCCGGACGATCACGTTGACGCACTGCACATGTCGATGAAGTCACGTCTACCCAACTGGTTTGAGTTTTGTTCACGTGCGTAACATGTTTAACATGCATTGAATGTTACCTTTCAGTGTTTTCATGTCGCCTGCATGTCGTGAGGCATTACTCTTTTCTTGGAATCGATGTGGATGTAGGTCAGACACG
>JAAUXT010079717.1_pt1 | contig 15094 bp, 17 predicted proteins | sample 7278171 | NCBI WGS metagenome assembly JAAUXT01 (sample SAMN14350112, study PRJNA611818) | marine sediment metagenome | isolation source: surface marine sediment (1.8m) | place: French Polynesia: Moorea | collected 2018-08 | reverse complement strand
CCCCCCCCCCCCCCCCCCCCCCCCCCCCCCCCCCCCCCCCCCCCCCCCCCCCCCCCCCCCCCCCACAAACAGAAAATGCGATTACAACGCATACAGGGATCACGGGGCTTGAAGCACAAGGTGTCTGTGTTTTGAAACTTCATTATTCATAGAAAGTCAGGCTGACTTTGTGGACTGAGAAGTGTGGTTGGGAAGGGGCGATCCGGATCGGACTTTTTTGAGAGCCTCGACTTCGATTGTGGGGTGTTAGGTGTTGGAACTTGAGAAAAAAAGGTGCCTCTTGGTGAATTTAGGGCTGTAAGAGCTCGTCGGGTTCAGAGAGGGCCGGGCCCAAATCCTCTGGATCCTTTTGAGCACATTTTTTTTTTGTCATGTTTGTGTCTGGAGAAAAACAAAGCGTTTGGGTCGAGTATGTTGGAAGAAGCAAAGACATTTCCTCGGGGGGCGAGCGCTGAAAGTGCATTATTTTATCACCCTGTTACCGTGCGCTCAAGCCCAGTAGCACGTTGAACTTCGTTTTGGTTGCAATCAAAGATGTGTCTGGCAGTGATGTCCGCTCGAATGAGTTGAGAAATACGTCGTGGGTGACAAATCTGACGCTGTTTGCAGTCCAGGCAGCTTCGCTTCTTTTTCTCGCGTTGTGAGTGGGTGCAACCTTGAATGGCAGTCATCGAAAGAATTATAATAACCCATCAATTTCCAATGGATTCACTTCACACCAACGTTTTTCTGCAAGCTCCTGGCGATCAATATGACAGTCCGCGAGCTGTAACATTTCATTAGCGTCAGGCGAACGACCCGAAGGTAACTTGCCTGAGAATGTCACAACGGAGATCTACCCAAGGTGAAAGTGCGAACAGGAGAACAGAAACCACAAACAAATTATTTATGTGCCTTGGACAGTTCTCTTTGTGACGAAACGATGTACTTCAGGAAATTTATGGCAATGCATTGTTTGACGGACAGTGATGAAGAAGGGGAAAGGTGAGTGTCCGTGGTTCATCCCGTCCACGAACAGCTTGTCGCAACATCTTGAAATCGTTTCCTTTGTGAGCGCATCCACGACTTTCAGATGACTTGAAAAAAATCGAACCCACGCAATGAGTCCTTCGGTTGTATGTTAGAACCTGGAAGACCTCGCGCCAACCTTTCTCTGTCAGTTTTCTATCGTTTGTTGCACAATATCAATGAAGTATACCGGTAATATTCAGATTGGACTTCTTGTGAATATATCTTGTTGAGGAAAAAATGTTATCGATTCAGGGAAGAACAGCCAAACGTAGTGTGGACGGGCTACGGCAAGAAAACACCCATTCTCATCTTCAGCGCCCAGAATATCGTGAACCGCAAGGCTGAGGTCAAAGCGATCGGAGGTGAGTTGTACGCGCTGTGGACGCAGGCAAACTCCAAAACGATCCGAGTTTGTGCAGTGTGGAACAGTCAGGTACCAGAAAGATTGTGAGCAGATGTGGAGAAATGTAACCTTTTGATATCCCAACACTTTCAGAGAAATTTCACATGGCCTACAAATTGGTGAAGACAGAGTGCAAACTGGTGCGATCAATATTCAGTTCTCACGGACTGCACGAGGTGAGTCAGGAATTTAGGTTGGCTCCGCGAAGTACAATTGCAAGTGGATTCTTTATTCAGCAGTCCTGAGAGTTTGTGTCTGTTTGACCGTTTGTGGAGCGTTGAACCTGATCTGTGTATGTTCTTCTTCTGAAGGTGCACCCGAACAGCAGCGAGTTCAATGTCATGTGGACAGGTTCGCACTTGAAGCCGTACACACTGAGGGGGCTGCAGGAGTTTCAGAAGGTCAACCACTTTCCAAGGTACAACTCTCGTCCTGCAGGGCTTTCTGAGACGAGCGACTTACCGTAATGTGTTGTATTAGCCTGCGAATTTTGGTCATATCTTTTCAGATCATATGAGATCACGAGAAAAGACAGGCTCTTCAAGAACGTGCAACGAATGCAGCAACTGAAAGTAAGTGTGGTCAAGTCGTGAAATCCAAAGATGTGTCACTTTGCTTTTTGTTCACCAGCATTGTTACACTGTGACTCCGTTCTGCAGGGCTTCAAGCATTTCGACTTTGTGCCTCAAAGCTTTGTGGTGCCCACTGAATTCCAAGACTTCTGCAGTGAGTTTTCGTTCGTGCTTTGTTTTCACAAGAACCGCCAGACAAAGGCACACTGGCGACCACATGTTCAGTTGCGGAATCTGCTTTCCATTTCAGGTGCCTATCTGAAGGACAAGGGTCCGTGGATCGTGAAGCCCATTGCTTCCTCGCGTGGACGAGGCATCTTTCTTGTCAACCATGTAGGCCTGATATAGATCTGACAAACATGACGCTTTTTTTTTTGGAAAAGGATGAAGGAAAGTTCACGCTCAAATGCTGAATTGTTTCTTGTGCGTCCTTTTTCAGCCAGAACAAGTTCCGTTGGACGAAACCATGATCGTGTGCAAGTACATTCACAATCCTCTGCTGATAGACAATTTCAAGTTCGACGTGAGACTCTATGTGGCTGTGACGTCGTACGATCCGCTGATCGTGTACTTGTACGAGGAGGGACTCACGAGGTATGCCCAAGATTGCGCTCTTTCTCAAAATTGCAGAGATTATATTTTGTCTCTGTTCTTCTTGTGCGCACTGGAGAGTGCTCAAAGTGTTTAGTTTCTCTGCAGATTTGCGACTGTGAAGTACGAGAAGAGCGGCAAGAGCATTCGCAACACGTGCATGCATCTGACCAACTACAGGTAGAGTTGAGGCCACAGTTGTCTCCGAATCGCCACTCAAACAGTTCACTCGTATAAGGGTCGTAATGTGACGAGAACGGGGTTGGAAAGAAACTTGTGTTGGTCTTGATTTCTCTCACATGGAATTGAACACCTGTAACCCACCTTTCAAACGATAGCGTGAACAAGAAGAGCCACGACTACGTGAAAAATGACGACCCTGACGTTGAAGATTACGGCAACAAGTGGACGCTCGGGGCGCTGCTGCGCTACCTCCGCTCGCAGGGCAAAGACACCACCGGTGAGTGAGTTCGACAGCTCGGGGTTTGCCGAAGTCCGACTCGCTGCTCGAATGTGCAGATCATTCAGCACATTACGGCCGAATGAACCTGACCGTTCATAGCCTTTACCAGCACAAAATTTTTCGGCTGTGCCAACCTGTTTGCGAAAAAGAAGCGAGTGTCGTGCAGCATAACGATCACGCTTTGTCTTTGTTCGACGGTTGCCTTTCTTCGTCATGTTAGTTGTTAGTTGACGGAATGAAGTTGATCTGAATTTTGTGTGTTTGCAGCGCTGATGTTGCGAGTTGAGGATGTGATCATCAAAACCCTCATCTCTGCTGAACTCCCGATCGCCACCGCCTGCAAGATGTTCATGCCATTCAGGGGCAACTGCTTCGGTAATTCTTTTTTCCGCTGGTGATGTGAACTTGCTGGGAAAATAGTTTTGCCAGAAGGCGATACTTGCATGTCATGTTGTGAGATTTGAGCGTGCGTTGGCGGTAACACAAGCCGTGTTCTCTTTTGCAGAGTTGTATGGGTTTGATATACTAATCGATGATAACTTGAGGCCTTGGGTGCTAGAAGTGAACCTTTCTCCGTCCTTAGCCTGGTAAGAAATGAAAATGTGGCCGCCTTGAAATATATCTGCTGGTGCGTTTGTGTGGCAGTTTTCCGTTCGCTTGAGTGGAGTGAAAACAAGAAATGAGACTGCGACATGTGGCGTGGTGGGCCGCTGTTCGTATCCAGTGTTATTGTTTCATGAAGACGTCCTCTTCTTCTGATAAACCTGCTTTTGTTCTTTGCAGTGATTCGCCACTTGACTTGAAGATAAAATCAAACATGATCTCGGATTTGTTCAGTTTGACCGGTAAGTTTGGTGGCATTGCGATTGTCCACAAAGCGGAAAAACCCCCCATTCTTCAGTAGTTTTCTGTGAAAAAGGCTGGAACGCAACACACGATCTCGAATGTTGTGCTGGTCCAAACGAGTGAAATACTGTGTCTGACAGGGTTGATCTGCCACGACCCGTTGCACAGACGGCTGCAGCAGTCGCGAAGAAACGCAGAGATCCTGTCCCGCGCCAGCAACAGTCGGCCGAACGTGAGTAGACTTCCCTATCCTCCTTGTGCTCTTGATACACATGTGCGACCGTGGCTGCATGCCATGCATGTGAGGGAAACAGACGTCCACGCAGGGTGGCAGCATGTTTGATGTGGTCTGTCACGACCAAGTGACAGAATTCTATTGTTGAATTTGAAGCATGTCCAGTCTTTTTTGGTATCCAGGCAAAACAAATCGTGTTCGGGAATAGTTCAATGCAGAAGTTTGTATCGAGATTTAATTTTTCGCAGCTGTTGCCGTTGCCAAGGCCAGTTAGAAAATCGGCCTTCAAAAGGGTAAATTTTGAACGCAACTTGCAATACAGCAGTTTAGTTTCAGTGTGCAGAAAAATGTACTTTTGGTGTCAGCTACAGCACACAACCACTTTTGTGCGTGGATTCGGAGGACGTCATTATGTTGATTTTCAGTGTTTTGGTCATGATGAAGCTTTGCACTTTCTTTTGTGCATTGTGTGCGCTATGTTGCACCTTTGTGATTGTTTGAGAAAAAGAAACAGATCATCTGAAATGTTTTTTTCTTTTTGGGAACAGTTTTGTTGGTTGTTGTTTGGTTGTATGTGCACTAGCAATACGTCAGTGTTTCTTTGGCTTTCAAGTGCGCAATCCCGATCGTTTGACAGCGCTAATCACTGTGGTGGTGTTCTGTATGTTTCTTTGTCATTTGATGTTGTGCCGTGTGCTTTTTCAGTGTGCGCGAAAACGCCCTATTTCGGCCGTTTACAGGGTAAGTTTATCGTCAAGTTGTGTCTGAGGGCGTATTCGTTGAAAGAGAACTTCAGCAGTGGCGAAGAAGAAAATTGCTGACGTTGTTGCTTATCTGAAGTTCAGCACGAACCGTTGTCGCGGGCAACACTGCGTGTGTGTCACGGTACCATCAAAAGAGTTGTTCGGAAGCTACAAGTGACCTGGATGGTCCTTGCTGTTGCATTTCTGCTGTACATTGCTGTCATTAGAAAAAAAATTGTAGCGGCTGTAAAATTTATGCTGCTTGTGATGTCACAAAACAGTAGAAATTCACGCGCAAGCTTTTGTGTGTTTTTCATCAGCGTGAACACGGGGAAAGAAATTGGCGACCAAAGGTTTGGGTCTTGTTGACGAAAGCCTACCGCGCATAATTTTTTCTCCTCTTCCTTTTTTTCAAATTTTGTTTTTGCCCTGCCGTGAGTGTGCCAATGAAATGCCAATGAGTTTCACTTGCCAGGTGTAACTTTGACTGTAACGTCGTCTCTGTCAGGGGGTCACGCAAACTGTTGGTCAGACATTGTCGCTAAGGAAGAAAGTTTGTTCGCCAGAAAAAGTTATGAGCACAACTCTTCTCATTTTCTGCTTTTAGCTTCGCCTGTACCACGGCTTTCGTGTGAAGTATTTTTCATAAATTTACCGACTGTACGACTTTTAGCAGCAGAGTTGATCGTTTGTGGTCGTCCTGTCGATAGATTGCTTTCTTGGTCATGTGTTGAACGTGAAGTGATTGTCAGATCGGAAAGTCGTGTCTACATTCCCTGACTGCCGCGATCTTCACAAGTTGATCGTTCCTTGGTTTGACGCACTCCGGCACATCAGCTTGCAACTGGCACTTGAAAACAGACCTGGTGTCTTTCGTTCGAGGCCGAGCGCTTCTCTGGTGACTTCGCGTTCGAAGTTTGTATTTAGCGTAGCGGCTTTCTTGTGCTGGTGAGCTTGTATGGCGTATTTGTTGATAGTTTGACGCCACTGGTCAAGCTGTCGACACCAAGAAGAAGTTCTTTGGTGAGAAAAAATGCTTTGGTGACTTTAGGAATGAGTTGGTGTCGGTTTCCACTCTAGTTCTGGAAAAGAAGATTTGTTCAAAAAGCGAGTTGCTGGAGATGTATCTGTAGGTCTGTCGATTCCATGATCAGACAGCACATTTTGATTTTCTGTGTTTTGTATTTTTTGCAGGGAAAGCGGCCGCAGTCTGCGAGCAACGCGAGCGCCGCGGCGAAGCTTGCCCGCAGCGGGGGCGGGGGAGGCTCGAGCCTGACGAGCGACGAGATCAAGATGGTGCGACGTGCCAAGGAAGAGCACCAGCGGCGCGGAGGCTGGATCCGCATCTTCCCGTCCCCAGACTCGTGGGACTTATACGGGTCTGTACTACAGTGTTCACTGTGTGGCGTGTGCTCGAGCCAGCTCAGGCGAAACTGCAAACCACTTTCATGACTGCTGGTTGTGAGGCAGTGTTTGAGGTGAACTTTTGTCTTTCAGATCCTACCTTCAAGCCAACACGACTCACAATTTGACGCTTTTCCAGCAGCTGTACCCAGAAAGGTTTGCTGTTGTCTTGTTCAATGTCGACTGGAAGTCGTGAGCGCTTTGTGTTCAGCAATCATAATGGTACATGCTGACGTTGGCCACATGGAGTGTTTTTGAAATGTTTGCAGGGGGAAGAATGCGAGGATTACATCGACATCTTTGTCAACAATTGGCAGAGTCAGGTAACCTTTCAATTTCTGTCCGAAAGCACTTGCTGTTCAGCATTTCAGCGACACCGCAGAATTCATTTGCTTTGCGTGACAAAAGCTGATTGTCTTTTCACTTCAGGAGCGCTGCTCAAGTTCAGAATCCCAACCTACACTTGCCACACCAGGTAAATATGAACGATTTGTTTTCACTCGTTGATTCAACTTTTTTGTGGTCAGAATCTCGAGTTAGTTCGCTGATTGATTGGGTTCATGTGACGTGATTACTTGTAGAAACTGTCACACAGCGTCAAAATGCAGGTACAATGCTCCCTTTGGTCATGCTTTTCATTCGGATAACACTACCACCATTGCCATCTTCACTTTCTTCACTTACATCTTCACCAGAGATCTCTTTTTGCAACATTGGATTCTCTTTTGTTCTCAAAAATGCCCGAACCGTTTCCTTTTGATTGCAAGCACAACGCTGTAAAGCGTGTCTGCAGCACATCTAGGACGACTTCAGAACGTGTGTGCTCCTTGTCGATCTATTCAACTCCACCTTTTTCTCCGTTGCTTGATTTCAAACGTGAACTTGAGTGAGCTTGCAGTATGGCAGAATTGGGTTTGTAGTCTCGATTGGAATTTTCAGACCAGCTTTTGTAGACCTGGTAAAAAACAGTAGCTTTTGGAAGAGGTGACTTTTCTGCACGCTAGATGCAAGTGTGCTATTCATCACGCACGAATCTGAATTCAAGCTGGCTGAGTACAAGCACGCACGCCATGAAACCGTGCCGCACGTACCGATAGCTGCAGGGAAGTGAGGTTCCCTTCACCGGCCGCCAACAAATACTTTGCGTGGAAGTGGTCCTGACAGACAGTCTGGACAAAATGTTTGGTTCACAGTGACAAAGCAGTTGTTGTCACGAAACTGTTTGTGTTGCAGATGGATGACATCATGTCGCACGCGTACAGACGTTCGCTGCAGTACGAGCGGAAACTCAGCTGTTTGGGCGAGAACAAAATCAGAAGAAAGAAACGTTCACAGCAGCATGGGAGGCAACCCCTGAGTAAGCGCGGTTTCACTCTGTTCTCATGGATGTGTTGTGAGCACCACTTGGTTTTGCACCGCGGCAACTGCCAAGTTTTGCACTTGCAGATTTCACCACTCACAAGGCGCTGCTGGCTCAAGGAATTTCAGAACCTGACGGCCTGCCACCTCCAGGCAAGAAGTCACAACTGTCATACACACAAGTTTCCCAGTCGTCCTTGAAGTCACAGAGCAGTTCTGTGATGTCACGTGATGAGACACCCTCACAATCCGTGTCGCGACAATCGGCATTGGAGGAGGACAGGTCAAAGTCGCGCAGCTCCAGGGAGAAGCTCCGATCTGAAGGTCGCAGTCAGAGGACGCCCAGTATTGAAAGGTCAGTGTTTTGCATTTGTTGTGTTCGCGCATCAGCAGCAATTATTTCTTGTCTTGAGAATACCCCACGGGTTTGTCTCTTGAACTCCGACCAACATCACTTGGTGAAGAAACGAAGCCCTGGATTTGTGGAATGTGTCTTTGTGTACAGGAGGCCAGCTCGTGGCAGCAGCACTACTCACCGCCCACCGAGTGGAAGCAGTGCTATTCACATTCCGTCCACAGACAAACCAGTATTACCGAAGTATAACGTGGTGGAGCTGCTTGAGAAAGGTCATACGCTCAGGTGAAGAAATGTCAGGTGTTGAATCCTTGAAATTTCCGGCGGGAATTCCCTTGAAGATTTTTGGTGTTTGAGCCAAGCACCACCGGATTGTTTGCAGCAAAGTGCAGGCGCGGTACGCATTCGCCACGTATCTGACGCGCGTGCAGCAAAGGCTCGTGGCCGAGACGTCCATGAGTGAAGACACTGAGGATCCGGAGATCGCAAATGAGCAAATGGTGAGATTTTGTGCCGCAGTTGCCGCATTTTGTCTGAGTGTCCGGTCGACAATTATACGTCTGACTGCCTGGAGACAACGGCTTCATGTGCTCCTTTGTTGGTGCCGTATTCACCTCTGACTCACTCACTTGTGATTGATTGACAGGACTTGGTCTTACGATTCTTGAAGCGAGCTGCGGGAAACTTACAACAGTCATTCAAAGTTGTCGTTCCCAGTAGAAAGCTGCACATCAATGACAGGAGAAGAATACTCGCCAAACAGCTGGCGGATTTCGTTCAGATTTACAACAAGGTTTGTCATTGAGTCCGCTGTCTCCTCTATTCCTCGGATTCTGTGTTTGCGAAGTTCCGAATGCATGCAGTTCTCTCGCTTTGAAACGTTTGACCACCGTGACAACCTGTGCTTTGCAGGAAACTGACCAGTTGCGTCGCAGAAGTGACTTGGATGAGACTCACCTGAAGAGAGGTCCATTTCCCAACAAAAGCAGTCAGCTGGACGACGGAAAATTTACTCTTTTCGTTCACATTGCAAGGTGGGCATCAGACTGTCGCAGAGTGAAATCTGTGTGTTTAATTTGCAGTCGAGATGATGAAACACACAGTTGTGGAATCCAATTTGCACACCGTGTTTGTTTTCGAAAATTTTCTCAGCAGCTGCGTTCAATTTTCCTTGTTTTGTTCGCTTTGCAGTGAAGCTGAGCTTGAAGAAGTTCTTACGACCTACACCAAACTGAACAAATCAGCCAGTATTTTCCTGGGCAGCAACACCAAGTCGGCGTACGAAAGCAGAACGTCGATCTCTCACGAGCGGGGCGTCCGACCCTCCACGGTCGGTGGAGACGGCACCAACCTGAGCCGCAGGAAGGAAATATCGCTGACCGATCTCAGCCACCGCGTCCAGAATGATGGACAAAAGCGTGAGTAGATTCACAGCTTTTCGTAGTGATGACAGTGGTGGTGATGAGAATAATCAGTAGATGTTTGGTGGCGAGGCATTGGTCTTTTGTGAAGGCTTTGCTCACAGCTTTGCCAAATTTTTGTTTTGGAGTAGTTTTCTACAAGTTGAAGCAGATTCGAAGGGAAAGGTGCCAGAACTTTGCCTTGGGTAACGTAGCCCTGCCATCTTTCACGTTTCCCTTTTTTCTTCGACTGCAGTGGCAAGACAGTTGTCATCCCCCACGCAACGATATAAATTTGGTCACACGTGCCTGCACTTTCGCTTTTTGCAACGGCCAGTTTTCTGGACCCACTGAATTTCCACGAGGCAAAATTGTCATTGTCAGGAAAGTCAGCCAATCACAGCACTCAGCACATCAGTAGGGCTGACAGCCACGATAGTCTGCTGACGCTTCCTCCGAGCGCTGCGGCCGCGTCGTACGCTCAGGCTGTGTCTGTTTACTCCTCAAGCCCCAAACTGCGGCGCCCACTGTCCGCAACCATCAACAGCGCAACCGTTCAGTCAGTCAGACACAAAGGTTTGTGTGCGTGTCTCCGATTTGGCTTCACTGAGAACTTTCTTGATTTGTATAGACGCGTGCTGTTGGTACTTGAGCTCAATTGGTGACTTTACTTTCACTTTTGTGCACAAGAGTCGAATCTGACGCGTTACTTTTGTGTTCTTCTTAGAAACAGTGGTTTTGAATGTCCTCTTGAGGCTGGTATTGTGGCTTTGGGGCTCTTTTCATGCAAATACCCAGCCTGATCAGTTCTCACAGTCAAAACTCACTGTGTTGAACAGACTTGATTTCGATCAATGTGAGGTGACGCCTTTCAGATTGTTTCATCACACGAAGTTCTTGTGCAGGTGTGCGCAGCAGACCGGCCTCGGCCGTCACTCACAGACAGCGCACGTCCAGCGCCACTCGTCCGCTCACCCTGGGACAGCGGGAGAAACCCGACGGAGCAGGTGGGTTCTTCTCCACATGACAATACCCAATTGGTAGACTGTTGGTGTCACTTGAATTTTCAGGATCTGAAGAACATTTTTGCAATACAGAATCTGAGAACTACAACGACGAGGCGATCAACTCAGCGCTGCACCGTCTGTCGCTGCGGCAGCAGCAGCGCCAGTACTCGGCTCAGAAGGGCGCCGGGCTGCTGCAGAGGGACGAGTCCAGGCCCGGCTCCGCAGGTACCATAAACCCTCGGGTTTGAATCCACAGTGACAATCAAAAGTGTTCGGTTCTCTACAAAGCCCATTTTCAAACAGTTCGGCAGAGAACGCACTCGTGGGCGGGCACCTCTTCGGTGGGTGACGAGCCGCTGGACATGTACTCGGTCCCGGGGGCGCGTGACACCGCCGTCGGGCACTACCGACCGGTGCTCGACGCGTCGAAGGAGCGCGGTCACGTGCACGCACCGCGAGACGCCGGGGCGGATGCCGCCGAGCTGCTGGACCACAGGACCCAGACGGGCGCGAATGGCGCGTTCAACGGATTTGCAGGCAAGTGATTTTGCGTGCAGTTTGCAGTTTGTCTTTTCAGTATTGTGTTCACCCCACGATTCGCCAATGGGCGCCGCTACCGCGGGCGTTGTGCAATCACAGGAGTGAGTGAGTGAGTGAGTGAGTGAGTGAGTGAGTGAGTGTGTGTGTGTGTGTGTGCGTGCGCGCGCACTGTTGAGTTTGGTGTGGTTGGGAGCTTGGTCCATATTGGTAGAAATTTACCAGCATACAGTGCCGTGTTGGAAACTGCAGTGTGGAGTTAACGCCTCTTCCCAGTAAGTCCACAGTGTTGACAAATTACCAGGAATCAATGCAGCCTGCTTGTGAAGAAAAGAAGCGAGCAGTAAGAAACAGAAATATTCACGACACGGTGATTGTCTCGATTTGACAGACGACGCCAGCTACGGGCTGGACGCTGCGTCGGGTGCAGCTCACAACCAGGTGACGGGAGTGAAGCTCAGTGGTGATCCCTACCAACCGTCCCGAGGCTCGCAGCATTTCGAGCTCACCCAGCAACACCTCAACAATCAGGTGAACAAGAAACCACTGTACCACCTTTTGTTAGACCTGTGGTGAGAACTTTGGTTTCAAAAAATTTGGGAGAAAGACGCTGGTCACTGGTGTTGGTTGTGTTAGAAGATGAAGCTGCGCAGATGGTTGAGGTCTTTTGTGTGACTCAAATTTTCTACACCCCGCTCATCCTCGTTTGAAGAGATTCCAATAAGACCCAATTTTGTTTTCCTTTTAGGCTCCTTTACCTGGCGAGAAGCATCGTGCAAACAAACAAGCACAAATTTCTAAGCACAAGAAAATGCAAGAACAGAGCAGAAAATTACTAGAGGTGTGCCTTCCGTGATTAGTTTCACTTAGATGCCTGTGCAAAGCTGAGTTAGTGCAGTTGTAGTGGTAAGAACTCTTCAGGACTTGTCCCCTGTATAAATTACCTTGTTGCGGATGCAAAATCCGGCGGCGCGTGCATTACAACCACCATATGACATCCAGAATCTGTACGCAGACCTGCCTTCCCCATTTCAAAATCGGAGTGCGTGCAACCAGCAAGAATTTTTGAGGTGCCTACGAATTTCGCAGTCGCAGGTAATTTTGCTTAGGAGTGGGTAGGGGGGTGGGGTTGTCAGACCCTGACCCCGACCCCGACCCCAACCTGTGTGCTTTTTATGTTCAGGATACAAATCCAGCGCAAAAGAAATTATTTTATTAAGCTTCAAAATTTTCAACTTGTGGGCCCTTCTCATAGAGCAAAATTGATTCAGGGGAGGGTGTACTGCCAGGTTTGCTGCTTGGTCAGTTTTTGCTGGTACCTTGGGTAAGGTGTGCTGTGTGTTGGTAGTCATCGTTTGCCAGGGCCTTTGGGCATAGCACGTGTACACATAGACAGGTGTTCTTGTGCTTCCTTTTTCGAGAATTTTCTGAACGTTGTCCGATCTTTTTGTGCTGGGGCACGAACTGTCACGTGAGAGACACACAGTCGATGACCTTCTCCACTGTCAGCTCGAGCAATGTTTATCTGTGGGTCACACAAACAAGTGCATGATATGTTTTGTGTTTGCAGTCAAGTAAAGCCAAGCACCAGGCCATGGTTGCTCAGGCACACGCTGCACAGAAAACTCGACTGCACAGCTCCTCGTCGTTTGGCGACACGGATTCTCAAGGGGAGGCGGAGCCGCAGGCCTTCGTCCCGAGACCGCCGCCCGGCTCGGCCGGAGTCCGCAAAACGACGGGCGCTCACCGCGTCGCCAAGTGAGATTTCCGCTCGTTCTGTTCCGACGTTTGATGTCCAACGAGAGGCATGTGAAGAGGGTGTTGTTGTTCAACACTGCTTCCGAACTGGTTTCCACATTTTTGTTGAAGCTGTCAACGTCAACTTGTTTCGTATCCACACAAAAGCACTGACCACGACGTCGGCTGATATTTCAATGTGTTGCTCTCTGGTAGCTTCGTATTTCACAAGAATGTGTTTTCTGGGAGCATGCGCCTCTGGTTCAAACAGTTCGTTGCCTGCCGAGCAGCGAAAAACGAGTCTTTCAAAGATTTGTAACAACCCACTCTTTTCCTTGTTGACTCTTCTTGACCAACAAATGCGATCAGAGAACTTGATCTCCAGTCTCAGTCCTAGCTCTTGTGACCTTATTTGTTTTCAACTAAACTGTCCATGCACGTGTTTGCCTGCCCGGTGCCGTTGAAAGTTCTTGGGGCGGGCGGGGAGGGCAGAGGACAGTTCAGTTGGAAACACACTTGTGTTCTGTGTTGATCCATATTGACGTCGATTCATCACACTTTCAGAATGAGCATGAACGCTGATTACGCTAATGACAACAATAGCTATCACACCACCATGAAATACGGTAGCACCACCACAAGCACGCCCCATCGCTAGCGTAAATATCTAACTGACAGAGGTCAGTAACATCGTGAGCATACACTTGTGTTGTAACTTACTGTTCAAGAACGTGTTGTAACTTGCTGTTCAAGAATTTTCATGATCAATACGTGAATTGCAAGTCTTCTTATTTTCTGAGATCCAAAACGGAAGTGCAGTCGAAAACTCCCGTGTCTTTCTTGGATGCGCTCGTTCTGTCCGTCAGGTGTTTAGTTTCCTCTGTTGTGTGCATGTTTCGTGGAAGATATGAAAAGGCATTGTGTCGTGGCTCACCGTCTCCAGAAAATTAAATGTGAAAATCGCAAAAGCATGACATACCAGTACGTCATCCCAATTTTGGTAGTTTTTGCTCGTTGAGAAATCCCTTGCACTTTGAGGTTGGCCACACCTTCACGGTAGACTCTAGATCCCCAAAGGATTCCGATGAAACGTGCGTTCGGCCGGCATTTTGATCAACACAAAACAGAAAACTGCACCCAAGCAGTCTTGTCAAGTTTTAGTTTTGCACCAACATGTGATCGGGTGTTGCAGGTTGTTCATGAAGAAAATGGGGCTGCGGAGTCCGCGCGGCGGCGGCGCGCGCAGCTCCGTCACCTGGTGGAGGTAGCGACGCCCTCGCCCGGACAGCTTGTTGGCGAAACACCCCGCGATGGCGCCACGTGCACGGACAGTGGAATCTTTATTTGCACAAAGAAAACAAGTTTTCTCCGCAAAAAGTTGCAAATGCAAACAATTCATCAAGGAGAATTTTTGGTGTAAAAAGACAGAAGGATTGTCTTTCAAGAACATTCCAGTGGTCTTTGTCTCACTCGATACTGCTTTTTGTGAGGCGCGAAGCAGAAGCTCCGCCACTTACCGGGTACCACCTCCACCTCATCATCTCTTGTCTCGCCAGGGACAGCTGCTCCCGAGGGATCGCCGTCACGCAGCGATGCTGCACCTCATTGCTCCCAGAAACTGTTTCCAATACGGTTATTTGGCTGACACCGACAAGGTCCGTCCAAACCGCAGCGTCTGCTGATGCCAAAGGCGACTGCCAATATTTTTCTTAACGGTGAATCTGAGAAACAATGCCTGTGTGTTTCTTTTCAGCCGAACTTGTGTGCGTTGGTTCAAATTGAACCAAAATATTAACTTTGCATCGAATTACAAGTGGTATTTTACGCATTGCGTCTTTCTTCTCTTGCCGGTAATTGCCCTGCTGTGTCGTTGTGAAGCAGCTGTGATATTTTTGCGCGTCTACTCGGCTGTTACGTGTCACTTGTCCAGTTGTGATATTTTCTTCACTTTTCTAATACGTATGTACTGAGTCTTGGCAACTTCGAATCTTTGTGAATGTTTTTTGCTCGGACAAATTGTTTCTTCCGAAAAGTAATTCACAGAATCGGACAAATTGCACAATCCGACACAAGTTTCCAACCCGCAGTTGGATGACATGTTGATCTGTGTCCGCAAAAGAAATGAGCTGCCTCGAACCCGTTGACCTAAATTTTGATTTCAATTTGATATTAATTTTTTTTTTACCGTGGACACGTGATTTTATTGCCAGTGACAATCAACACCGCCAAACGCTCAATTGGTTTCTGATAGTTCCACCTGTCTATTGCAAGACAAGAACACCACCTCAACTTGTATGCTGTGTCAGAATTTTGCCCGGTATGAGGCGGTTCATTCCCTCTGTCATTGTCATTTGTCATTTTTAAATCGTACTGCTATTTCCGGTTCCGGTGCAAGTAGTATGGTTTTTTTGACATCATTTTGATCATTTTG
>JAAUXT010022448.1_pt1 | contig 15094 bp, 17 predicted proteins | sample 7278171 | NCBI WGS metagenome assembly JAAUXT01 (sample SAMN14350112, study PRJNA611818) | marine sediment metagenome | isolation source: surface marine sediment (1.8m) | place: French Polynesia: Moorea | collected 2018-08 | reverse complement strand
GGTGTGTGGTGTGTGTTGTGTGTTGTGTGTGTGGTTGTGTGTGGGTGTGGGGGTTGGGTGGGTGGTTGGGGGCGCTTTCCCACCCCCCCCCACCCCCACCCCCCCCCCCCCCCCCCCCCCGCGCGCGCGCGCGCGCGCGCGCCAGAGCACCACCGTTGTGGCCACATACACAAAGCGCGCTACGCCGCCGCTCTGAAAGAAACAGTTCAGCATGTCCAAAATGTTTTCAATCGCAGGGGTCGAAGGTCAGACATTGTTTACAAACATTGTGACGTCACAGGAGGACCAGGGCAGGGCAGACCTGCGACACAAAGCAAATGGCAAGAGGAATTGGAGGAAGTGAGAAGCTGACCCCTCTCAATCTTGACAAAAAAAGAAATCACCTCTCACTTGGATCCACACCGCAGGGTTGGAACCAACACGCCCCCCCCCCCCCTAAACACGGGTGTGACCTTGGTGAGACTATGACCTTGAGTATTCGACGACACAGCTTCAGCACAAGTAAAACTGACACATCGGAACACCTTTTGTCCTCAATACATTGTCTGAAAGTGGGCAATAAAAAAGGTGATGATTTCAGAAAGGTCATTTGGATCTACTTCTTTTGTGGATCAAGATCAGGAACCAAAACGGACCAAAACATCAACAACCCAGATCCACGCACCACAACAAAACTGACCGGCTGACAGTAGGAGGATTCTCCGGCAAATTGGTTGGAGATTAGTGCAACTCTGATTTTGCACGCACCTACAAGTTGGTTCAATTTAGATTGGGCTCAATCCCTTTTGGCACATGCAATTGTTGATCTGCACAATCTGGATGTTGTCCTTCCGGAATCGAGTTGATTTTTCGCTGAAATCAACAGCGCTATCGCCCCAAGATGAATGCTACTAACAAGCTAACTCCATAAATTGTGCATACCTTTGTTATTTCTAAGGTTGATAGAGGTTCTGGAAGCTTTTCCTTCAAATTTTGAAGGGATTCTTGGACTTTCGTCGCCATTTCTAAATCTTATCTGGAACTGAGAAGTTGTTTCGATTTGTCTTCTGAATAATCCTTCAGCTAAAGAAAAATGTCTTCACATCTTTTGTGCTGTTGGAGTGTAAATTGGATCCAGATGTAAAAATTTTGAACGAATAATGTGACGAGAACAAAGAAAAATGTCACTGAAGCAGAAACTAGAAACACAAATAAAAGATACAAAGATGAAGCACAAGCTTCATGTGGGGCAAATTTGCAACCCACGGGCAAGATATTTGAAGCGCTCCTAACAACACCGAACGGATTTTTCCCGCCGTGGTTTTGTGTGTGTCCTCTTTCGCACAAGATAGTCATTAAGTGGGGCTTATCAACAACAATTTGCAAGAAAAAACGTTTCTTACCGCCCACAATGGAATTGCAATACTTGTCATCATCTCTCGAGCTTTTCCTGTTTCTTTTCAGCTCAAAACATGCCAAACCACACAGTGCGCGAACCACACAGTGCGCGTGGAGTGTATTTCTTCAGTTCCAACACACCGTCACCTCCACAAGACTCCAATCTGTGCTGACATATGCACACTTTCAGAACGCATTCTAAAAAATGCTTTGGTCCCAGTGATCTGTTCCTGGCGGTCCAGGTACCTGGGCACTGATCCCCGTCCCATATTTTTGCGCCTCTGGTGCAAATGTTTCTTTTCACTCTTTGCGTGTTGACATTTTCAATGTTAAAGTTTCCCCCTGACCAAGGTTTTAAAAATACACAAAAATGTTCCCTTCCCTGAATCCCAGACCCGTTGGTTTGATTGAGCAGCTTTTGGTGGTGTGCAGTGAGCCGATACGAGACACGAGATCAGTGAACATTCATCACATATTTGTACTTCAATTTAGCACCAGGTCAACTCCAGTTGGGGCGTGGCCGGTAAGAATGGGTGGGGGAGTTCCCAGGGGTGCTCGATCATTCTGAGTGCAGAATTGAGGGAGGACACGGTCGTTGTTTTGTGCAGGGTCAGGAGTTGGGTCACTTCCGCCGCCCCTGTAGGAATCTCCGTCTGTGAAATTCAGGCACACATGGTGTTCGTTCTTTGCTGCAGTTTGTTCTTTCTTTCACGCGGAATTCGCTCTCGTCCATGCAGGAATTCGTGTGCATGTAATTGTGTGCGCACACCAAGCTTTTTCGCAAGGCGCGCACAGGTTTTGTTGCCTCGGGCGTCCCAAATTGAAAACAAAACTCGATCCCAAATTGTGCAAAACGTACAGCACTGATGACAAGATTTCATGCATGTGATGGCAATGTTGCGCGTGTCTTTGCTTGGCCCGGAAGAGCTGTCGTTCTGTTGTCATACACAACATCCACGCGGATCGATCGCGAAGTATTTTCTTTGGGACAAATATATAGGCAGGTGCTTTGGTATGGACGCCGCAGGCTATACGTGTGACAGCAACGACAAACAAAATGCGAGTTGATTCGTCAACGTGGCCATTTGTTTGAGCTGAAGAAGAGATCACGACAAAAATGGAAGAGAATGGCACAAAAACTTGTGGACTTTCTCCCCAAAAGAAACATTGCTGACAGGAGCGTCCCGTTCACGGCTGTTTGAGAAGAGAATTTATCTTCCACGCTCCAGTTGACAAACAGGTTCAACTAAATTAGCGGAAAAGGACCTGGGATTTGAAGACTTAGAACCGTCCAAACGCAAAACTTTGCAAGTCGGCACGAATGGAAGGCAGAGCCTACAACACCAAAGCCAAGCATCACAAGTTTACACGAATGGCAAGTATCCGGTAGACTACAACTGCGTGGAATTGTGTTTTCCAATCAAATTCAGGGTGCGCATGAAAACAAAACTTGCTTTTCAAGCAGATTTCAACAGGAACTTCGACCTGAGAACGCATACATTTTTCTTCACGCGAGCAGCTGCAACAAGAACACTTACCAGTGCAAGCACGCGCACCGCAAGCTTGTTTGTATCAGACAAGTCTGCCCAGAGAAACTTTTTTTCTCTAAGGGAGCAACGCAACAAAACTTGTTTTGTTTTGGATGTGTTCCCAGCAGCACGCGTGATTGTTTCATTGCTTTGGTTGTTCATGTGCAATCAAACCAAAATCGAGAATGTATACCTGTGTGTACGTACAAAAATGTTCGCGAGCAGACCACAGATGTTATCGATTTGTTCGTGCAGTTTGGGATGAAATGCAACACTTCATAACAAAATTTCAACAGTAAAAATTAATAATTTAATTTGTTTACAGTACTACACATTTGCCTCAGGTGATTTTTCTGCTCTGTTCCCTGATTTAGTTTGTCGATGTCCGCAGCTGCAGTTCAAAACGCACGTGAATGTTTCCATTTCAACATTCTTATCAACAAACACATTTGTGCAGATGCGTGTGCAATGTAGTCTTCATATTTATGAATCGCAGCACAACATAGTCACTGACGCAGATATCACAGTGCTGGAAGCTTTGGCTCAGAACATCCTGACCACATAGTTCCACATGTGCGAAGATCTGCATGCTTGGTACAATGGAAGAGCACACAAAATTGAGTTTCTCCAAAATTTTTGCAGAACAAGTGCTGAGGACATTGAAGATGTACATCCCGTTCGCTCTGCTCGGCGTCACGTCGCTACAGCGGAACGCTCGGGTTGTGAGCGATGAGGCCACGTTTTACGTGCGCCCGTCAATGCTGGCCATCTTCAGTATCCTTCAAACCATGCTGGTCATCGCCTTCACTGCTGACTGCCTGCTACAGAGAAGGAACTTCAGGTCCAGAAGAGAACCAGCGGCCACGACATTCGTCCAGTGCATCTACATGATCGATGTGATCATACTCAGCGCCATTACCACCGAAATCGTGCTCTCACTGACGAATGCGGCTCCAGATTTGCGATACTCTTGTGCCAAAACTGTTTTTCCTTTGGTTACCAAACTGACAACCATTGTGTGGATTTCTATTGGAATCGCTTTTGCGAGGCTGACCCTGGTGGAAGTTCTGTGCAACAAGGAACGAGACGAATCGACGGTTATCGTCACCCACAGGTTACGCACATACACCAAGTGTCTGATCAACTACACCCTGCTGTCGGTGGCGCTCTACGCACTGCCGCTGGTGGCGCAACTCTTGCCAGAAGTTGTGATTTGCGTCCCAGTGCCGCAGACTGACCACGAAAACGCTGTGATGTTTCTCATTATGTTGATCATTTTTGTTTACATTGTGTTCAATGGGCGAAACCAAAGTCCGAAACTTCCCGCAAATGTTGCAGTGGGCTCTGACGATCGAACTGAACGCAAGGTGATGTGTGTCCGGACTGCTCAGTACGTCGCTATTGTGTTCCTCACTCTCTTCCCATTCATTTTAGTCAATACCAGAGCAAGCAAGCCAGCTTTCAACGTGTACAAAATGTTCGGTTTTTACACAACTCTCAGCCTCGGCAATATCACAATCAACAGAATTTACCACTTGTGGAATGAAAGGCAAATGCAAAAATACCACTATTACATCGTTTGATAAATTGCTGCAATCGTGCAAAAATAATCATAATTGAGGGTGTCCTTCCTTGTGGGTTGTGAGTCATTTCTATTGAGCAAACAATTGTTTTTCATTCTAAAAAACAAGTTTTATTGTTCATTTTTGTTGAAATCAGAGCACCTTTGCAAGCACAACAGCTTGTAAGAGTGCAAAGCGCGACCGTGCTGACCATGGCAGCGGAAAAACAATGTTCGTTTTCCCGAATACAACTCCGAAAAACTTGCAGTATCTGCAGCTGAACTGTCCACGCGCGGCTGAAGTTTCCACGCGACGCCAGCATTTGGAGTTTTGCCCAATATGTTGAGATTTGCGGACACAGAATTCAAGGTTCGATAAACACGGCAAATGAACAACAGCAAATAACGTAGCTTCAAAACAACTCCCCTAACCCTTGACAAATTATCAAATTTGATACAATTTCATTTCACACGAGAAATTCCAGAAACAGTCTGGTACCATTGTGACGTCTCAAGCAACAAACTATAGTCTTATTTATTCTCAAGACAACTGACGCAGATTCCTCACCTGTGGCAATCAAAACAAACAAAAACTTCAAGCACACTTCTCCTCAGCCGCACGTGGAGGTTTCTACGCAGGATGACGTCTCCTGTTGGCCCGTTTGACCACACACACACACACACACACACACACACACACACACACACACCACACACACACACACACCAACGGACAATTTGACAAGAAAAGCGATTCGCATTGAGCGACGAGGTGCATTCGCTGAAAAAACTGCATCACAATTTCGCACATAAAACGGACACACACTCGGTCGGCAAGTGCACACACTTGAGAGTTGATGGAAGCACTCGTGTCTTCATTTCACAACAATTGTCTCACATAAACCACGCTCAAACAAGTCAGCGCGCGTCTCTGGAATATGTACTTGCTGTACAAGCTCGTCAGTCAGAACGCTTCAATTTTTTAATTGTCAACTTTACTGTGGCCACCACCTGCGCTCGTCGCCTGAACTGAACGGCTGATTTCATCTGAAGACACGTGACACGCACAGCTGTTCGCAAAGCTTCATCTTTACAACAAACGTTATGAGATCGATAGTCGCAAACCAGCGCTGAAAGCCCAAGCCTTCAACACGAACCAACAAAACACACAACTGACGGCGATTCTCAAAAACTGCTGTGCAACGAACTTCCCATTTTTCACGACTCGACCACATGGACGGTGATACTACAAACACTGCACATACTGAAACCCCGCCCACCTCACTATTTCAAACTCAAAACGTACCAAGGTTTTCAACTCCAGAAAAACAAAGCGCAAGCTAAACACAAAGGCCGGTCTTCTTTCATTGTGGGCACAGCGGCTTTGTGCCAACCGTTCGTGTTTACTGTGCATAAGTTTTTCACAAACTTCTCTGTGACGCGCTGACAAACATAGATTCACTGGTAACTTCTAAGGTCAGAAAATATACATTTCAGACAATTTTGTACACCTCATTTTTCATAAAAATTATCACTCCAACATCTTCCGTCACACTGGGTAAAAACCCATTGCTTCTTGTCGCACCAACAAAAAATGATAAGTCCATCACAAATTTGTATGACCTTGCTTTGGGGAAGAAGTTTTCTCATTCCCTTGAGTTATCCAGAGAATCTCGTGCACAATGAACACGTTGATGTCGTGACGAACATTGATAACAAAACGGAATTATCACAAGTGTCAAGAGTAGACCGTGTCGGCTCGACTTGGAATGGTAATACTTCGACAACAGAAGCCAACAAATTCACTTCCAATTTCTCTCAGCATGTGCCATATTCACTGCCTTTCTGAGTTTTTCCTGGTTTGAAATGATGACCGGTATTCAAAACAACCCATTGCGGCTCATTTGTGGACTCAAATCACTGAACATTCGGCCCACAGTAAAAGTGTTGAGAGACTGGAAAGCACAGTTCGTCTCACTTCCAATGATGCGCAAATGTCTGTGATGTTTTTCCTGGGGAAATTTCCACGATCACAACAATTGAGGCAGCAGAGTCTTCAGGCGAAGAAGCCAATTGCAGGTCCACGGATTCGGAGTGTGTCTGTTTTTGTTCGCGTCAACGCGACTTTTCCTCAGTCATAAGATTACGATGCATGAGAACACGAGCGGACGCATCCGAGAAGACGGCGGGAGGGGGCGGAAGCAGCACAGGAAGACGAGAAGACGGTGGGGGGAGGGAGGGAGGAGGAGGGGATTAGAAGTCCCTGCCGCCACCGACGGCGGCGCCCGCAGCGTTGTTCCCGTCCTCTCCGTAGTCGTTGTCGTCGTCCTCTTTGTGGTCTGAACGAGAAACACTCAACATCTGGCAACTGAACACGTGGATGTACACCAGTTTGTGCGCTCCAGACTCGCTCTCGATAAAAAAATTACTGAAATCAATTGGTGCCTTTGCACATCTTCAAAATGCGTCCAACAAGCAAAGTCGAAACTGTTCCTTTTGGGTTCTTACTTGAAAAAGAAGCAGCCAGCTGCACAAGACTTTAAACTTATTGTTACTGCGTGTTAGGACAAGTAAAATAGTTTTCTGGTGCAGATGAATTACGAGAACCATTTTTCAGTTTCCCACCCCAACCAAATGTTTATTTGGTGCGAAGGGGAAGGAGGGATGAAAAATGCCCTCGTAGTTGCGTGCTGTTCCGGCGTACCAGGGTTATCATAGCCGTCGTCTTCGATGGGCTGCCCGTCCTGCAACAGCTCATTCTTTGGCCCGTCATCCTCCTGAATCTGCCCGTGTCTCCGGGGAGGAGCGAGCATCTGGAGAGAGAGCGTTACGCCCGAGCAGGCTGTTATTGGGTCAGTAACAAGCGTGTGCGGGAGACGTTTTCCAGCTTCTCCGCTCCGTTTTCGATCCGCTGAGCCGGTTACAAGAGGAACCCACAACCAATCACCAAAGCAGACCACGAACTACTTAAAGTGCTCCACCCAACGCCAAGCGTCCAACTTTTTTGATGCAGCGTCACAAAATAACGGGGGAAACACTTCATCCTGCAATGCAGCGGGTGCTGAAGAAGCTCCGCATTTGACGCCAGATGTTGCGCGCCCCAAGATCAGTATGAAATGGCCATTTGTGTGAAGCACCGGTGTTATGGTCAGTCTGGAGGTAACGAGCATCAGTTTGAATGGTCGTCTTGAACGTACAGTTTCACATTTCTCTGTTGTCGACCTGCCCGACCTTGTCATGGGCAGCAAGATGAGGTGACCTGATCATCTGACAAACGACACATCAGTTGAACTTCAATATCGCTTGTTGTACCCTCGATTGATCATTTTGGAACAACTTTTTGGTGCAAAACACGAAAACAGTGACGTTCCAGCCAAGAGACGGACGACGGATCTCTGTGTACAATTCCATTTGTTGATTTCCGTTTGGCCTGACTGTCCGCGCATTGAAGTACTTGTTGATTTCTCTTCTTCAAGCCTGGTGTCTTGAGAAGTCTGTGCGATTCCCTCTTTCAGAGAAAGAAACAGTGTCAGACTGACCTGGTTGCCCCTGTTGAACTGATCAGTGTCGTACTCGTCGGGCGGCTGGTCGGGCGGGTGGAGCCCCGGGGCGTGCAGCCCGGCGCCCGGCCCGCGGACCCCCGGCCCCCGGTGCAGCCGCGGCGGGAGCTGCGGAGCCCCGACCCCGTCCCCGCCCTGCGGGTGGTTATTCAGCGCGTCTTCGTCTGGCTCCTCCTCGTCCTCCTCCTCCTCTTTTGCATCATTGCCCTGACGTGTCAACAGAAAGAAGATTGCCTTCAAGGGCCCGATTTTCTGACAACTTTGCGAAAATATTCTTTGTTCTTGTCGCTCTCGTTTCTCAAGCTGAAATATTCCACGATGCCACTGGAATGTTTTACCTCGTCCACGCGTGGCTTCTGGATCTGGTTGAAGTGGCCACCATCGGGAGCCTGGATATGATCCCTGGCGCGCATGTTGGGTTGACCCAGACCCCCGTCAGCAAACTGAAGCGCAGAAAGAAAATGTACGCTTTGAACTGTGGGCGTTGTACGAATGCCAAAGTTCAACTTTCGAATGCTCTGAGTTGCGTTTGTGGCGACCGGACACTTGAGTGGAATCCCAGATCCGGGCAATGGATGGAGGGGGGGGGGGTGAGCACCACCAGGCGGCAGGTCTCAGGCAAAAGATCCCGGGGAAAAACTGTGGAGCAGCAAACGATGAGAAGAGACTTACCCGTGGCTGTCCTCTCTGCACATGATGCTCGTCGGCTTGCTGTTTCAATGATTCGTCTGCATGAAAGGGAACAATGCAAGAATAAGACCTTCCCGAGATGAAGAAGACTTTTGGCAAAACTTCTTGGTATTTGTAGAATTCCCAAACCGGGAGGGAGGGGACACTCTACCTGGAAAGTCTTTGTGCAACCGCCCCGGCTGAACCTCATGCTCAGTGTCCCTGTAAAGATGGCAAAAAATCGTCACAGACACTGTACTTTTCTGCTGAAACCCAAACACCGTCAAGATCGAACAGATATTCTTGGAACACTTACCTGTCTTCATTTGCTGCATTTTCCTTTGAAAAGAAAGGAGAGGATAGTCAATTGAAACAGGAGTTTGATGGAAAAGTCATGTGACGTTTTCGTTGTCAAGTGAACCAATGTTCCTTTCATCTTTATCAGAGTTTTTCTACCCTACAAAGTGCCCAAAAGACAATGAAACTTTTACAAGTCGCCGACACCAAGCTGAAAGGTAGCACGTCGTTGTAACCAGAATTCACTACAGACAGAAGTCTACGAAGTCAAAAAACAATTCCACATACCACCACGTACCAAAGGCACAGGCAAGACTCACAAAGTAACAAACTGTCGAAACAAATGAGAGTGCAAAAATAACTTACCCAAGACTCTCCGACCCGTTCAACGGGATCAACAATCCACTCTACGCATCACAATCCAGAAGTAAAATCTTCACTCCGCAAATCAATGATATTCGTAATTATTCTTCACCAGCAAAATTCACCTCAAAGCCCTTTTTTCCCCACAAAACTCGATTTTATTGCAATGGCAATACTTGTATACACTCTCTCAAGTTCATTCTTTGATTGGAAAAACATTGGACGAGAGCAACATCCCGCGATCACGCAGTCACGAGAGAAATCAACACCAGCGCGGTTCGCAAAGGCCACCGCGCGTCTCGCCGCGTTTCAAAATTGAAACAGCATGAACTTTTCTTCAAGCCCCCCCCCCCGCCTTCGCTGCACAAACATGATCTGGAGGCTAAAAATCCTCAAGAATTCACTGCCTGACACCAGCACGTCGAAAATGACCCCAAATAACAAGCACATCAGCATCACAAACGCAACTGTCACCGCACTACAAGGACAGTACAGCATGTGCATCACATCTCTGAGCATCATCTTCGGGAGGGGAAAGCATTCGGCTTTGCGCTGTTTGCTGATGCAATGCTCAACCACGAGCCAGGGGGAAACACCTGAGCCTGGACATTTCAGTCAGTCGCGGCGGTGGGGGTGGGGGTGGCAACGTTACACAGATGTGAGACCAACCACACTCCTGCCCCCCCCCCCCCCGAAAAACGTGAGCGCAACAGACGCGCAGCAGTTGAGACGGCGCGTCGCCCGCGTCTTTCACCTCTGTTCGGGTGTTTTGATAATCCACACGTCAGTGAATTCACCCTTCCTTTCAACAAAGTGTCACACACAGCACAACTCAAACAAATTATGGAATGTAAATCTTGATTCAAAAGCAAAAATTTTGGCCTTGAAGAATTGGTACAAAACTAGAGTCCAAAGTTTTCGTTGTGATTTTTTTTTTTTTTGAAAGACTTTTCCGTGGAACACACCGTCCTCTTTTGTTGAGGTAATTCCCGTCACTGAACCGTCCTTGTTTGGTAAAAATCCATCAAAACTGCAGCAGTGCTCCACACGGGCAGTCCAAGCCTTGACCACTCCACTGCTCACATAACAGGATCCATGTCTTTGTTCAGTCTTCCCTATCACAAGAAACTTCAGTTCAGATTCACAGTCCGCCTTCCGCATCGTCGTCGTCTTCAGCTTCGTGGTCGTCATCATCGTCATTGTTGTTGGCGTCGCCCTGAGCGTTTTCTATGGCATTGGCCGGGTCTTCCTTCACTCCTCTGTGAACTGGCAAATCTGCTGCGTCAGCACCGTTACCATTTTCGTCCACGTTGTTTATCACTGCTGATTTTCTATCCTTGACCACATTCTCTCCGGGAACCGGAAGAACATGCTCATTGGCCTCTGCACTCTTGCGCTCCGCCTTGTCATCTTCCTCGGCCGGGGGAGGTTCTGCCACCTGCTGTTCACCGGGTTTTTCTTCATCTTCATCTCGCTTGTCATTCACGTCCGGCGGCTCGATTGCCATCTTGTTGCTTTCAACTTTTTCTTGCTGCACGCGGTCGTTGTGAATTTCTCCGAGAGGTTTGGCAATCTGTTGCACATTGTCACCAGCTTCCCGAGCAACAGTTTTCTTGACTGTGGAACTCGTTTCATTCTTTTTCTTCCCGTCCTGTACGAAGGGTTTAGTTTGTTAAAATGTGTGCACAAGTAAAGGAGAAAATTTTGAGAGGCTGGACAGAACAAAAAGATTGCAGCTGTTATGGTCACGTGAAAAACACGATAATGGTTCTCCTGCTGGTCTTGCTACTATGTACATCACGTTCGTTCAAATGAAAGAAAATCCGTGAAATGGACACGGAAGTTTCACCTACACACTAGCTACAAAGCTACGACACAAAGTTACAAAAAAACTTATGCAAACTTGTATGGCCTGCGGCCTAAAATGACCCGAGACTAAGGACATCTTACCTTCACCATCATCATTTGGGTTCACCATACGTTTTATTTGAACGACTTCTCGAAGTTGTCTCAAAAGTATTTCGCTCAAGGTTTGTTTGCTTCGTTGGTATTTGACAGAATTTCTGTTTTCTCAGTGACGCAAATACGACACAGCAAAACACTTCGGAGAAGTGTGAAGCTCTGAGTGCACAACACGGAGAAACATCGCGAACACACACACCAGCATTCCAAAACACTGCGCAAAACAGACCAACACAACACGAGCCAAACGAGCAACATAAAAGACAACAGCAGGAACAAAAAGCCAGCCAGTGCCTACCTCTTGGTGAAGATCGGGAGGATTCACTTGCATCTGGTTGACCACATTGTTCTCTTCTTCTTGATGCTGTTTTTGTTGTTCTGCATGCAGATCCGGCTGCTGTTGCTGCTGACCATCCAGACCTCGATGGTCCAGCAATTTGTTGTCCACTCCTTGTGGAAAATGCGTATCACCTGCACGAAGGCAAAATGTGTTGAAACCCAACGACGAGGTTGAATTCTTTTTGTCAAATTCTCACGCAACAACAAACACACAGAGGTCTGCGAGGAATCTCACCCGGTTGCTTTTGTGGAAAAAGAGGCACTTGGTTGAACTGGTTGAACTTCTGCATGACTGGCTGCTGAAAATCCACCTGGTTCGGAGCTTGATTCAGCCGGTTCTTCAAACCGATTTGATCTTGTCCCACGACGCCCTGTGGCTGCGGCTGCTGGAACTGCAACACCTGTTGTTGCTGCGGCTGATCTGAAAACGCAACGCAATTCGATTTTGGAAGAAATCTGCTTCTGCCTGATGGACTTCAGAAGGAGGAAAATACAGTCTCAAAGAATCTGGTTTCCTCGTTCTCTTTTTTTCGAATGAAATCAAGTTCTTCTCTCCTCCTTTTTGGGGGAGATCAGATTCACTCACTGAATGGCTGATTGAAGCCATCATGCTGAAGCGCACCTTGACCAAACGGCTGCTGCTGGTTACCAGGCTGAAACAGAGGAACAAACCATAGAAGTCACTGTCATCGACTTTTACCCGATCCCAAAAGAACCTCGTTCTCGAGACACAGCGAACGCGTTTCTTTGTCAACCAACCTGTTGTTGTCCTGTGAATGCAGGCTGCCTCTGCTGTTGAACGTACTGCTTTTGCTACAAAGCAGAAAGAAATCATTAGAAAGTTATCTGCTCGTGCTTTCTCCGGACAACGAAAATTTTGCCTCATCACAGCAGCAGAACAGGATGGGGGTCACACCCACACCGAGCACGAATGGAGCGGGGGGGGGGGCACGATCAGCCATTTCCAGATCAGACTTGACACCTCAATTCAATGTGACACAGGCGAACAAAAAAATTCCAGTCCCCCCCCCCCGCCCCGAATGGGTGCGTCATCCCACCACCAATCTATCAGGTCGTAAAATTGACTGTGACATCCACTGTGTGGCCAGAACTCAAACAGCAATTCTTCCCCCACCCCGGTTTTTGCCGGCACACACACAGGTTTTGAGTTGGACCGACTCTTAATTCCTATCTCAGTGTCTCTGCAATGCTGAGAAGAATACCACACAGCAGAGCTGAAGTTTCTTTTGGTCTCATTCTCAATTTTGCCCAGTGCATCATAGAAGTGCCAAATCCAACTGACAAGAGGATTGAGAAAGCCTCTCTGTTGTCACTGAGTTGCTTTCGCCAACGAAAAGAACATCAAGGAAATGCATCCAGAAACCATGCAGAGCACAATCGCCACCAATAAATTTTTATGAGGAGCCAGCATACATGATGGCTACTGAGAGTTCAGGAGGTGAGGGTTGGGGGATTGGTTGGTTCGTGCACGATGTAGAAAAGGGAAAATAAACACCTGCAAATCCCATATGGTTTGCTCCAGAGAGGCAATAGTTTTTTGCTGATCTTCCATCTGGTTCTACAGATTTGAAAAACAAGAGATGCATTCCAGAGAAGAAACCACAGAACAAAACTACAAACAGGTTTTGCAGGAACGATGTCACAATTTGTGCGAGGCGGGAAACTTTTCCCACTGAGCATGATGTCTGTTCCCTATTCCCATTGCCACGAAAATGTTCTTATCATTGGGAGTTCAGGCAACATCTGGACCGGGAGAAAATTTGCTTGCATCCCCTTTTTCTAGCTTTCTTTTTTGTTTCTGATCAACATCGTTCCAGCTCACTCACGCTGATCTATTGCACACAACATATCACAAAGAAAACAAAACATTTCAAACGAATTTCTTCTTTCTCTCATCTTACCATGTTGTACTGATTGCTCTGCATGAGAAGATCCAGTTTCTTCTGAAGATCAAAGTTTTTTCTCTGCAAGTTGGCCACTTCATCTGCGAGAGACATTGGACATGCTGAAGCTCAAACAGATATTCAGTTCTGTTTGTTGAAATCCCAGGATAAATCACCACCAAAAATTAAACCTTCACAAAATCTGGACATTTCAAATGCCATATCTGTGGTCTGACGGACGACGCGCAAAACACTGAAGGGCGACGCTTGGATATGGGAAGTGACATCACCTTTCAAGGATGCCAGTTCATTCGCCTTCTCCTGTTTGAGCTGCTGGTATTCAGCATTGTGCTGAGTTTGCATCACATCGTTGTCTTCTTTCAGCTTGTTGAAAGACTCGTGGAGCTTTGTCTGTTCCATCTGCAAGTCTTCGTGCTGACTCTGGAGACAAATTTCAGAAATGTCCTCTTTGTCTGCGCAAGATGGCCTTTTACACAACAGGAAACGAAACACTAGAGTCATCAATTCAACCTCATTTCTACACCACACATCGCACCAACCATATATGCACTTTTTTCTCCCCACAGCTGGTTGACAGTTGTTCGCATTGATCTCAATTAAAATTGCAATCAATTGACAATGCTTTGACCGACCTGCAACATCTTGTGCTCCTGATTGATAGAACTGATTCTGTTGAGCAGCTCTTGCTGCAAAAACAAAAAAAAAAAAAAAATGGTGCGATGTCATGTTTGTCCCGACAACAAAATCGAGTTTCGGAAACAAATTCGAGGAATGCAAAACGGCGTCAAAAAGCCAACTTCCAAGACAAACACAACAAAATTACCTTCTCGTTGTAGAAACGAGTTTCCAGCTCTGACTTTTGAGACATGAGGTCTGCAATGAAAATCAAGAACACGGTAAGTACCTCCAAATTGTTTGAGTTTCCTTCACATCAATACTCGTAATCGATCGAACACCTGCATCACAACTGCTCCCGATAACAAATGACCGTCACTCACCATTTTTGCTCTTCCTGTGATCTTGCTTCTCCTGTTGCAATGTTTTCTCCAATCTTGATTTGTGCTCATAAACAACTGAAATGAAGTGGAAATCTGTTGTGACAAAAGCCGAAGCAGGTGACAACAACATGCAGACCCTTTCACTCGCTGCCCCAAGCACGTTCGTGCAAGTTTTACTGCAGGAATCGGTCTGACACACATGCTGCAAACCAATGCTTGCCCCAGTGTTCGAGGTGTTTTCGCGAACCCGCGTTGTGAGGGGCACCAATCGCCCCACTCAACGCCCCCCCCCCCGCCACCCACACACACACCTGTCACTTGTGTACAGCTACAACTGTTGTGCAGATCACACACACACGCGCGCGCGCACGTACACTGGTTCAAGAGACACGGCAAGGGCCAGGGGCATATTCGATTGCACCGCAAATTTCGGGTTGAGTTTGCACCCACCCGAAACTGACTGAACCATCAAATTCGAGCCTCCACTGTTTGCAGTGGAAATTTGCGGTCTGTT
>JAAUXT010117255.1_pt1 | contig 15095 bp, 21 predicted proteins | sample 7278171 | NCBI WGS metagenome assembly JAAUXT01 (sample SAMN14350112, study PRJNA611818) | marine sediment metagenome | isolation source: surface marine sediment (1.8m) | place: French Polynesia: Moorea | collected 2018-08 | reverse complement strand
TTGAGAGAGAGAGAGAGAGAGAGAGAGCGAGCGAGAGAGCGGGCGGAGAGAGAGAGAGAGAGCGATTTCCTGGGGCGTGAGGGGGGCGTTTCAAGTGAGTTGGGATCCAGATGAAGAGGGGGCGGGACGGGAAAGGGGCGAGAGGATCTTGGGGAACCTGTGGGGAGCCGAGAGGCAGAGGCAGACAGACGGACATCTCACGCAGAGGGCAGCAACCAAGGGCCGCTGGCAAGAAAGCAAGGCAGAGAATCAGCTCCAAAAACGCGGTGGCACAGAGCACGAAAATGGTCGCCACAGCACCGGTCTCCAACCCTCTCAGCGCGCACGTGTTTCCGGCAGGTGAAGAAGACGCTTCCGGTTCCCTACCGGTTCGGCGCATGCGCTATCGCCCCACCGCGCGCCCCGAGCAACCACGGGACCTGGTTCCTCATGGAGTTCATCGTGCACATCCTCTACCCGGACGTCATTCTCAACCTCGCCTGCCTCATCCTGGTCATCGCGCTCGGGGTAAAGGTCGCGCGCAAACAGCCCTCTGGTGGCAAGAATCTCATTGAAGACCCAGAGTGCATCTCGAAGCAACCAGAAGACCCGGAAGTGAGCCTGAGCAGATGCATTGTGTGTCTCGGTGTCTTGCACCTGTTGATCCAGGTGCCGTACCTGCTCATCAACTGCGTCTTCCTGTACGCGCATGCGCGCTGGGACGCGCACGACATAGAGGGCGTCACGTGGGACCGGATCCTCTACACCGGAACCGTCACCATCGAACTCAAAGACTGGGCGTACGCAGGAACCTTCTTCGTTCTGATCTTCGCCAGACCTTTCAGAAGCGTGTTCTGTAGAGGCTAGCGCTCAGCCGTCGCGGGTGGGGGCGGACGAGAGGGAGGATTTTCGTTGGGAGGGGGGGTCCAGGGCGGATTTCAGAGGGACCCAAAGATGGACCCACCCATGGGATCTGGAGCACAAAAGCAGACTTGCCTCCCTCTTTATGCACACCACACAGACAGACAGACAGACAGACAGACAGACAGACACACACACACACACACACACACACACACACACACACAGCGGATCCGATGGAAACTGCGCTCCTGAGACAATGCGAGCAGATGAACAGATCTATGTTGATGAGATAAAGAGCAATACTTTCCTCTGAATCAATGACTCACAATAAACTTCACTTGCACAAAAAGAAAAATTTCTGCAAATTTGCGTTTTTGCGTTGACGAAGTGAACAATGGCGACTGAAACTCACGGCACTTCACGACTTTTGCCGACGTTTTCTGGGAAGGAAACGGCGGGCGCTGGGTGTGCCGGCGCAGCGTTCGTGTCGTTTGTTCTCGCGTACCAGTCCGTTCTCTCAAGCGGATCGAGCATTGAGGTTGATGCCCATCTCCAAAACGGTGGGTGCGCAGGGACCTGGGGAAGCCAACCTTGGTCTTGTTGATCCACAAGAGAATTGTGTGTCAGAAATCGTTTCATTCCCCTGGAGATCCAGGGTCAGGGTGGGTTCTGCAGTGGATCCAGGGGTGGGTTCTGCAGTTGATACAGGGACTGAGCTTCGAGCAGATCCAGGATTGAGGTGGGTTCTCCAGAGATCCAGGGTTGGTTTTTCACTGATTCCAAGGATGGTTTCTCCACCAGATCTGGGCCCGGTTGAAAAAGTTCGTCAGCGTCTCTGCCGGAGTCAGAACATTTTTCTCACAACATTTCGCTGTCACGTGTGAATTGTCCCGGCGAGCCACGCCATGTGATTGGCGAAAGTAAATTACACTGACGTCACAAACGTTGGTTTCGCGTCGAACATGTAGCGCCGTCCTTGCAGCGTATTTGCGGCGACGTGGGATCGGGGAGGTGGAGGAAGTCTGTACCACATCGAACCTCTCTGCACGTGTTCTATTGCACAAGGACGGCGCTGCAGTGCGGATGCAGAGGTTCTGCTCACGCTACAAGGACGGCCCTGCTGCAGACACAGGAGCCAGCCCTTCTGCAGGGCTGGTGCTTCAGCAGCAGAGCAGAATGCACAAGGGTTTTCACACAGATGACAAGGCGTCAAAATTTTGACATGAGCCCAGGAACAAACTGGACTGTCCTTTTGATACTCTCTATCATGAAACATTTGACACCTTCACGTCAAAAATTTGACGTCAGCATCAAAAATTCTGACGCCGCCGTGCCCGTGTGAAACCCTGATATCTCGCTGCGCGTATGGCGCTGCAGCATACATGTGTGACTGTACCCACTGAAAGAGCGAGGCTCACGACCGCAGCATCGCAGTGCAAACACGACACAGTTCACGCTTTGTGAAAAACACCCGAATTAACAAGGAAGACAGTGTTGATGACGCTCAGGAAAACCGCGTTCCATCTGAACGTCTAAATTTTTACAAGCGAAAGTTCACCTCTTCCTTGGGCCTCTGTTTGTCTTGTAAATACAACAATCAGGATTTTTCACTTTTTGCAGAATTTTTTGCTCCATGAGCCCGAAGACAAAACCTTTCATGATTCTCACTGCCTGCCCTTAAACTCGAGTGCAGAGAGTCTCAGATCTATTTGAGGTTGGAGGGGTTTGCCCAAGGCATTAGCAGTCACACTTTGCTTGGATTGCTCGAAGTTGCCGCGTTTCCAGAACCACACCCTGTGACACGATTCGTTTGAGGCCTGTGAACCAGACGCGTCAGTTTCCGTTGGAGTAGCTTCAGCTGGAGATGAGATTGAGAATGGAGAGGGCGCAGCTGTGCGTGGTGCTGAGTCTGCTCTGTATGGCCAGCAGGTCACAGGTGAGTTCGTTGCCAAAACCCGTCGGCGGTGTGCGGTACGAGAAAACCACTGGTGTGAAGCATGGGTGTGAGCAATTGGGTAGTGAACCATGGTGTGTGAATCAAGTGGTGCGAATGCACCACGGGGTTATGGGAAGCAAGCCGTAGGTACAAACGTCTGGTTGTGAATCGTATAGAAAGTGAACCAGACTGGGGGCTAAGCTGCGCACAGGCCACAGCGATGCAGACCCGAGTGTGGAGTTGTCTAGTCGTGCAGATTTGCGGGGCTATTCCCGTCATGCCTCAGTCAGGAACACGTGTGTGTGTGTGTGTGTGTGTGTGTGTGTGTGTGTGTGTGTGTGTGTGTTGAGCAATCCTGCAAAATGACCAGTTTTGTTCAGCCGTTGGTATGGAGAACGGAATTGTGTTTCCTTTTGACTTCCTTGACCCCTTTTTCCCTGAAAAGTTCACACAAATCCATTCCTAAATTTTCCTGCTGCTGACCTATTTTCTCCATATCTCTCTCCCTGCAGGCTCGTCCCCCGACCCCCTCTAACTTCGGACAGCAGGGCTCCACGCACACCCTGGTGCGCAGCATGAGAACCGGCTTAACCGGCGACTACTACGACCAGGCCCTGCTGGACAACCCCCTGGAGGCCCCGGCGAGTGCCTTCGACGGCAGCATTAGCACCAGGCGAAGCGGGAGCACGCCGACACTGGGGGAGTTCCTGGGTCAAGGCGCCCTGTCCGCGCCTCCACAGGCCGCGGGAACCAGCACTGAGACTGACGGGGGAATCTCAGAGCTGTTCCCGGAGTTCTCCAGAAACAACGCTGCTGTGGGCGTGGACTCCGCTCCCGGCGCCGGCTCCAACATGAGGACCGTGGAGTCACCGGAAGTCCCAGGGAATGACGTCAGACCCTCGGGCGAGGATTCCACGCGGGAGCAGATGGAGTACAGCGCGGACGCGCACTGTGACGTCATCGGGCCGGGGTCGTGCTCCTGGGAGTCGGAACCAACGGAGACGCGCACCATGGAGGAGATAGAGAAGGACCTGTGGACCCCCGGGGATGTGTCCAGGTCAGTCCGCACACACTGGAAATCACATGACAGGAAGTGAGGTCAGGTCTTGGGTGTTTCATGTTTCCCGACACGTGTGTGTGTGTGTGTGTGTGTGTGTGTGTGTGTGTGTGTGTGTCTGTCTGTCTGTCTGTCTGTCTGTGTGAGCGTGTGTGAGCGGTGCAACGGGCACGAGCACGTATTTTTGTTGTTGTTGTTGTTGTTGTTGTTGTTGTTGTTGTTGTTGTTGTGTGCATTGGAGAGGATGTGAGTCGGTTTTGGTACGGAAGTTGCACCAACAATAGGGGCAATGACACCAAAGTTGTGCACAATGTGGACGTTGCTCTGCCTGCAGGCAGGAGTGGCTGAACTGCAACGGAATGCCGTGCGCGGACAAGGCTCTGGCGGACGATCTGATGCAGCTTCTGCAGGAGGAGCTCACGGCCAGCCAGTACCAAGACCCTGCATCGGTGAGTACCAGACCCTGCTGTGGTGAGTACCAGGATCCTGCATCAGTGAGTACAAGAACCCTGCAGTGGTGAGTACCAGGACCCTGCATCAGTGAGTACCAGGACCCTGCATCGGTGAGTACAAGAACCCTGGAGTGGTGAGTACCATGACCCTACAGTGGTGAGTACCAGGACCCTGTAATGGTGAGTACCAGACCCTGCAATGATGAGTACCATGACCTGCAGCGGTGAGTACCATAACCTGCAGTGGTGAGTACCAGGACCTGCAGTGGTGAGTCCCAAGACCCTGGGACTGTGAGGACCCAAGCTCTGAGGTTGGGTTCCGCAGTCCCGAGTCTGTGTGTACCATGCAGAGCTCTCATAAGTACTGTGGTCACCAGGGGCCCTGAGGCAATGACTGCCTGAGTGTGGTTTGTGTGTGAGAACATAGCCACATTTGAGGCAGCTGAGGTTATTCCAAACAAGCACCAACGGTTCCAACAACAGACGGAAGCACTGGACAATTTCCCGTGCAGGGAACCTGTTGGTGAGGGCTTCTGTGCAAAGGGTCACTGTGAATAGGAGTTTTCACACAGGCAGGGCGACTTCAGATTTTTTTGATGCTGGCGTCAAAATTTTGATGCTTGAGCATCAAATTCAACATGACACCCAATGGAGAGCATGCACCAAGAAAACGGTCCAGCCTATTCCTGACGTTATGTCAAACTTTAGACGCCGCGCCCTTTATGGTAAAACTTTACCTGGAGCTGTGTCGGCGGTGACAGACTTTGTACGCTGTTCTTTGTGTTGCAGGCAACCCCGCTGAAGCGATGCACGACGGCGCTGTGCCAGGACATGCTCAAGATGATGGGCTGCGCCCGGGTACGTACGTCACACACGCGTGGGGGGGTGGAGGGAACAGCACCTGGCGACGGACTGAAATCTGGAACGACTGAGAGCATTTGTGCCTGTGAATTCCTGTGTGTGGCAAAATCGGGACAAGGAGGGGCCACCTCGACCCAGTCCTGACTGGCGTCCAATCCTGTGGAGCCCAAACCAAACAACGCTTGAATACAAATGTGTGTCCTTTTGACTGTGGCGACCCCCCCCCGCTGCGGACAGGCTCCACTTGTGCCCCATTGCAACGAGGAAATTGACTGCACCTGCAATGATAAAGCTCTCCGTTCGTCGCCAACAGTATATGCAGTGGCCTTGCAAATTTCCTGCGTTTCCATAAATTTCGTGTCTGTCAAAAATGAATCAGATGTCTCTGGAGCATTCTGAGGGTCAAGGGTCAAGGACATCAGAGGAAAATTCACGTTCAGCACGTTGAACCAATTGTTGTTGGTGAGGCCGGTTCCTTGCTCGCTGAACCTCACTCAAAGCAGAAGAAGCACAGAACACTCCAAGCTGTATGTGTATCTTCGTGTGTGTGTGTGTGTGTGTGTGTGTGTGTGTATGTGTGTGTGACATCCTCCTCTGTGTGTGTGTGTGACATGTTCCTGTGTGTGTGCGTGGGTACCCAGTGCGCATGCGCATCAGCCCTGCTCCTGCTCCTGCAGTTCACGGTGCAGCAGCTGCAGGACCTGGTCACGACACTGCGGGTGCGACGTGACCTCGACTCGGCCGACCCCGGCCGCGGCGCCACCCGCGCCAAGCGCAAGCTCATCGACGCGCAACTCACCAGCTTCAGCCTTTGGCCCAAGAACCAGGAAATCCCGTACATGTTCGACGGTAGACACAGTGAGTGGTGGTGTCTCTTTCCTTTCCAATCGTTGAAGGACGTTGTGTTGAGGCTGAACTGGGGAGCTTTGCCTCACCCATGTCAGACGTCAGGCCTAGTTAGCACTGCACGTGTGTGGAGTTTTCACACAGATGACGCGACATCAAAATTTTGACGTGAGAGCAGGAATGGACTGGACTGTTTTTTGACTCTCCATTGGGTGTCATGGGTGTCATGTTAAATTTGATGCCTGTGCATCCAAATGTTGACGCTCGCATCAGAAAAATCTGCCTGTGTGAAAACCCCTTATGTCATTGTGGTCAGTTCTCACCAATCTGCATCATGCATTGGGCCCCCACTCTGTTGTCAAAAGGCAGTGCGTCGTCCTTTGTGACACAATGCTCTTGGTACACAGGGCCCTCACGTATGACACAGTACAGAGGTTCAGCAGCACGCAATGTCGCGGCACCGGCTGTGCGATCCTTGGAAAGGCAAAACATACGGAAAAAATGTGGCTCTTGTTGGAGGAGTTTCTGGCTGCTGACCAATTGGAGACAAGACCGAAAGTTCCCTTGAGGGGTCCATCTTTGAAGACAAAGACACTTTGTTCTGCATGAAGACATTCGCTGTTCACCTACTGACGGTCCCTGTCCCACCCTGCCCAGACAGACCACAATCACAAGGGCATACGTAACACTATGGTTGGTGTGAAGGTGTCCACTGCATCAGTCCAAGGCGTCACATGAAGCGCACCGAGACAAGTGTCCGTTGTACCGGGTACATCGTAGGGAGGCAGAGCAGTGTTCCGTGCGTGTGTGATACGCGCGTGGAGAAGATCAGGCACCGCAGTGGAGTCAAGGCAAACATAGCCCGATTCCTGCGAGCTTGCTCGCTTGTCTGGGCCCCATACAGAACTCAAACATAACGTGTTTGCGTTTCTGGTTTGTTTGTGTGCTTTTCCCACATCATCAAGTCCAAAGTCTTAAAAGTGTCTTGAAATTGCGAGCTCGCCAGAACGTTCTGCAGCCCGTCGGTTCTTTGCTGTAATGTCGCACGGGCCGGGGGCATTGCCTCAACGGTGTGGCTGGTGAACAAACTCAGGGGAAGGGGTCCTTGGGACTTTTAGAGTTTCTTTCGCACGGTTGTCACACAGGGCCAACGCCATGGTATGTTTTGCACTGAATGAGCTGTGAACTCTGCAAGCCAATGGATTTTAGGGCACACACGCAAAAAACGTCCCAGCATAGCCAGAGAACGTGAAAACTGCGAGAAAGTTTCAGGAGTTTTCACACGTGCACGCAGATTCTTTTTTGACGCTGGCATCAAAATTTTGACTCGCGGGTGTCCAATTTGACATGACACCCAATGGAGAGTGCCAAAAATATGGTCTGGTCTGTTCCTGCCGTCCTGTAAAAATTTTGACGAATAGTCATAGATTCTGTGTGAAAACCCTGTTGGGGTTTTCACGTTGGTGACGCCGTCAGCCTTTTTTGACGTCGACGGCAACTTTTCTGACGTTGACGACACGTTTGTTTACACGTTGGGGGTGACGTCGACGTCAACTTCAAAAGTGAAGTTTTTGAAGTTGACGTCGACGTCAGCCTACGTGAAAAACCGCTTTTTTCTTACCCGTTGCAGCGGCGGCGGAAAGGGCGAAGATCCGGGCGGGGTTCCGGTACTGGGAGGCGCGCACGTGCCTCCGGTTCCGAGAGGTGGACCGATCCCAGGACATTCTGTACCGCAACCGCGTCAACTATATCCTCATCACCCGGGAGAACCAGGGGTAGGTGGGAGGGATCGAGGGAGGGAGGGAGGGAGTGGAGGAGAGGAGGGAGGGAGCCAGGGAGCCAGGGAAGGAGGAAAGGAGGCAGTGAGGGAGAGACGCAGGGAGGGAGGGACGCAGAGAATGAGGTTGAATGACTTTGTGCAGCTGGAGAGATCTGTCTGGAGATATGAAAACACATGGGAACAAATCAACCTTGCCAAACGGTGTTCTCATTCTCGCAACGCGACTTTCCACTCACACGTGTTCGCTTCTCTCGGCTGCAGGTGCTTCGCGTACATCGGGATGGTGAGTCAGTACAAGCCGCAGCAGCTCAACCTGCAGGCCAAGTGCACAGACACGGTACGTCGTCTGGTTCTGAAAAGGCTTTTCACACAGGCAGGGCGGCGTCAGATATTTTGACGCTGGCGTCAAATTTTGATGCGTGGGCATCAAATTTAACATGACACCCAATGGAGAGCATAAACAAAACAGTCCAGTCCGTTTCTGGTATCGTGTAGAAGTTGAAAGGGCCTTGTCCTGGTTTCTTTGCCCTTGCAATTTTGAGGCAATGAAGACAAAAAATGTCCCGTTCGTTTCCTGCCATCAAGGTCGTGACAAAGCTTTTTGCCTCAGGCTCCCGTGGAACAATGACCCTTTGTTGTTGACTGGAAAGGTTCCAAGGAAATGGCTTTTGCGCGGACTTTTTTGGTACCCATCATCATCACCTTTTCTGCAGAGATGGACCATGTGTCTGAGCCTGGGAGACAGGGTTCCAGCACGATCACGGGTGCATTGCGTGCAGGTGTGAACTGAACGAGACAAAATGAGGCCAGAGCCACGCTTTTCTGACGCAGAGGTGGAAAACAACAACAACGACCCCCATGTACTCAGAATAGGTCGGACAGGCTCTGAATCTGGCCACCCATCCATCACTTCCCGCTTGAAGCCACCCCTGGCCCCAACATAACTGAAACACACGTCTCTCCCTGAAACACATCCAGGGCTCCTCGCCCAAAACGTTACCCGTTCGTCTTGCTGTGAGCGCGTTCTGTTTGCTCTGGTTGCAGCTCGGGGTGATCGTGCACGAGATCGGACACGCCCTCGGGTACTGGCACGAGCATCAGAGGCAAGTTCACGCACACACACGCACACACGCACACATACACACGTACACACTCGCACACACACGCACACAGGCGCACACAGACGCACACACGCACGCACACACGCACACACACACACACACGGGCACACAACACACACCAAATCCAACCACTCAACCAAAGAAGGAACCTTGCCAGACACCCTGGGTCTGCGCTCAACATGATTTGTTCCAGTGATGCGTGGTTTTGACATGGATGAATTGGACCCAATGCAGTGTGAGTGACCCGCTTCCTCTCTCTGCAGAATCGACCGTGACGTGTACGTGTCCATCCAATGGAGCAGCGTCTACCGCTATCTGGACCAGTTCGAGCGCGCGCAGGCCTCCACCGTACAGCCGTGCCCCTACGACTACTCCTCCGTGATGCACTACGCGCCCAACGTGAGCACGTCACGTGGTCAGGGGGTCAGAAAGGCTCGGTGTCTCAGGACCGGTGTAACGTGCCCGATTGGCTTGCGTGCCCGATTGACATGTGCCAATCGGGCATGGGTGGTGGACCCATGCCCCATTGACAGGTGTCAATCGGACACACATTCAAGGCATGGGCATGTGTCAATGGGGCATGGGTGGTGGACCCGTGCCCCACTGATACGTGTCAATGGGGCACGCCTGTCAACCGGGCACGTTACACCGGGCTCCGACATGCATTCCATTCCATTTCAGGACCACACAATGGCATCGTGGTGTGGTCCAAAAAGTTTTTTCGGACCACATTCCCACCTGTAAGAAGGTGGGAACATGGTCCTGAATTTTCAGGACCAGGTTTCACCAGCGGAATGTGGTCCTGGTCAGAGCCTGATCCTGTTACACCGGCCGCCTGACCCTTGAAATGTTGTGTGCTTTCCTTTGCGGATGCCTCTGGGGGCTCACGAACTTGCGCATGCAAAGACAGAGCACTTGATCCATTCAACACAGGACAGGATGCTCACATGCCTGACCACGCAACCGACCTTCCGCACACACGCGCACACACGCGCACACACACTGGCACACACACACACACACACACACACACACACACACACACACAAACACACTAGCGCACGCGCACACAACACACCTTGCACCTTGGTTTGTTTCGCGATGTACATGGTGCAAAATGGACCCTTTATATTGCAGGACGGGTCGTACCAGAGCACGCGGCGCGTGCTGCGCGCCACCAACCCGCAGTACCAGAAGAACATGGGTCAGAGGGCGCAGCTCTCCTACCTCGACACCAAGTGCATCAACCTCGCATACTGCGGCGGTGCGCACGCATACACACGCACCACACGTGAATGCCACACACCACACACGGAACCAACACGCGACACACATACACACACACACGAGAGAGAGAGACAGAGAGAGTGACAGAGAGAGAGAAAGAGTGGAGAGAGAGTTCACGCACGCAGTCGACACACACACACACACACACACACACACCACACACACCACACACGGAATCAACACGCGACTGACGCACTGAGCTCACGCACGCACATTCGACACACACACACACGCACACACACACACACACACACACGAATCACACACCACCCACCCACACCCCTTCCACAACCAAACAGAGGGCAACATCCACCAACACACCCACAGATTATGACACACAACCAACCAACGCACTGACATGTGCACCCACGCACCCAAGCACCGCAGATCTGACTGCGCTTCCTCGCTCAACCAATCGTGCAATGCGAGACACTGCACATTTGTCATAGTGCTGGTCACGTGACTGCCTTCTCTATGCGCAGACTCGTGTCGCGGGAACCCGTTGCGAGGCTCGTGCGCGCATGGCGGGTACCAGGATCCGCTCAACTGCAACCAGTGCAGGTCAGTGTGCGTTCAGTCTCCCTGCTTCGTTTGCTGATTTTGAGGCTTTCTGTTCCACTAGGTTGCTCCGTTGCAACTTTTTGACAGACTTGGTGTTGCTGTGCAGCTCACATTGATTTTTCTCATAACAACGGGTTGTTTGTCTCTGTGCTGGTTGAATTTACCCGCAACCGCAGAAAGCAAGACGAAACCAGGGGTTCTCAAAACAGATGACGCGGCGTTAACATTTTGATGCAATGGCAGAAACAGACTGGACCGTTTTTTGATGCTCTCCATTGGGCATCATGTTTAATTTAACGCCTGCACATCAAAATTTTGACATCAGCGTCAAAACATTTGACGCCACCCTGCCTGTGTGAAAACCTAAACTGTTCACAGCACTCACAAACCTCAGAGAGACACCATACTCCGAGCCTCTTGTTGTCCGCAGGTGCCCGGACGGCCTGGGCGGCCCCCTGTGTAACAGCGTGGGGCCGAGCACGGCGGGTTGCGGGGGCGAGATCAGTCTGCGCGCCGCCGGGCAGACCCAGACCATCTCCTCCCCAGGGTACCCCCGCCTCTACCCCGAGGACAGCAAGTGCAACTGGCGCGTCGTGGTGAGTCCGTGGGTGGGTTTGTGGGTGGTTGGGTGGGTTTGTGGGTGGTTGGGTGGTTGGGTGGTTGGGTGGGTTTGTGGGTGGGTGGCGTGGGTTTGTGGGTGGTTGGATGGGTGGTTGGGTGGGTTTGTCAGTGGTTGGGTGGGTTTGTGGGTGGAGTGGACTTGTGAGTGGGTGAGTGGGTTTGTGGGTGGGTTTGTGGGTTTGTGGGTGGGTGGGTGCGTGGGTGGTTCCCTGAGGCTCGGGTGGGTGGATGGGAAATCCCCTGGGGCGTCACTTCCCAGCGGGCAAAGGGAATCCTGGTTTCCCTGTTCGCCATCGGATCCAGGGCCTCTCTCCTTTGTTCAGCACAGCATGAACTCACAGTGGTTCCTGTGGTTCAGGAGAGAGACCCTGGAGATTTTTGGCCCAAATGTACTCTAACTCGTCGTGTCTCGCCTCTCATCTCACCAGGCGCCCCCTGGCTGCAAGGTCCGCATCAACTTCAGCCCGGCCGACGCGTTCGGGGTGTACAACCACACTCAGGGCGAGTGCTACCACTGGGTCGAGGTCAAGAACGGAAGGGACTTCGGCAAATCCGGTCCCAGGTCAGTTCACTTCCGGGGCAAAGTGACTCCACTTCCGGTCCAGCTGAACTCAGCGAAGAAATACTGTGACATTTCATTCAGGAAACTTGACAACCAACAAGGTCGATGAAACTGACTTGTGTGTTGCAAAGGCCATTTTTCTTTGTTGTTGAAGGAACAAACAAGTGCGGTCTGAGTGTGGGTGATCTTCAGGCTGTGTGTGTTTCAGGTGTTGTGCAATCGAACCACGGTTAATCGAACCTTTGATTATTGGTTTGATCCCACATGATTCTTTCCCACTCTCCTCTGAAGCTGCATGCCTGTCCACACAGCTTCAGGTGTATAAACACAGGCCCAACCTGAGATTAGGGCTTCCACTCTGGGGCTCAGGTATGTGCGTGGAAATAAACCATTCATACCACACAAATGTGACAAGCTCATGCGACCCAGTCAATGGTGACAGGAGAGATTGGCTCCAATCGCCTGATGACGAGCTCCAATCAGGCCCAGTCAGCTGAAGGCTGAATGAAATGATGCTGACCTGGGCACAACTACATAACACAGACTGTGAGTGTTTCAGGCTGTGTGTGTTTCAGGCTGTGAGTGTCTCAGGCTGTGAGTTCCAGTCTGTGAGTGTTTCAGGCTGTGTGTTCCAGTCTGTGAGTGTTTCAGGCTGTGTGTGTTTCAGGCTGTGTGTGTTTCAGGCTGTGAGTGTCTCAGGCTGTGAGTTCCAGTCTGTGAGTGTTTCAGGCTGTGTGTGTTTCAGGCTGTGTGTGTTTCAGGCTGTGAGTGTCTCAGGCTGTGCGTGTTTTAGTCTGTGTGTGTTTCAGGCTGTGTGTGTTTCAGGCTGTGAGTGTTTCAGGCTCTGTGTGTGTTTCAGGCTGTGTGTGTTTCAGGCTGTGTGTGTTTCAGGCTCTGTGTGTTTTAGTCTGTGTGTGTTTCAGGTGTGAGTGTTTCAGGCTGTGAGTGTTTCAGGCTCTGTGTGTTTCAGGCTGTGTGTGTTTCAGGCTGTGAGTGTTTCAGTCTGTGTGGTTTTATTTCAGGCTGTGCGGGTCCCCGCGGGACCTCATGACCCGACAGTTCGAGTCGGACACGAACGAGCTGCTCGTGGCGTTCCGAGCCGAGTACAGCGTCCCGCGCAACGCCCTCACGGGGCAGCCGCTCGTCAACGCGCCGCTCGTCGGCTTCCGCGCCACGCTGTCGCTCGGTGAGCACCTCCCGGCGGTCGCACCGGCTGCGTCACTGCGTCTCGACACAAATCCATTGGGCTTGTCACAGTGGATGCCGTGCGCGTGCCTCGTTTGAGGCAACCAGTTTGAAATAGACGTTCCTCGGTGCTTACAGTGTAGCGATATCTCGCGCATGCGTCTCGTTTTCGTTTTCAGTGCAGTGCGCCAGCGTGGCGCCGCCGCAGCCGGTGGTGCCGGTTGTGCCGGTGGTGCCGCCGCGCCCCGTCGTCCCGAACCCGCAGCCCGTCAACCCGGCGTCCCGTGAGTGCGCATGCGCGTGGGAGGGGGGGGGGTGATGGGTCTGAGAAGGGATGAGCAAAGAGCAAGGCAGTTGAAGATGAATTTGGTGAGAGGAACCCTGGAAAGTTAATCCAGACAAATTGGTGTATTCTCCAACAAACTGACTGACTGACTGACTGACTGACTCACTCACTCACTCACCCTCCCTTCTCCCTGCAGAGTGCACCTTCACGCAGCTGCTGCAGTGTAACAACGGCGGGACGTGCATCCCGGACCCGCTGTCTCTGCTCCGCTTCCGCTGCGTCTGTCCTCCGGGATACACGGGCATCTACTGCGGCTCGCGTGAGTATCAAGCCGTTTTCATATTGGTATTGTGGACGTCAAACTTTGACGTCGACAGCAGAATTTTGACGTCAATGTCAAAATTTGACCTGATGACCAACTGGTGGGCATCAAAAATGGTCCAGACTATTCTTTGATGTCATCAAAAAAGTTGCCGTTGAGGACAGAAAAAAGTTGACGCCGTCACCGATGTGAGAACTGCTTTCCACTCTTGTGTTGAGAAGCACGTCAGTACCCTTCTCTCGTGACTTGTGTGTGTCTGTTTGACTCTCGTACGTTCAGTTCTTCTGCGGCACACAAAAGCTTAAACTGCTGGACTTGTGGCCGCATGAAGCGCAGAATGACGTTTCCTGCACTGACTCAGCGAAGGGTGACGATTACGCATGCGTGTTGCAGTGTGTCAGAACGCGAACTGCGATCCACTGCTGCCCTCTCCCGGCGGCGCCGGACCCTGCCCGCCGACCACGGACCTCGTCTTCATCTTTGACTCGTCCGGGAGCGTGCGTGACGCTGACTTCCCCAAGGTGCGTCAACCCCGCTGGGGTCAACATTGTTCTGAGGGCGGGGTTTCATCAGAGGGAATTCCGTCGTTTCAAGGGTTGAAACCACTGAGGGTGCGGACACACCACCACCGACGGTGGTCGGGTGGGTTGCCCTGTGCTGCAACTGCCCTGTGCAGCGAACTGCTGGCAGCACATTTTTAATAGATGCATGGAAACACACCACACATGATGGGACAGCTGCATGCATGGGATGCCCCTCGCCCAGACCACTCCATGAGCCATTCCCTACACGGCACACCCCTGGACAGGACACCCGGTACAGCTACGCCGTCGGTGGTGGTGTGCTCAACATTTTGGCTGCAAACGGAGACAACACGAAGGTTCAGCAACCGCTAAATTCTACGTGGCTGTTTCATTACCTCCCTACACCGCACAGAAGATCCGTGGAATCCTCAAAACACAGGGACAAATGTATGGTCTCCACAGTCACACTCGTTGTCCACATTGACGGGCCAATTTCGTCAGCCACGTGTTGAGGGCACGTAGCACGTGTTTGCTGAACCTCCCCAACGTTCTCTCTTCCCGCAGCATCTTGTGGTGTTTTTCAGATGATCACGTTCGCGTCGAACGTGGTGAACCAGCTGAACGCGGGCGGTAACAGCGTGGGCGGGGCGGGCACGTGGGTCGGAGCCGTCATATTCGGGACCCAGGCGAGCGTTGAGCTCCAGCTCAGGTGCGTGAGGCCTCCAGGGGGCGGGGGGGGCGGGGCGGGGCGGGGTGGGGTGGGGTGGGGGGGGGTGGGGTGGGGCGGGCGGGGCAGGGAAGGGCAGGGCAGAGCAGGGCAGGGGAGGGCAGGGCAGCGCATGGAACGGAAG
>JAAUXT010091286.1_pt1 | contig 15095 bp, 14 predicted proteins | sample 7278171 | NCBI WGS metagenome assembly JAAUXT01 (sample SAMN14350112, study PRJNA611818) | marine sediment metagenome | isolation source: surface marine sediment (1.8m) | place: French Polynesia: Moorea | collected 2018-08 | reverse complement strand
GTGGTTTTAATGGGGGTTCCTGGGTGGGGTTTGGGGGGGGTTCATGTGTTGGGTTTAGGGTGGGGTCAAGGTTTGAGTTGAGGGTCGGGTCCAGGGTTGGGTTGTGGGTCGGGTCCAGGGTTGGGTTGAGGGGTGGAACCAAAAATGTGTTGGGGTCATATGGTCCAGGGTTGGGTTGGGGGGCGGGTCCAGGTTTGGGTTGAGGGGCGAGTCCAGGGTTGGGTTGAGGGGCGAGTCCAGGGTTGGGTTGAGGGGCGGGTCCAGGGTTGGGTTGAGGGGCGAGTCCAGGGTTGAGTTGAGGGTCGGGTCCAGGGTTGGGTTGAGGGTCGGGTCCAGGGTTGGGTTGAGGGTCGGGTCCAGGGTTGGGTTGAGGGGCGAGTCCAGGGTTGGGTTGAGGGGCGAGTCCAGGGTTGGGTTGAGGGTCGGGTCCTGGATCCGCGGCGGCTGCGCCCCCGTCGCGTCCGTTTTGCTCCGACGCGTGACGCCGGCGCGCAGGGAATGCGCTCGCGATATTTGCGGATTGGCTGACGGTCGTTTCGCGACGGGGCGCGCCGTTTGAAGCGGTGATAACGGACGCGGCGTCGCTCTGCGGTGGGCAACGGACTAGCGAGCGATCACGCTGGATGCGTCATGCTTTGTGCGAGTCGTTGCATTATTTAGCGCACGATGCATCGCCAGACACAACCCCATGTGTGTCGACAAAATTACACAAGCTCGCAACGCATACCGCATCCGTGGAAATTCTTTGTGGCGTCTTTGTTCGTGTTCAGAGCTGCAGCATGCAGTGTGCCATTTAACGGACACTGCGTCGTCGCTTTGTTCTGACCAACATCTTGTGCCGACTGACTGTCCGAAACGCAGCGCACGACGCACCCAGTGTGACCGAGGCCTGCAGTACGATCTGAGAGCGCGGCGCGAAATGCGAGACGGCAACACGCATGCGTCAGACGCACCTGACCCGCCCCGGCCATCACACGCTATCTGCGCGCACACGGGGGGTCAGAACACACAGGGGCCACCCACTCCCACAGCGTCTGCAGTGGCCACGCACCACCCCCTCCACCCCACACCCCCTCCACCCTCTCCACTCCACCCACCCACTCACCCGGGGCCCATCCACGCACCCGACACACTCGCGTTCAGACGCTGACCCTTCCAGAGGGTCCGGTGGAACTTGATGACGGTCTCTGGCTATTGTAATCACAAATTGCATCAAGTGACACAAGCTACTGCAGAGACTTGATGTATCTGCCTAATTTCAGGCGAGAACTGACATGATAAGGTATGTGAGGCTGCTACCAAACCTACCTGTCTTCGGCAAGGCCCCCCACCCTATCATCTCACGTCTCCTGGGTTGGGATCTGGCCATTTCATCACACGCGGGGTGCCCAAGAGCCTCAGTCTCACTGCCCCCAAAATTTCTGTTCACACCCAAAATTGCATCGCATGCACAGCATAATTTTCCTTTCCGTGCAGAATATTTCAAGATTGAAGTTTGGGATAAATCAAGGTGACCCTTGATATTTTTCTGTCCCCACGCCCCAAAAATTTCGAGTGTGCAACATTTTCACGTGGAAAATCTTTCAAGACTGACGTTTACCCCCCCCCCCGAAGTTCTCCCTGAATTGACTGAAGAATCCAGCCCCACCCGGTGCAGCGTCCGCAGCGCTCCTGCATCGGCTGAGTTGCCAAGACGCAGCAGCGTCCATTGCCCTTGCGTTGAAACAACGCGTGATGCGACGTGCATCCGACCTCAAGCCAATTCAGCGGAAATCCATTATCTTTGCGGGGACAACACCTTGGCCCCTGGGGAGTGTGCAGAACATACGGAGCCTACGTGGCTGTTGATATCTGTACCGCAGTGCGATTGTGTACTGCGTACGTCACTCCATTTTTCCTTCTACGTGCACTTGCACCAAGAGCATCCATCAACTCACGTGCTGAAGCAACGCATGACGCGTCAATGTAGCTGGATTGGACAAAGTAGAACTCTTGTTTGCTGATTGCGTGCAGGAACAGACAACGCGAAAATGGAAGCAGCGCCCATTGAGGAACGTGGTTGGCGACGCATCCAGTGTGTGTTTGTGTTTGTGTGTGAGAGAGAGAGGGAGAGAGAGAGAAAGAGAGAGAGAGAGAGAGAGAGAGAGAGAGAGAGAGAGAAAGAGAGAGAGAGCACAGCATACCCAGTGAGAGAGAAAGAGAGAGAGAGAGAGAGAGAGAGGGAGAGAGAGAGAGAAAGAGAGAGAGAGAGAGGGAGAGAGAAAGAGAGAGAGAGAGAGAGAGAGAGAGAGAGAGAGAGCACGACACACCCAGCGAAAGGGAGGGACGCAGCGCGTGACGCATATCAATGGGAGTTTGAGCAAACAGCCCACAACCCTGGAAACGCAAACGTCACTGTTGGCAGCTGTGAAGATGAAAAGTTTACGTTTGCGTTTGCGTTTCCAGATTGCCCAAACTCGCCACAGTGAGAAGACGCAACGCGTGACGCACCTTGTGGGGCGGTGAGCAGTGCATTGAATTGCCTCTGTTGGAGGACACACTGCACGACGCATCCAGTGTGGGGAGACGCAGCGCATGACGCACCCGGTGTGAACCCTCCTTCGCCAGTTGGAGAGTATCGGTGCGTCACACCGGGAGGTCCGATTTGCTCTTTCGCTCCCGACATGCTTTGATGTATAGAATAGACCTGTGCGCACAAAAAAGCCTCCACGGGCTGCACCGGCCAAACTAGACGGTCTGATCCCAGGCAAAAAATCAACCCCAAACCCCTCAATATATTCGCCCTCTCTATGGCTGGTGCGGCCAAGTTAGACCAACGAATCACAGTGGTGATTCGCGCACTCTTTGAAAACTCGACGAAAAATATCACACTGCCATGCACAGTGGCTGTGCATTGTGTCACCAGTTGCACTGGACAGTGTCGTATATTTTGTCATCAAAGAAAAATGACCCATTTGCACTCATCATAAACTCACAGATCCAGCGGTGACCTTTGACCCGGGACGGAACGCTGAATGGAGCGCGTCTCGTGTGGACGTGACGCGCGGCTGTGTGCGCGCGCATCGTCCGCGGCGTTTCTGTGTCGCCCGAGGCGATCGCGGTGTTCAGCGCAAAACGCATAAAACGGACGTTGCTTGTTGCGCTGTCAATCAAAGTGTCCAGGCCAGCTCCCAGTGACCTGGACGTCTCGTTGGAAAGTCTGGTTTGGAAGCGCAGCAAACTGTGAGTACCACAACGTAAAACGTTCTCTATGCCGCCAAAAAGTCCCCAGGCTCCCTCTGGCCTGCGTGGACATCGCAACGTTGGCAGGCTGAGTGCGACGACATTTCGACAAAGGAAATGTAACACTCAACGCATCTGCGCAACGGAAAGCGGGGAAATGCGTTTGCGCATGCGCCTACGTGGGCACGTTCGACAAAGCCGTCAAGTCGTCAGCGTGGGCGTCGAGAATGGGCGCGTTCGATTTGTACACGCGTGAGGCGAGCCGCCGGCGCAGTGGCGCCACTTCACCCCTGGGTTGGAGATGGGGCAGTCAGCCTGTTGGGCGGGCCGCACGCATAAATCGAGCACGCCCAATATGTTCTCTGTGTGTGTGTGTGTGGGGGGGGGGTAAAACTTTCTCGAACGCCACGTGGACGGGTCAATGTCCTGCCTTGTTTTGTCTATCAAAGCAACGAACCAAAAGCGACGTGCAACGTTTTTTGTACGTTTGTCACACACACACACACACACACACACGTGTGGTTCTTGCAGCGAGGACATCGCTTCACACACCCACCCACCGACGCTGTGGCCGACATTTGCGACGCCTGCAGGTGCTTTGTAGGCGGGCGCTGACTGCGTCGTCACGTAATCTTTGTGTCACGCACACAATCACAAACCATTATCCTGGTTTCCTGTTGCCATATATACAACGGAAACGCCCAGGCACTGCATCCACCTGCAGGTTCCAGGATTTGGTTCGGGAGGGGGAAACTGACCGTGTGTGTGTGTGTGTGTGTGTGTGTGTGTGTGTGTGTGTGCGTGTGAGCGCGGGTGTGCGCGGGTGTGTGTGTGGGGGGTGGGGGTGAGTGTGTGTGTGTGTGCACATGCGTGTGAGCGCGGGTGTGCGCGGGTGTGTGTGTGAGTGTGGGTGTGTGTGCGTGTGTGCGTGCGTGCGTGCAGGCGTGTGTGTGTGCGGGTGTGTGAGAGAGTGCGGGTGTGTGTGGGTGCGTGTGTGTGTGTCTCCAATTCCGTGCACCGTGCACTGAAAATTGTGCATGTTGCGACAGAAACTCAGGTGTGGCGGGCACCAGTCCCCCTTTCAGAGGTCGAGTCAGTGCCCCTGCCCCACAGGCTCCGACCCCGCACGTTTTGGACCCACACTGGGAGCAAATTGTCTCCATTGTCCCATCCGAGAGGCGACTTCTCACTCACTCCCCATCACCCACTGCGTGACGACCGATCAGTCACTGACCTCGGTCTCCCCGTGCAGGGGAAGATCCAGCGGTCGCCCCCACACACATGGGAAGGAGGGGGGGTTTCCAAGCCATAAAAGAAAAAAGAAATTGCACCGTGCGAATCACATAATTTTGGTGTGCATAAGACGCACTGTTTTACCCCAAAATAAAACAGCAAAAGAAAGGGTGCGTCTTGCACCTGAGTACGAGTTGTCATTGTTCCAATACTGCCCTGTGTCAGAAAAAAGCCAAATGCTAGGATGTGTCTTGTCCACGAGTGCGTCTGTTTTCTTGGCTGGGCACGACACCTCCGATCCATGGTGCACCAGCTGATGGAACCATGGGGACTATTTTTTTCGGGGGTCAGGAAGGGATGAGCCCCCCTCAGCCACCTGGATCCGCCTCCAAGGCAGAGAACAGATGCAGCACCCCCACCGCAGTCGGTGAATGTCCGTTCGCAGAGGGCACATTTTATGGGCTGAGTGGGAATGGGGTGGTTAATTGCAAATTCCTTGGTTTTTTGAAGTGCTTGACCTGACCAGGTCTATTTGTCAAAGTAACAACAAGGGAATTTAAATATGTCAAGAGGATAACCAGGTCTCATCAATTTTGCTCCCTTTTTTGATGGCAGCATTTTGGGTGTTTTCTCAATTTGACCGCCAGAAAACACCTGTTGAATTTTGTACTGTCCGTAAAGCGTTTTCCAGGAAGAACGAAAAGTTTCTTTGTTGGATGGTAAAAAATTACTGAGCCGTTTGTTTGACTGAAATCTGTTCACAAATTTTCCATCAAAAGCCTGCATGAAGAGATTGGATAGACATACAGAGAGAGACAACAATGCAAGGAGAGTGCATGAAAGAAACAGAAATAAAGAGATGTGAGAGAGGGAGAGAGAGAGAGAGAGAGAGAGAGAGAGAGAGAGACGGAGTTGGATATTCGTTCATTCATTTTTCTCACGACACGTGTGGCCATTACACAACACAAAGCTAGGTGTGGTCTGAAAAAGTGTCTCCATGTGGAAGAGAAACAGGATGCAACGAAGAAAGATCCACAACACAAAATGACTGTGGGTGTGTGGACATAAACAGGGCCACACATCTGAAGGTGGACAAAAGCTTCTCCTTAGAACTTTTGTTGGAACCAAGATGTGTTCTATTCATGGACCATGGCAGTTACACAACACAAAGCCAGGTGTGGTCTGAAACAGGGACACACGTCTTTGTTGGAACCATTCATGGACACAACGTCAGAGATACTCGACGTCGGATTCAGTTGACTCATTCTATCCAGGGGTGGATTCTGGAGGCCACTGACTGGCGAAAAAAGTTTTGCCATTCAGTTATTGCTCCAGGATAGCCAACATTTTTTAATTTGGGCGAGTTTCTTTTTTCAAAGTTGAAAATTCTGGACTCACTACAAGAACCTAAAAAATTGTTGTCCCCCATTTGAATTGTTGGTCTGGGGTGGCAAACACTTTTCTTTGTGGCTTTTCCAAAGTTGAGGTGGGACCCCCCCCCCCCGACCAAAATGCCGGAACCTCTCCCTCTTTTGTAATGTCCCAAACACAACAACCCGTTTCAAATACAAGCACCTCATTTCTTGTCCAGCACCCTTTTCTGCTGACCACAAAAACTTTCTTTTTTCACTTTTGAATTTGAAGACCTGTAAGAGAGCAAAAGCGTGAAGTTTGTTTCTCCTTTGCACAGCGCCACTGAAAATCCCCCAACTTCCCCGCCCAGGAACTGCAGGCTCAAGCGACCGTAGAATCTCCAAGGAATCACAACGCCCGTTACCCTTGACAACGCCCGTCACCCTTGACAACGTGCTCTGGGTGTACGGGGCCCAAAATTGTTTCCTGTTTTTCATCGTTTTGTAACTTACATGTCCCTGAGTCAGGTCTTCGTTCGTTAGGAGAAAGAAACTCCCCAACAACATCAAGAAAGACAACAGCCCACCCCACCCCCACCAGAGCTGAACAAATTTGGAGTGGTTTTTTTTTCTGTTCGCATCTCGGGTCTGGTCATCTGACCCGATTTCAACTTAGTTTTTTTTTGCCAACACTGTGCGCTTGCGCATGACAATGCATTCGACAAGGCGTCCGTTGACCTTTGGCGCACGCGGTGTGAATGAGAGGTGTCACAATCACGTTCCCGTACACATGTCCCACGAGTTCAGTCAACAGTTCAGTTCATCTTCGTCTCGCGCCACACGACTGTAGCCCCTCACGTCCGGTGTCATCGACACGTCTGTATATATTGTTAGATATCGGTCAAAGTTGACGGACACTGAGATCGTAAGGGTGAGACCACACCATGACAAGGAGACGGACTTTTGTATTTCGAGTCACAAGATGACGTTTGCGAGTACGCCCAAGAAGGTCAAGTAAAGTGTTCTATGACTGTGGTGCAGTTGAGGCAAAAGTGTTGTCTGATCTTGTGCAACAGGGACTTCATGCAGCGTCCAATTCTGAAACGCCAACCTCATACGTGTGTACCCCCTGAGGGTACCCCTCTGATCCTGAATTCTGACCAATTGTTCCGAATGACATGCGATGTGATTTTATGTTTGTTCATTATTGTCTCGAGAGCGTGCACAGACATGTCAGGGAGTTCGCAGGTGCACTCGCCTTGAGCACTGCTTCTTGTTTGTGCGTTCAGTCTGAAGAAGCTAAAATGTGCATTGGAACGTCCAGCCTCAGACGCTCAACGTTATTGACCGACGCAGACGACGATCAACTCGTCACCACGGAAACCGTTGTTGATGGCTTGTTCGAGTCACAGCCATGGAAGTACCAACGTTCAGTCTGATGGTCACGATGATTCTCGGGTTGTTTGCCTCGTTTCCATTTTTGTCACTTTCTACAGCGTCTCGTCACGGTTGTTTTAGTCACGTGTCGTTGTTTCGTGTGTCGTGTGATCACCAGGCCCAGTGATCGTGTGTGGAGAAGGATCCAGGGCGAAGGGTTCAGAGAGAGAGAGAGAGAGACAGAGTGGAGAGAGAGACAGGAAGAGGAGAGAGGAAAAGAGAGAGGAAGAGATGGAGAGGGGCAGAGAGAATGCATACAAGGAGGGAGGGAAAGTTGCGGAGAGAGAAACTGAGAGAAACAAATAGAGAGAAGTGTGAGAGGGCGAGACACTATTTTAAACATTCTTGTGCGTGCAGGAGTGCAAAATCTCCAGGAAGGATGAATTTTCTGAGTCTTCGGGTCTCAATTGAACGCACAATTCACGTCAAAAAATTCCAACAGAAGTTTGAATTGTCCTCCCAGGGCTGACCCACAACCCGAGCTCAGGATCCACTCTGTGCTCTTGACTGGTTTCCTCTTGGTCTCGTGTCCATTGCTAAACAACCGTCTCAACTAACGCGTCAACAAGTGTCGGTGTCGTTCCAAAGGTCAGCGTTCAACTTTCGTCGGACGGGGTGTATCGGCACGACGGATAAATCGTTGGTCAACAACGTGCCGGTGGTCACACCACGTAGACACACGACAGGGTCACGTGGGTCTGCGCCTGACGTTCGTTCTTCGGCGTTTTCAGCAATAAAACCCACGTTTCCCCCCAGAATTTCACAGATACCAAAAGATTTTCGCTTGCCAACTCGACCATTGAGAAGAACTAACCAACCAACAACACACCAGCTTTAGGTACAAAATGTAATTGTTTTATTTCTGTATGATTTTTAAGTTTTTTATGTACATGTCACCATTCAATCATTATCGCACTTCGCTAACGCGCGTACGCACGCACACGCACGCTCTCACACTGCCGCCTCTTATACAGATGAACGAGAAGGTAACAAAGCATTAGTAGATTCAACAACAATAACAAAAATACGTCACAAGCGTCTCTCAAAGAGGCGGGGGGGGGACAGGGACACAATTTGTTGTGTCGTGGTACAAAAAGAAAAAAAAATCACCTTTTTTTCTGGAAAAAACAGTTTTGTACAGGCATTGGAAAAAAGTACGCATGCCTGCCTCGCACGATGCTCCATGGCAACGTACGAAGCACTGTTGTCTTGACAACGAAGGAAAACTAACGATAGATGTACCATTGCCCAACCCATTGTTATTGCAAGTTACTTGTCGTTTGGAGCCATACTGATTGATGTGTTCGATGTCCGCACCAAACGCACCGAGAGCTGTTCGCAAACAGGGACGTTCGTGTGCAAATCGAACACGCCCATCTCAAAAAACAAACGTTGGAGGCTTCTTTTTCAACAAATCGCGGGGAAAAAAGTCCCACTTCTCAACACATGCACACGCGCAGACGCACAGCCGCCCTTTGCTCTGATTAATGCAAAAAGCGCCGTCATTCACGTCGTTAGTTGCCCTTCGTCAGTTGATTAGGAAACGAGGGGGTTTCTACGCAACTGTCTTGTCTATACAAATTGGACGCGTACAAAATTGCATAGGAGTTGGTCACTTTTCCTGTAGAATTTCTGGAGTGTTCCGAATAATGTCAGCATTCTTTGCACTGTCTGCTGTGTTGACGTCGCTTTCCGGGCCACGTGACCGTTATGTCCGGTCCACGTGTCCAATATTTCCGGTACAAGCCACGTACAGAAGTGCATGCGTGAGCGCAGTGCGACTTGCAAAGTTCACAGCTTCCTACTCAAGTCCACGCACCTTACGCAAAGATACAGCACGATTTTTGGAGAAGTGACGACGGACGCGGTGGAACCTGCGGCGCCACACTGCGCACGCGCACACATGCCTGGACGCTACTCCCTGTTTTCACGGACATTTGTGCGGAGTTTCACGGACACGTTTACGGATGCGACGACAAACACAATTCTGACAGTATCTTCCAATACAAAAACGCTTTGGAAATTTTCCCGAATGTGATGCGTCTCTAGTGTGAATCTTTGGTTGCCAAGCAACCTTGGAAGAGCCAATCCTGACACTAAAAGTTTCGGCGTCAGTTATGCACACGACACTTCCAGCTCAACCAGTGCAAACATCTCACAATTTCTTTGACAAAGAAAAAAGTGGGCTGGGGGGTGTCAACCCCCTTTGAAGACACTAACAACAGACCTCCACGTGCATTATTCCATGGTCCAGCATGGCTCTCAGTTTAGTAAACAAACAACCGTTGGAACGCTCAAGAAAAAAGAAATCTGTATCAAAACTGTAGAAGTTTACAATCATGTACATCCGGGTAGTTTCTGCAGCGTCCGCGCAGAGTCTACGTCACGAACGCGCTTCTCTTCGGCTGCTGCGTCAGTTCTATATTTAGATCCATTCTCTATTGCAAGCGACTTGCCATGGCATGGCCGCCACCAAGATTATCAACTGTGGGTTTCAAAAATATTTCTTAGCGAGTCAAAAAAGCACGTCAGTCGTCTTTTTCTTGCCAAATGCCAACCATCACCACCCACTTCCAAACTTGTCGAGACTATTCATTTCAACATTGTTTTTCGCTCCTTGTAGAAAAAGCGTAACAATCCCGACCCAGCAACACGGAGACGGATGTTGCTATGGCAACCAGCGCGTCGGACCGTGGGACGTCTCCATGGATACGTCACGCACTGCGTTCTGCGCATGTCAACTGGGCGCTGCGATTACGCAGGGACGCAGTGTGTGATGCATTCAGACTGAGCCCCCCCCCCCCCCGCGAAAAAATAAACCCTCAAGATAATGCTGTCGACCCCCTCACCCCCGCGCCAACAAGACGGTCCGAAACGTCACTGAGGTGCGCAGTTGTCATGGTGATCTAACTCTCTATCCAGAGCACGATCCTTGTTCTCTATCCGGAGCACGACTCTTTGTCAAGCGGAGTCGGCGGAACTTGGAGGCAATTATACGGTTTATTATTGAGTCAAACAGGTTCGTTTCACACCAGATGCGTCACGCGTCGCGTCCCTGTACGATTCGATAGGTGCTGCCACCTACGGCACGACAGAGGAAGCAGCGCGTGACGCGTCCAGTGTGAAACGGGTCTCAAGACTGGAAGTGCACTGGAGCACAAAACTTCCAGCTCAATTTTGAAACGAAACGTTTCGTTGTCCGTTACTTCGGACCTTGCAGAACGAAACAGCGACACAGAAACTCGAATCGAATCGAATCAGTTTGGACGAGTCTCGGAACCGAATCGACAGTCGATGTTTCGTTTCGTTTCCTTTCTTCACGTCCAAAGCACCCGCAAGTATCAGGGACTAAAAAACTTTGTGCTTCGGGGTCCAACTGAACCCATTGTTTCAGGATGAACCAGTTTCTTGATTGGATGAAAAAAACGTGAAGGAAAAACATTGATTTTCAGTGAAAATGCACAAAGGAAAACTGTACAGACTCTGCACGAACCGTGGCGGCTCCACCGAATCCGAACACTCGTGTCGCTGGGAGCGTCCACACTGAACCGTAGGAATTATTAAAATCTTCGCGGAGGGTGGACCCACTCCCACCCACAAGATGTTGACCATCGGATTTTGGCTGGGTTCACATTGCATGCGTCTTGCGTTGCGTCGCGTCTTTGTGAAAGAGCTGCGTCGTCGCTTGTGGTGATTCGCTGAGACGCAATACATGGCGCATCCCACGTGAACCCAGCCACAGTGGAGTCGACGGTTCTGTAACAAATGAGCGATAATAGAGAGACGCCGAGCGGGAGGGCGTCACGTGACAAAAACTCAATCCTAACAACAGTAGAGACTCAAGGTTCGACAGTAGCATGGAATAGTGGCGTTCAAACGCGGTATGTTAAGTATGACTCATTAGACAAGCCTTCATTGCGTCACGTCGCGTCACGTCACGTGACCTGCGTATCACGTTGCACGTCACGTGGGTAGAAACTCTCGGAAGTAGAAACGGCCTGGACTCAGATTGGTTGAGCTCGTCTGGGAGACGCAGCCAATGGGGCGGGAGCTGTGTTAGAAACCGCCCTCCCTCGCTGCAGTAGCCCGCCCAACGGGCGTGGGCGGGGTGGTTGGGCGGAGGCCCGTTTGGGCGGTGTTCACGTCAGTGAACTCACGGGCGCAATTAGTTCATGTTGGTGGGCGAGGAGGGCGGGAGGTCAGCTGGATGTGTGGGTGGGCGGGCGGTCAGGAGGGTGTGAGCGGGGCTGGGCGGGGCGGGGCTCACACTTCGGTAGAGCTCTTCGGGCGGTTCTTCCCACGACGCTGGGCGAGCAGCGACGCCCCGACCGGCTCCAACGCCTGCTGCGGACTCGAATTGACCGCCTTGAACGTCGCGTGCATCGCGCCCTGGTGGGAGAGAGAGGAACTAACGTGAACACGGCGCTCTGCGGAGAAAGGTTGAACTAATAGAGAGATTAAACACGACGTTGGCGGCAAACGTCGCCTTTGATCTTTTTGACGTTTGAACTTCAAACTTCAAAACATGGGTTTCCAAACTTCAGATTTGCAAAAACACCAATATTTTACATTCTTATAGCTCTCTCATTTTTGCACATATTTGATCCATATTTTCACCAATTAAGCTTGGGAACTCCTTCTTAATATGGATTGAAAAATGTTGTGTTGGAAACCCCAATTTACAACAAAAAATTGCCTTCAAAATCCAAACGTCAAAATGGCAGTTTTGACGTTTGAACGCCGCAAATCCGACGTTTCATGAAACGTCGCTGTTTAAACTCCCCAATGTCGACATGACGTGGATCCACGATTCTGTCTGGTGTGTGTGTGTGTGTGTGTGTGTGTGTGTGTGTGTGGTGTGCGCGCGTTCCTCCCAACTTGTTGTGCAGAGAGAGGCAGCTGGTGTCTGCATGTGAGAGTATCCCAGCTTGGGGTGTTGTGAGGCGTGTGTGGTGTCCCCATGTGTGTGTGCATGTGTGTGGTGTCCCCCCATCCTTGAGCTGTGTGTGATGGGTGGTGTGAGTGTGTGTGTACATGCGTGTGATAGGTGGTGTGAGTGTGTGTGTACATGCGTGTACGCATGTGATGGGTGGTGTGAGTGTGTGTATATGTGCGTGAATGCGTGTGTGTGATGGGTGGTGTGAGTGTGTGTGTATGTGCGTGAATGCGTGTGTGTGATGGGTGGTGTGTGTGTGTGCGCGTGTGTGTGTGTGTGTGTGTGTGTGTGCATGTGTGCGTGTGTGTGATGGGTGGTGTGAGTGTGTGTGTACGTGCGTGAATGCGTGTGTGTGATGGGTGGTGTGTGTGTGTGTGCGCGCGCGCGTGTGTGTGTGTGTGCGTGTGTGTTCGCGCGTCCCTCACCTTGACGAGCTGCGCGTCCTGGAGTGTGAGTTTGAGCTGCGGGAGGGTGTTGATGTTGGCGATCCACGGGTGGTTCAGCACCTGCTGCAGGTTGAAGCGCGCCTGAGGGTCCACGTGCAACATCTTCTGTACCAGATCCTGTGGGAAAAACCTCTCATGGTCAAAACACCGACCTGGACCACGTGGAAATGAGTTTGACTTCAAGACACACAGTGGACCGGGTTTGACACAGCGACTCTACGGCTGCGCAAACTTGTCCCACATTCTGTGCAGAGGACTCCAACGGAATCGTGTCGCTTGACGCTATGCGCTGTTACACAGAAGCAAAATGCTTGACGCAAGCAATGACGAACGTCGCATACAGTGACGCAACGCACAGAAACGCGACGCTTGACACACGCACAGAGCCATACACAGGCGAGTTTGTGCAAACAGCCCGCAACCTGGAAACGCAAACGCAACTTTTGATTGTCACAGCATACCAAAAGTTACGTTTGCGTTTCCACGGTTGCGGGCTGTTTGCAAAAACTCCCCAGAAACGCAACGTTGACGTGTGCGCAGTGCATTACTGAGACGCTGCGCTTCACGCATGCGCAATGTCCTCACCTTGGCGGCTGGAGACACGGAGTCCCAGTTGCCGCCCTTGAGCGTGAACTTGCCCTCGCCGATCCGCGAGAGAATCTCGTTGGGCGTGTCGCTCGGACCGTTCGCGAACGGGGTGTGGCTGCAGCGAGAAGAGAACAGGGGTCACTGTGTGCGTGTGTGTGTGTATGTGTGTGTATGTGTGTGTATGTATGTGTGTGTATGTGTGTGTATGTAAGTGATGAGGACGGACGGATGTGGCAGTCAGTGTGTGATGGGACGGGCAGAGAGCGAGGGGCAGGGTGGGGAGGGGCAGGTGAGGGATGCAGCGAGGGGGAGGGTGTGGGACAGGAGGGAAGGGGAGGAGATGGGAGGGTGAAGAGAGAGGTGGGGAAGAGAACGGGGTGACTGCATCGAGAAGAGTCCCGTGTCAGCCAGCGGGGGCGATGAGGGGAGAAGGGAATGGAACCACAGAGAAGTGGAACGAGATTGGACGATGGCCGCACCACGTCCGAAAGACGACACGTGGCCACACTGACGTGTGGGAAGGACACGTGACCACATAAACGTGTGGGAAGGACACGTGACCACATTGACGTGTGGGAAGGCAACTCGTGACGCTTTAGTCCCACACATTCCGGTAGAAAGTTTGTTGACCTGCTGTTTATTCGCCGACTTCTCTGGATCACGAGCGGATCTCTTTCTGTCACGTTGGTATTTGACCTCAATTCTTTGTGGTGAAGAAGTCTTGGTGACGTCAAGACGTTCTCCAAAAATCGCAAAAATTCTCACGCTGCGGGACATTCGGCCCACACTTCTCTCCCTTTCCGAGATTCGCAGAAGCTGATCATGTTGCGGAAAAAGCGTCGTTTTGCATTGTGCCCGAGGCCGCCGCCTGCGCTTCCTGGACCGACTGAACCTTCTCAATGTTCAGCGCGTAGTGCTTCCCCGCAGGACCACAGGGACAAACCAGTGGAATTTTTTTGAGGCAAATATTGACTCTCAGAGCTGGGTCCGCGCAGGGCGGCTAGTTTTGAGTGTTGAACAGAAATGCACAACCCTGCACAGCCCTGATGCAACACTGTGCAAATTTCACAAGATTCTCACCCAAATTCAGTTTTTTTCTTTTTCACAAACTGATCACAACTATCCACAGATCACAAAACTGTTCTGTTCCCATTCATTTTCTGCTTATTTTTGCTAAAAATTGAAAAAATACACCTCAACCACAGGTCTTCTGACTTGAATTTGGGACTGCACTACTCCGATTGGCTGAAATTTGGGCTACACTATTCTGATTGGCTGAGGCTTGCAATACAAGAGTACTGACTAGTGTTTGGACAAAAATGGGCAACAGGTCAAAACCAATGAAGTCCCTCCATTTGGCCAAGCCCCCTGAACTCCATACTGAGAACAACAGAAATCTGAGAACCAGGAAGAGCATCGTTCACTCACACCTAGCGGTGGGAGAACTGCACGGATTGTCGTGAGCCGCCCACAAGTCACGGTGTGGAAAACATAAAACGAGCGTTGAACTTTTCTCTCTCTCTTTCTCTCTCCCTCCCTCCCTCCCTCCCTCCGTCTCTCTCTCTCTCTCTCTCTCTCTCACTCTCTCTCTCACCCCGCCAGCATGGTGTGGAGCAGTGTGTGTGTGTGTGTGTGTGTGTGTGTGTGTGTGTGTGCGCGCGCCTCACCCTGCCAGCATGGTGTAGAGCTGTGTGTGTGTGTGTGTGTGTGTGTGTGTGCCTCACCCCGCCAGCATGGTGTAGAGCTGTGTGTGTGTGTGTGTGTACAGTGTGTGTGTGCCTCACCCCGCCAGCATGGTGTAGAGCTGTGTGTGTGTGTGTGTGTGTGTGTGTGTGCCTCACCCCGCCAGCATGGTGTAGAGCTGTGTGTGTGTGTGTGTGT
>JAAUXT010046879.1_pt1 | contig 15097 bp, 10 predicted proteins | sample 7278171 | NCBI WGS metagenome assembly JAAUXT01 (sample SAMN14350112, study PRJNA611818) | marine sediment metagenome | isolation source: surface marine sediment (1.8m) | place: French Polynesia: Moorea | collected 2018-08 | reverse complement strand
GCGCGAAAAAAAATGAAGACCGTCTTTTTTTGATGCGGTTTTTTAGTACCCATGAAAGTATCACTCATGCCAACATGTATGCCAATGGGGAACAGAATGCCAACAAAGATGTTAAAATTACAGTGATCCATGGTTTTTGTGCAAGTGTTCGTGTGACGAACCCAATGGGGTTTTCAATGGTGAGTGCGATTTCGCTATGCGGATCAAGACACTCTTTGAACAGTTGGTTGCCAAACCGGAATGCACTACTAAAGACAGATGTCTCTGCCAACAACAGTCAACAAGAACGAACAGTTCAGGGAACAGAACAGCAAACTTAGTTGAACAGTCAAGTACGGGACTGGTCGATGGGTGTGTCTGGTCAGGGCAGGAGTGCACAAAGTGGCGAAGACTGTTCAGGGCTGCGGGGCCTGCACGACAGGATTGTCAGCTCTCAGTTTCCTCAGTCCTTCAAAGTAGCCACCTTGCTGCTCGACACACAGATGCCAGCACCTGGGGAGGTCGCGGATCGCTGCGCGGTATGGGAATTTCACGCAAGACCCTGTCTACCTTGTCCTTCAAGGCGTCGACATTAGCAAACCTGCGACCGCGCAACTCCTTCTTGAGGCAGGGAAAAAGGAAATAGTCACAGGGACTCATGTCAGGGGAATAAGGCGGGTGCTCCAAGGTTGTGACTCCTGTCGCCCGCAGGTGAGCGCGGGTGTGTAGAGCGCGATGCGGGGTGGCATTGTCATGCAACAGGATGACGGCACGCTCCCTTCCAAACCCCTGATGCCACATACTTGGTCGTTTCCTTCGCAGTTTTTCGTGCAGGTGTGCGAGGATGCGCGTGTAAGTGTATCTGTTAACTGACTTCTGTGTGTACTTGTGATGCACGCATGCTGTGTCATCAAAGAAGGTGGTTAGCATGACCTTTTTGGTTGACCTTCCATGTAGCGCCTTCATGGGTCTCTGCTCCTGGGGGCCAATCCATACCATGTCGCGCTGCTTGACATTCAGCTCGTAGCAGTGGACCCAGCTCTCGTCGCCGGTGACGATGTTCCGGAGCAGGAGAGGCTTGTCGACGAGGCGCTGGAGATTGTTGCGGGCAGCTTGGAGGCGGCGCTGTTTCTGGTCGTCAGTCAGGATCTTTGGTACGAAACGGGAGGCGATCTTGTGCAGTTTTAGCTCTTTGGTGACGATCCTGTGTGCCGTGCCGACACTGATACCACAGAGAACTGCAATCTCTCTGATGGAGTGGCGGGCATCTTCACCGAGGAAGCGACGGACGCTGTTGATTTTCCTCTGCGTCTGGGCGAAACGCGGACATCCAGGGTGTGCCTTGTCAAGGCAGGACAGCTGCGGGTTGGCTTCAAACTTGCGGACCCAGTTGCGCACTGACACCTGGCAGAGGGTCTGTGTCCCGTGCACATGCCTGAGTCTCCACCAAATGTCTATCGGCCTCATGTTCTGCACCGTCATAAATTTGATCATGATTCTTTGGTCCGTTTTGCCCTGTTTGCCTGACCAGAACATGCACTCCATTCTTCACACTTTTGGTCGCAATAGACAAACAGCAGAACAACAGGCAAGACGCCACTAGCACGCACAATGCACCTGTGCACTCCTCACTCAGCGACAGCTGACACAAATTGCACTCGCTACATGAATGCCCATTGACTTCACCGGTCGGCGATGTGCAAGCCACGCAATGCGCGGAAATACTCAGTGACCGCAAATCTCAGGGTCCTCAAACTCCGCATCCGCACGCACCACTGTACTCAGCGTGCAACTGCTGAAACCAAAAAAATTTCAAAATTGTGCAAATCCCGAAAAAACGCACGCGAAACATTCTCTTGGTACGCCCCTCGTAGTTCAGCAAAAAGCAAACTTTCACAGGCTTTTTCCCTTGTGTTCAAAACGTGATGGCAAACATGTATCACCCACGGTTCGTCTCGAAAATGAGGGAAACAGCACTGCGCAAGGTGCTTGGAATCTACGAGTGCAAACATTCGCACAAGGACACACCGAGGAAGCCTCACTTTGCGTAAAAGGTTTGGTGCTGGTGTTGGCTGTTGAACCGTGGTGTCTGACATTGGCCGGCTCCCCAGAACCCTGGAATCCGATCGATTTGCTGTGCAAACGCTAAATTAAGTCGCATCCATCCACGAGTATTTTGCTTTGGCGTTTCTCTGACAAATCAGGGCAGAACCCACCGTGATCAATGCAGTCCATTCCACTTGGCTGCAGCAGGAGGAAGTCCTTTCATGAGCTGCGGGAAAGGGACCCACAGAGGCGTCAGTATTTGCTTCTCATATCATGTCTGCACACGCCAAATTGGGTTGGGATGAACTCGGATCGAAGCTCTATCTCAGATAATCAGTTTTTGACGCCGAGGTTCTTGTGTGTGGTCATCGTTGTCATTCGTCAATGACATGGGCCTCGTATCTGTGGTAGAAGTCCAATCGTACCAAAGACTTCTAAGGTCTGAAATTCGAGTTGAAAGTTGAAAGTTTCTGCAATGTGAACATTTTCTGCACAGTAGTCGCGTACGTCGTGGTCAGAACCAGCACGAACGCATCGGTGACCGTGCAGACCTTTTCATCCCACCCAAAACGAATTCCAGAAAAAAGAACTGGGATCACATCAAGTGCACACACTTACAGACAGTAGTTCTGTCATGGTGTGTGCGCGCGTGTGTGTGTGCGTGCGTATGTGGGCTTTTTGTGTGCGGTTTCTTTCGCATCTTTACTGAAAGAAAGTGCGTCAAGTCATTTTACGCTTCAGAAACTAACATCACAGGCGTTCAGAACCAAGACTAAATCAGAAGTGTCGTTGCAGGTTGTGGCGGGGTGATTGGGCATGAGGCTCAATGAGCAAGGTACGCACCGAGCCGGAGAACCTGCAGCAGATCCACCAGCGCTACGAGGACACGTCGCTCGTCATCTTCCGTCAGGACCAGAAGCGGTCGCGGGAGCCGACGTCCTTCCTCCGCTACGGGGACTCGTGTCAGAAGCACTATTCCTATACCCGAAACGGTAACGCTGCCGTCATCGTGCGCAAGACGGGACGCAGTGTCAACAAGGTGGACGAGAGACCCATACAGTCCGTCTTCTGCACCATCATGTGACCCCAACAGCGACATGTAGGCAGACAAGTATTGGTGTAACCACAAGATGATCTCAGGTGAACTTTCCAGTGGAAATATTCCATTTTTGTTGTGATACGAAGATTTGGAAGAGAAACCCAGAAAACAAAGCAAGAAAATATTTGGATTGAAAAGTGGTCACAGTGAAGGACTTAAAATCCTGCCGCACCAAAAGTGCCAAATCTTACAGGAGCACAGAGCTGGATATTCTCAGATTGTGTATATAGCTTTTGGACTCAAATAGCTGACACCACAGTATTTTTGACTGCTTTGGAGAAGACGCTCGATTTTGTGCCTGCCATTGTTTCATTCCGTCTGCTGCAACACGCGATCTTCGAGTGTCTGAAACGATGGAGCTCCACCCGATACTCGAGAAGGACACGTGTCCCAATCCCAAACTGTGGTACGTGTTGTCCTGTGTGGGAGACAGTCCGACTGCACGTGTGGGCCACACGTGCACCTTCATACCTGGGCCCGAGAACAGCGACGGCAAGGTGTACGTCATCGGAGGCGCCAACCCCAGTGGGTCCTTCTCTGATGTGTACGTCTTGGACTTAGCCACCTTCAGCTGGGACACAGTGGACGCACCAGGATTCAAAGCCAGATACGAACACGCAGCCTTTGTTCCCAAGTCCCAGCCAAACAAAATTTACATTTTCGGAGGCGCTGACCAAAGCGGCAACCAGAACGACCTCCAGGTTCTGGACACGGTGTCTAAGACGTGGAGCACTCTCAGACCCACGGGAGCGGCCCCGTCCCCACGGACCTACCACACCACGGCGTGCGCTGGGGACCGCTTCGTTGTCTACAGCGGCGGCCACCAGGGCAGCGACCCCGTCGGAGACCGCCAGGTCCACAGTTTCGACGCCGTCACGTGCACGTGGTCGACCCTGACCGTCCGGGGTGACTCACCCAAACCCAGACACGGCCACATCACCCAGGCTGTGGGCAGCAAGATCTACGTGCACGGCGGCATGGCGGGGCCCACATTCTACGATGACCTTCACGTACTTGACCCGGACTCGTTGACCTGGAGGTCGGTGAAGCAGAAGCGGGGTCGCCCGGCGGCGCGGGCGGCGCACGGCAGCTGTGTGCACGGCTCCTGTCTCCTCATCTTCGGCGGCATGAACAGGGAAGGCGCTCTGGATGATGCCTGGAGTCTCAACACCAGTGAGTACAACATCAGGGATAATGCACGACCTTTCAGTCAAACGTTGCGCCGCCCACCAACGTCGAGTGATGTTTCATGGTTGGCCAGTGCCATGGAAACTGTGCATAACGCCATCCATTTGTGCGCTCTTTTTGACGCTGGCGTTGGCGTGACGTGCGCCTCAGACGTCGTGGATAATCTCCCTGATGAACATGGTCTCAAAAATAATTCCTCGCAAGAGAACGCCAGGCATCCCTTTTCACACTGACGTCTGCGAGACATCTGATAGCAAATTATCTCAAAGTTCATTGGAACTCGCAGCTTGACGGATGAGGTGCGAATAATTGGGGGACTCCATGTGTCAGACTCGAGTTTCACGTGGAGGGTGTTTGGGTTTTGTGTGATGTTTGTGGTGTTTTGAGGAAGAGCGCAAACTCCAGCTGCGCAAACGTGTCACAAGCAAACGAGAAAGATTTCAGACGCCTGGTTTCCTTCATTACAAATGGATCGCAAAAGAATTTTGAATGATCAAAAAGGATGCGGAAGGCTGCTTGAATTGACATTCGGTTCAGCGTGTACCTCAATGCCTGGAAGCCTTGGGAGTGCAGTACAACAGTCCGTGATCAAACCCACATTGGCGCTGCAGACGTGATGATGTATTGATGTGTGTACAATTGGCGCTGTAATTGCTGCCGTAACATTTTGACCTGCGCTGCATCTGGGATCGGAGCTCTCAATGAAGTTGTTCTGCTTCTGATCAGGAATCCGGGCTCCTTTTCTCCGACTGATCATCTGCTGGGGAAGCACAAATGCGCGTGGCGCCGTCGTAGATTTCAGATGAAAGGACTTGAGATGTTCGCGTGTTATTGAGTTACGTCTTCTGCAACTGCAACTGCAGCTGAGATTTAAGTGCTGAGTGCATGGGGAGGAATGTGGTTGTGCGGGTCGAGGTTTTTGTGGGGGTATCGGGTGTGCGCGCGCAGCACATCTGCAGAGCGGAGATAAGGGGAGCGGGAACCTGACCCTGCGAGCTCCAATTAGTGGATTCAGCAGGATCCCGTGTCAGAGCTATCGCTGATGTTTCCGCAATACGAGCACGACTGGGGGGAGAAATCGCACTGCTTCAGCTCTCCTTCACATTTCTCACCTGATAAGTTGTCAAAATAATTCATCACCGCGGTATTTTGTGTACCATCGCAGGAAGTCCAGATCAATTTACCGTGCACCAGCCCCAGACTAGGAATGCGAGACTGAGGGTGTGTTCTCTTCAATCAGCCAGGAGCCAAGTCTGCGCTAAATCAAGTGATCTTCAGTGGTCTTCCGGCAGAAGATCTGTACGTTTTTGTTTTCTCCTGTTCCCCCAGCATACAAATGGTCTGTTTGGTGGACGGTTCGTCTCCTTTGGGACATTATTTCTCTTCTTGGTCAAAATGAACCAATCAGTTCGTGTCAAATGCAAAGCAGATGCTGTCTGGGATCAGAGTATCATTTCAGACATGTTTCGCTGAAAAGGACTTTTGTTCCTTTGGTTATTGTTCGAGGTAGCTTTGTCTGGAGAGTGTGACGGAGATCGTTAGCACCCAAGTGCCACACCTTCCCGGGGGAAGTCTTTGAACGTTGTCGCCGTACAGCCGGTCGAAGACTTCCAGGACACATGCTTGAGTCTGGAAGACCTGGAGGAACCACTGTTGTTGTTCCCAAAATGTTCCCTTCTCTCTGCTTTTCTTGTGCAAGTGGTGGGCGCATTGCACATGGGGTCGGAAGGACTGTGGTCTGTTTGCTGAAAAAGTGGCGAGTTGAAATTTGAGCGCAGGGTTCAAACTGACCCTCAGTTTTCCCCACACCAGACCCATTGTTACATCGAAAAGAAAGTTTCGAAAAGAAAGTTTCTCGGGTTGAAGATCATCATTCAGACGGCGCTGCCTGGTGGGAATGGTGCACCACATCAAATACTATCCATATCTGGCTAAATAGCCACTGGAGACTTAAAGTAGGCAGCTGCAACATGTCTGAGCTGCCATGCATGGAAACAAGAAGGGAACAAGTCGTCAGCCGTGGTCTGTCCATCTGTGACCAATAACGTGTCAGGCGAGTGTCAAAATTGATCGCCTTGTTTCCCCGGAAAGTCGTGCCTTTGAAAGGCTGCCTCTCTTTTGAGGCTGCATGTGTTGCGTCTTCTTGGGTTCGTCTTTTAGCTGTTGTTGTTTCACCGATTCACGGATTGGTCCATTGAGACTGTACTGGGGAGGTGTTTGGTTGTGCTTGAACCACAGTACACACGGTGTTTTGAGATTCGAACCTGAACCAACTTCCAATTTGGAGGAAAGACAACCTGTTCCCAAGATTGAACTTTTCAGCTGGTTTGAAGAGCATTGCGTCTGTGTTCAGCAGAATGTGCTTCAGTGCCAATAATTTCTAGTTTGTTGTCTCCCGCGATTTCAGTCGGTTTGGTCCTTGTCACGTTTCAGAGACGCACACCTGGAGTCAGGTGGAGCTGGACGGCCCGGCGCCGGCCTGTCGCCTCGACTTCGCCATGTGCAGCGTCTCTCTGCGCGTCGCGCCCTCTGGCGGCGCCGGCGACGCGGGCGACGTGAGCGCGGCGCGCGACCAGGCCAAGGAGACGCTGGATGAGGAGCTGCGGCGCATGGGCAGTGCCGGCAGCGGACGCAGCGCCGGCTCCGCCAGCAGCACCGGCAGCCAGAGGTCGGTCGCTAGCGCCGGCTCACAGCCCAGGGACGAGAAAGTGCCTTCCGATCCCAGCTCACCCGGTACGTATCGTGCCTGCCAAATCTGGTTTTCTCAGCATAGTTTTACGTTGCCGCGTGGGTGTTCTGAGGACAAGATTTGCCCTTATATTTTTGGTCAAAAACACCGCTCCAGATGCTGCTGAGATCGCGAGGTTGACCGATGTTTCTTGTGTCTTCAGTGCAAGGCTCCCCGGTCCACGAGCCGTCAGCGACGGGAGCGAGCAGTTCCCCGGGCGTCGGGGCGGCGGCGACGGCGCCGGAAGTGGCGTCGGTGACGGCGGAAGGGGGCGCCAGCGCTGCTGACGTCAAACACGTGACCATCTGCGTCGTTATGGGCGGCATGGATACCGAGGGAGAGATATTCGACGACTGTCTCGTGATGCTAGTGGACGAGAAGTGAAGCAAACTCTGCCGAAAATTTTGTTTCGAGAAAAGTTACTTTGATGCAGAAAACGAATCAATGTGTTGTAAAATGCAATGGTCATATTTTGTGTTCAAAGGCGACAAACGTTTTCACACCGGTGAAACCAAAGGTTGAAAACTAAAAGACACTCGCACGTCATTATAGAATCTGTCCACCAGTCCACATTGCCAAGGGACGCGGTTTATTTTTGCCTCCAGGTTCGGCGTTTCGCCCAAGCCACAGGAACCTTCTTCAAGGACCAGCCAACTTATTCAAATTGCCTTTTGTCGTTTCATTCGAGTTGTTTCTCGAAGACGAGTCTGCTATGCACGCCAGAAATGAACGGCAAATTCTGATCAGCAAAAGTGCCACAAGCGAGCTGAACGTACACACGAACGAAAGGAAAAGTTTTGCAAACGCGTCATTTTCCAAGGTCACCTGAAAAGGTTCAGTCTCTTTCTTGGAAACTTGGCGTTGTTTGTGTGACGCCGTCGATTTGGACGGAAAATACGTACTTTTGCACGTTTCTGTCCACCGTACTCCACGAATTGCAATGAAAGATTGTTTCGCTTGTTGATCAAAGGCTTTTGTTCTGGCGATCCAGCGTCGCCACCATGCAGTAGGTCATTTTGTATCTTGTTCTTAGACGAAATAAACAAACATTTCGCAGATTGTCGTCATTGCCTGTGATTATTTTGGAAATTCCGACCCACAACTGCAAATCAATTAACAGCACTTGATATCCATTTATTTTGTAACATTCACAGAACGAAGGTTTACAAGATAAATGAAGACTTGTTTCAAGTCAAGTGGAGGTTTCGAAATTTCGATCAGTACCAACAGTTCAGATGTTTGCTGAAGCAACAAAATCAGTTGCAGTGACCAAGCGGGACTGTGGAGCAGATGCACCTCGAGTCCAGAGAATCCGACAGCTGAACAACGTGTCTACACAATAGTTATTCTGTGTTGATGCCGCTGGAATCCAGGTGAACGTGCTCCCCAGTTTGCGCCAAGTTCGTCGTCCTTGTTCAGTGACACAGACCTGCTCCTGGTCTTTTTGTCGCCGTAAGTCGCAATCAAATTTTGTATCACAGACAGTTGCTGAAAGTATCACTGGATGCTTTCACTTGCAGAAGAGACACTATTTGTTTTCTTCTGAACTGATATAGGTTGTGTGGACTTGACAAAAAAAAATTAAGAGTTACACTTCGCAACAAACCGGGAAAAGTGTTGTAACAACAAGAGTACACCAATCGAGTGCACTTTGAAAACCTGAAAAGAAACGTGTTCTCCGAGTTCGGATAAGGCACGCAGTTCGCCGAGGCTGGCCGGAACTCATCACGTGACTGGTCACGTGTGCGAGTCTCAAGCGACCGGCAGATTTGACTGAACTGACCAGCTGATCGTCCCAACACTTCGCGTTCTGACCAGCTTTCAACGTGAACCAAATGCATACAGACGGGGAGGCAGTGGACGCCTGGAACTGGAGTGATTCGTGATATTTTTGGTGCACCTGAGGGTTGACCAGTGCCCAGATCACTTCTCCTGAATTCTGCAACTGTTCTCCACCGTACAGATTGATGCGTCAATGCGAATCTCCAAGAAAAGTGAACAGTTTCCATTGCGTACAGTACACAAAGCAACTGCCAGGAAAGCTTTGTACATTGCTGATCCAAGCCTTGGTTGATTTTGTAGACAGATCAGTGTTCAAGTCCCTGCCGAGATTCTTTTCCGTTCAAGTTGGCGTAGAATTCCGATGGAGTCTTTTCTGGAAGAACTACACCAACTCCAACACTTTTATCATTCCTTGACTGTTCGCTGCGACCACCACGTTGGAATTCTGAATAAAAGAAAGAAGCGCAGTTTCTGACGTGTCTACAAGACATTGTCAAGCAGGTCCAGTTCAAGCCACTCATGAACAGATCAAAATTCACATTCGTTAATTAAAAACAACAGCACTCACCGGTCTCCAGCAAACTGCACTGACGAATTCGTTGGCGTCTTCCTCTCGCCTCTCACGTTCCAACACGCTCCTCACCGTGTCGAACTTGAACGTGAGCAGATGCTTGCTCAGTCCTTTGTAGTACACGTACAGGGAGTTGTTTTCACTGCCTGTAAAACAGAACAAACATGTGGGTGCGCTTGAATCTACACAATCCAACTTGAATTGCTGCGAAATGTTCGACCAGTGATCCCAAACATACCGCAAGCGATGTAGTCACCGTCAGATGCCAGACCAACGAAGTTCTTCTCGTTGGTGTGCCCCGTGAATGTTCTCTGACAATTTGATGTTGTGGTTCCCCACAGTTTGAGTTGACTGTCGGTCGATCTGCGGTTCACAAAACGAGATTCGATTTCTTGTGAACATTGGCTCATGAGACGTGAAGTCGGTTGCCACACAACTCATCAAGTCAAAGTTACAAGCAGAACAACTTACGCCGATACAATTTCAGTTCCTGACACGAACTTGGCGTACGACACGGCTTTCCGATGTCCCTTGAAGACAGCGAGCGGCTGCTTGCTGTTCCGCAGGTCGTAGTAATGCACACAGTGGTCTGATGGAATGTAAAACAACAGAAAATCAGCCAGGAATCTCATCATGAACACATTTTGTTTTGTTCGCGACAAACAGTGAAAACGAACACACGAAGGAGAAAGACAGGACTCACCTGCAGAGCCGAACGCCAAGTGGTACCTGCTCTGGGGGTTGAACTTGACGCAACACACGTTCGCTTTTGCCTCAAGGGAGGCGACAGAATGATCCATGTTCGTGTACCACAGCTTCACTGCAACCAGAATCGCATACTGTCTTTAGCCCGTTCACTTGTTTGTGCTCAAAACCGAAGGCGCGTCGTATCAAAAGCAGTTTTGGTGCACAGAACAGGGAATTTACGCCCAGACGTGCCACACCAAACGCACCTTTGGAATCATCTGAACCAGATGCAAGCAGCTTCGGATCCATCTTGTTGAAGTCCACACTCCAGCATCTTTTCTCGTGTTCCTGTTTTCAAGGAAAAATTTGTCAAAAGTCAAGACAAATCAGTTCACTGTTCTGGAAGACAAAATGCCGAATTATCTCTGCCATGAAATTCTTGACAAAAGAGCCACTGAGGAATTCTCTTCGGATCTGCCCACCTGGAATATCTTCGATTTCACTCCAGTGAACGCGTCCCACAAAGTGACAGTTCCTTCGTAGTCTGAGCTTGCCAACATGCTCTTGTGGTAGGAACTCCAAATAATCGAACTGAAATGACACGCATTCGAAAAAAACTGACCACCGAGTCTCAAAAGGCAATGGAATTCTGAGGGACAATCTGTTCTAGGCAGACCTGATCTTGGAGTTGCAAACCATCTCCTTCACTGGGTAATGCATGTCCACAGTCTCCCGAATGACTGTACCATACTCGAACACCTGGTAACACAAGTGAAAGTCCTCAAGTATTCCGCATCAGGGTGAGTGTGAGCGTCTTGATATGCCAACAAATAAGACTTGTACCTTGATTTTCTTGGTCACCCCAGCGATGGCGAAATAATCACAGTCTCGATCAAACTCGATGCTGCAGGAAAAAGACGGAACAGAAATTCCAGTTCACATGAATTTTTCTCAGGTGGTGTTTTTTTAACACGATGAAACAATCAAAGCACGGTTCACCTGGAAACAATACTGGACGTGTTGTAAATATCACTCGCGTAGCTCAATGTCGCCAAAGGCCGGACGTGGCTGTATCGCGTGAACTTGGAAAGGCTTTCCTGAAACTCTTCCAAGCTGCTTGATTCCGTTTCTGGTGCGTCCGCAGCCGTGCTGGAACTTGGTCCGTTACACACGGCCAAACTGGTGCTGGTGCCTTCTTCTAAAACACAGATCCACATTTTCCAGTTCAAGTTGTGTCTTTTCGCAGGCACGTGCAAAATTACTCGACACGGCAAACTCCACAAAGACTCACTTCCATCATTTGTGAGAAGGTCTCTGTGTCTCAAATTGAAGTAGCACTGCTCCAAATCATCGAAGTGCTGGGACACTTTCTTTCGCCTTGATGCCATCGTTGTCTGAAGCCACTGATGTCCAGACTGTTGTGGTATGAAAAAAAAAGTTTCCGCTGGTGAACTATCCTGGACGAAAATGTCCCCCAAATGAAATGTTTGACAGCAACACGTTTCGTCCTTTTCGACCGTCAAGAGAGAGAGAGAGTGAGTGTGTCCGACTCACATTTCGACTTCCGTTGAAACCATCTTGACCATCTTGGCCATTGTGGCCGACCAACGCTGGATCGAAACCGTTGGGAACTGAACTTCCGTCCACACTCGCCTGAATTGACCAGTCAAAAGAAAAACATAAGTGAACAAAGAGCGAATTGTGATCGCCGCTTCTTGTCCGCAGATTCGGGTCAGCTTCAGCGCGAGCAAAAATTGCGGGACAATATCTGAGACGACACACTGATACATACCACCGACTGTGGGAAAGAGACTCGATACTCAGCGGCTTTCGACTGCAAGCAAACCGAAGAAACAGGGTCATCTATTTGGAAAACATTTGCACCCACTTTGATTTTTTGTCAATTCACAAGAAGCGTGCAGAACACTGATTTCAAACGTCACTCACATCCACTTTTCTCAAGTCTTCGTCGATCAAGTTCAGCTCTTTGTTCAGTTGGTCAAGTTGCTGAAACAAAGCATTCAGGTGCAGTTTCCAGCATTTCAAAGAATCCCACCCAACAGAGTAAGTTCAGCTCTTGCTGAGTTCTTTTACCTGCTGCTTGTTGCTTCGAACTTGCTGCAAAAACTCTTTCAGGATCTGGTTCTGCACCACTTTGCAGTCCTGCCAAAGACAACAAGTCTTGCCAACATCACAAACGTGAACAAGCAAACACAGCCATCGATCCAAATTGGTTGTTCCACCAAATCAGATCACCAGTAAAACTGATTTTGTGCAGCTGACGAAAATTTTCTTGTGAAGAAACTGTTCATTGTGCAAATACAGTTCGGTGGTGTCAGAACTTACTCCTTCCAACTGTTGTTTCTTCTGCGCCAGAGCTTCCATGAGATAGTTTACTTTGCCTAAATCCAAACCGTCCTGATCGAGTAGCAGTTCACATGCTTCGTCACTGAAGCCATTCTGCGAAAAATTTGAAAACATTCATTGTGTCCGCTGGGGAAGCTGTAGTGCAGCACCCAAGACTTCTGAAAAACACAACTACAGAGCGACTGTCTGTTCTTGACTTACGTACCTGTCGTGACAAGCGAAGCTTCTTTTGATCGGATATTTTTTGTCTGTACTTCAGTACGAGTTCGTTAACTATAGCGACAAAAAAGAAAACAAGACACCAGAGCTCAGTTCCAAAAGACGACACTGACACACACAGATGTCAACTGCCAACGCACTTCGAGAGACAATGCAGGACTCCCAACCCGTTGAGGTAAAAGCTGTACTCACGCGAGAAGTTGGGGAAAATCTGATCCGGTTTTTCTATCACAAAGTTGCATTTTGGACATCGGTTGCTTTCTTGAAGAGCAAGTTTCAGGCACTTCAGGCTGAGGTAACACACAAAACAAATGACTTTCGAGAGATCTTGATCCAAAGGATTCAAACTGGAATGTCTCACTTGGCAATTTTGAGACTCACCAGAAACTGTGACCGCATTTTGTCATGTGAGCCTCCTCGATGGTGTCGAAACAAATGGGACTGCAAGCAGCAAGGAAACGATTCAGTCTCAGAACACAACAATCTTTGTCTTGTTTCAGACACGTACGTGTACTGTTGTGATTTGACAAACTGCATGGCGAATTCGCAGGCCAAACATTGCGTACATGCTCATCTTGAAACGCCGAGGCTTACATCATTCAGAACCAAACAATTGCGTACTGCATCAACATCTGTGTTGCACAATGAGGGCTCTCAATGTGAGTGTCTGTCGTTGCGACACTCCACATTTGACACTTGCTGACCAAAATACTCAGGCGAACGATTGTTTATCCCAAGTGTTTTGACGTCAAATCCTGGTGGGGCGAGCCCAATCTGTTTCGGCCCTTGTCCCACACCAACAGCAAAATGTCCTTACCATATGAAATCGTTATCCTTGTTTTCGTAGCTGGTGCTCACACCACTGTAGACAGGCGGCTGCGGCCGCTTTCGTCGTCTGCTACCTCCACTGTGGACGTTCCTGGACATTCTGATGTCACAATCGTGTGCCAACTTCACTTGTCAAAATTACGTATCATCTGAGAGACACTGAAGAAAGTTGTGTCCGCATAACAAATCTAATGTGGAGCAGTATGTCATGCACACAAGTCTGTCACTCAAGACTTCTTCCAGTGGCAATGGGCTCAATTTTTCCTGAAAACTTCACTTCGCCTGTTGCGAACTTCTTCGTCAAACCTTTTCTCACGAAAACTGAGTTTCAAAGCCTTTGCAACTGATCCACACGTTGATCTTCCTTTGTCAATAAAATGTGAATGCGCCTCACAAGATATGCAGTAAACAGGATAGGCCTAGTGTAGAACAAGAGTCACAATTTTATTGAAACAAAAGTGACAGACAGAAAATTTGGAGGTCCACAATAATCAGCTGATTATCCTCTGATATCGTGATAAAAAGTTTGTTGGCCATTCCACCGGAAAAGTTCTGACGCGCATGCGCGTTGAGGCAATAACAGATGGAGGGAAAATGTGAAACTGGAGTGCAGGCGAGTTTTCGTGGGTTGACAGTTCAATAGAACATCATTTGTACGTCATAAAACAAACGCGGCGTCGTGAAGGCCCAGACAGCTGCATTTCACACCTGACCCACACTTGTGGCAGGTGTAGATCTGATTGGGCTGGGCTGACAGGAGCGAAGTGCTCCAACCCTCTGCGACGGCTGCGGTTAGAATCCAGCAGGACCATTTGCGTAGGTGAAGTGAACGGCTCAAAAACCAGGAGCATTTTTGTGAGTGCGTCTGTTGTGGGGTGACATGAACCACTGACTCGCCTCAAAAGGAATTTGCGATTTCCTGGATCAACCAGTTGAAGACTTGGAGGGTCGGCTCCAGGTTGAAGTGCCGAGTGTGGAGTGACATGAACTGAGAACCATGAGCTCACCTTACTGGTTTGGATCCGGGGTGAACAACGATGCGAAGACATTGGTTCGGAAGGGGCACCCATCCATTGAAATAGTTAATCATTGCAGTAATCACTTGGTGATTGGTTGGAGGCAGTCCCAGTCTTGTGGCCTCAAAAATTTAGCGTCTTATCATCGATTGTTTGATGGCACTCCAAGCCTCAGTCTGGACAACATCCATGTTGGTTCAAAAAGGAAAAAACCCAAGTCACGTGATCACCCCATGGGGGGGATACTGGGAAAAGCCAGCAAAATAGTGATATTGTGCTATTATGTATCTATTTTCTATCTCAATAATTATTGTAAAATTATTCAGAATATTTAATATTGTTGGGTACTGCCAACACCCCCTACTGGGGAAGGAGTGTGGTGTGACACACCAGCTGTGAATTTAGAACCACTGCTCACCAGATGGCATGATTGGAAAGAGGTCAATAAATACAGAGGTTCCCGCCCTTGGGGACAGTCTCCTGAGATACCAACCATTGTGTTTGTGATATCACTACAGAGCCACCACCTGGATGACCCAGGGGTCTGTCCAGGGCCTGCCCTGTCTTGCTGCTTCTTGGCACAACTT
>JAAUXT010070086.1_pt1 | contig 15100 bp, 16 predicted proteins | sample 7278171 | NCBI WGS metagenome assembly JAAUXT01 (sample SAMN14350112, study PRJNA611818) | marine sediment metagenome | isolation source: surface marine sediment (1.8m) | place: French Polynesia: Moorea | collected 2018-08 | reverse complement strand
TTTGGAGTGAGAGATTCTGGAGAGTGACTGACTTTTTCCCCAAAGTTTGGTATTTGTGACATGTTTCAAACTTCATCCTCATACATATATTAAGTAGAGATATATAGACAATACCTGTGTAAAGATTCAACTCAGAGGGGTTTCATTTCGTCTGAAAAACATCGCTGGGAAAGTTAGTTTTGGAGGTCCCCCCGTAAGTGTATCGGCTCGCGAGTACGAGTATCAAACGAGTTCTTCAGTGCGCGGGCGGCAGACACGTACCGTTCTTTTGCGGAGTTTTCAATGGAATCAACTGGCACGCTCGTGCTGTCAGAATGTATCACAGTGAAGGTCGGAAATGTTGGACTGCAGCACAGGTGTTTGGGTCGCAGATTGCGGACACATCTCGTTTCAGGTGCTTGACCGTCCGGAGTAAAGGTGCAGCAAAATGTAGTGACCTGAAGTTCTCTTGTCTATTTGCGTCTTGCGGATTGGTGTGAATGGTTATGCTGCTCAACAATTATCTCAGAAAGCGCTCACAGGATTCTCTGTGCTCAGTTCCTGAGATTCAGATGGGCAGTAACTCTTTTTTTATAGTGTCCCAAATGACAGGAAGAGGTGAAGTGGAAGACTTGCACGTTTTGCACGGGTCACAAGAGTGTGCTGTGCTGATGAGTGTCCCTGGCCCTCTGTGTGCTCCTCGCGTCTCCTTCGGGAGTTTTCTATTCCCCTGGGAACCTAATCAGGACACTCGAGCCTCCCTGTGAAATCGCGAGGAAGACTCGAGCTTCGTGTCAGTCTCAGTTGGAAGAGAAATGGGGGGGGGGGGGGCTGAGGTGTTGCTTTGTTTTTCAATTCCTTTTTTGCTGAAACACGAAACACCTTCTGAAGGTGAACGCATTTTCAGACACCCGAGGTGGTTTCGGTTTGACTGTTACGATGTGACAGGATGTCGCCAAGACAACGCTCGATGTGAGATCATTCAGACTGAAAGGTTGTCGCTGCTGAAACACGGCCAGGTTTTCCAGCCAAACCACTCCGATGTGGACTTCAAATCGGATTCAGGTGACTGAGGGACGGACGTCTCGTGGCCTTTGAAATTTTGTGGACACTGCCCAGATGGTTGAGTGTTTCGCGTCTCTACGTTGACAGTCTCGACAAATCCACTTCTGCAGTTGCGTCTGCAGGCTCCACCTGGCCCTGCTGACACTAATGCCCTATTAAATAGACAGCGACGTGAGTTAAGCCGCCTTTTTTAATGCGCAACTTCGCCAGCAGTGTTCGGCTTTGCACAAGAATCTCAGGGTTTTCTTTGCCCAAGGCTTTTGCTTTCCTCTTGGAACACACCCACAGGAGTCTTTGGTCGAAGAGAATGTTTCCTGTTCTCTCTGAATTTTCCTTGAAGTCACTTGCACCCGCTGAAACAATTTTCTTTGGGTCGTGCAAGACAAACTGGGAAGCGCGACACCATCTAGTTGGCCAGGAGCGTCAGACAAACTCCAGAAAAGCGTCGAGGGAGACGACATCCGTACTGCGAAAAGAACGATGTAAAGTTGCACTGACAGGCGTGTTCTTACGACCAAGGCTGTGTTATGCATCTGGAAGCTAGTCGTTCTCGTGATGGTCGTGGTGCAGTTCACATCTGCCCCAAAAGGCCAGTCCTACTTACCCTCCAGCTCAGTCTCGCGTGGGGAGAGGGGGAGGCTCACCAGGTCCTCCACCACCTCCTCCGCGGTTGGTCTCAAGGGAGCGGCAGGGCCTACCCCAGCAAGGTAGACTTTCAGGGAAGGTCCAGTACCCTTGAACAGTCCCCTCGACGCGCCTCCGCTTTCTTGTTGTGAAAGGCCCCGTCTGAAAAATGTCGCGTTTGGGTGAAGGAAACGGCTTTCACTTTGAAACTCCTCGAATTGGTGACTTACATTTTGCAGTTTCGATGGCAGATTGTGGCAAAGCGAAGTTGTTCGATGACATCGTCATTTGTTGGAATTGTGTGGCTTTGTGGAATATTCACAAACTCAGTCAGTCTGACGATGCGACAACAAATCGTGGCGTGTTTTGCGAAGAACGCTGTTGTGATTGTCGGTCGAACCGTGCGAACAATACTTCTGTGGTCTGTCATCAACCAAACAAGATGCCCAGCAACACGAAACAACCCAATACAAGTGGACAACTCGGCAACATCACACGCAGGAGGAAACAACGTGTCGTGTCTAATGGGCTCAACGTTTCTCCTTTTCGTTTTGCTCAAGGAAACGTCTGTCCACGCCGGAAACTCGAAATGCTGGCGTTCTCTCGGAATGAACAAAGGAACCTCATTTGGCTGAACGAACGTTGCAATGAAACAACAGACGGGTTCAAAGACTGGATCTATTGCCTGCAGTGCTGAAGCTGTGTCGCATTTTGCTCCTTGCCAACAATTTACAAGCGTTTGTTCCTCCAAATTCAGCTCGTTTGGCAGTTTCTCGTGGATTGTTCTGCTTGTTCCTTTCCGTCTTGTCATTTCACGTCGCGATACCATTTGTCCGGGCCGGAGGGGGGGGGAACTCGTTCAATCTATGTTGGACAAGAATGCTGTCTGCAGAACCGGACAAACAGTGTTTCCATCCACTGTGAACTTGTGACGAAGAATTTTCCCTGCCACAATGCGTAAACACAAGAAAATTAGCCAAATGAAGGAGCGTCCAAGGCGTTCGAGGCTTGGCTGACGTAGCCAAATGCCTAAACCACTGAAGTTGACGCAACAGTAATCGCCCACTTGCTTGCAATATGAGGCAGATTTAGGCGGATCAACATCACTGTGTCATGATTGGTGCACAGAATAAGGTTAATTGTGTCCGGTTGTAGCTTCTGTCTCTGCGTCACGTCTGGAATTTGCTCGAAACTGGACTTCGTGTTGCCGCCGATCGAAGACCAGCTGCTTTCCTGCCTGCACTGATTCAGTTTTCACAGTTCCTTGTACAGCCGCAGTTTGGAAACCGCCGTCGATTGTCGTCTTGGCATCTCTTTACCAGTTTTGATCACCTTTTCAGTTTGCGAGTTACGAATGCGAATGCCTCTACGAGTACTCGAGGCTGTGAACACCTCACGAGCACGATTGTACATGAACTTCTTTTTCAAACAGATTATCCTTCCCCAGAGACTCGCAGAAGAGCTGACATTCAGTGTGGTCGAGGTAATTCATCAAAAGACACTGTTGTGGAGAATCCGGCTCTTTGTTGTCGCGGACTTGTCTTGTGGATTTGTTCGGCGCATCTGCTGGCAGATTTGAGCGGCGCGCTTCCGGATTGGCACGGACACATTGAGGATGCGCATCACCTTGTCAGGATTCTTGGTTTTCCCGTCAGAAGGTGGTGTGACCGTTTGTGGCACACCTGTGTCGACAAAAGTGAAGCTGCTTGAAGCGCAATTTTTTTCTTCACGCAGAAAAACAAAGTCGGAGCAAAGGTCAAAAGAACATCTGAAAAGCATCTGCGTACGAAGTGATTTACTTGAAGCTCAGGCGCGCAAGATTTTTTTTTGTATTTGGCTGAAATGTTCTCGTTGTGAAGGGAGCAACATTTCAGCCGTGTTCTGCTGCAGGTATGGCTGAAAAATAGCGAACGCCAGCAGATGAGAAGACTTTTGTCACTCGTGGCGTGTTGGAAGTCGATGAGGTGTATTCGAACCACACCTTTGCGTCTGTGTTCCAACGAAAAATCACACAATGTATCAACGTGTGTTTGCAACTGAAGCCTTGTGCAGTCTGCCTCTGTGGTGCCCCCCCCACCTTTGATGCAAAGACGTGAAAGGCCTCACTCCTGCTCGTGTTTCGTTGTGTCAAGAGTGGCCAGGAAGCGACAATTGACGACCAACTGCAGGCGTGACTTTTTTACAGGGACGGAATTTGCGTCGAAGCTGCGGAGTATTTTGACGGGAGACATGGAGAACTGCGGTGGATGTTCGAAATTTTGAAAAAGAAAAGGTTTGGCTTGCAGGAAGACACGCACGACCTGTGGGTCGATACAGTTTCCAGTGCTTACGGGTATTGACACTGCACGCCAGTGTGCACAATTTCGTGAACAAGGTGCTGAGCGAACAAGCTGAGCGCAATTTGACTGATGCAGCTTCGTCGGCGGAACGGTGGCACCGGAGCGGAGCGTCTCTTCGCCGCCGCGACTTCTGTTTGAGCTGTTGTCACAGCGTAAACGCACGCAACACACCAGTAGGGCTCACTTCACCTTTCAGAGTCACTGGTGATGTCTTGATAAGCGCAATATAGCTCTCAGACACGAGATTGGGAAATCGGGAAGTGTGCAGCCACGGATGTAGCGACCAGGAACTGGGGAAGTTGCCCTGGATATTGATTTGTGAAAACTTATTGTGCTCAAAAAACTGCAGCAGTCTGCTTCTGTGTTTTGTTCTGAGATTTGGGTAACTGCAGGAGGATGCTGGCTGATCCATTTCAAAGGATTGGGAGCTGTTCTTGTTGCTCCTGACAAGGACATTTTGCACTGTTCTGGAGTTTGCTGCACGTGTTGAAGGCAAAGCCGGGCTGACGCTGTTCGGAATCTGCAGCGGTTTGGAGTCAGCAGACAAGGAATACGACAAGGTTTAGCTCAGACCCAGTGGTCGTTCAACTGGCAACGGAAATATAGAAAGATCCTGACTCGCCACAGAACGGAAGAATTTATTGAAAACAACAAAATACCATCGGCGTCCTGCTTCGGTCTTCTGTCGTCCTGCTGAAAACACTGAGGTGACGTCAATTTGTGTGGATGAAAAACAGCAGAATTGCTGAAACTGCAGTGAAGTCTACGAGTACAAGCACGACTTTTGTGTTGAATGAACAGGCACAGACGGTTCTTGCGCCTCCTAGAATGCGACGAAGCTTTCATGCAAGCAGCTGGAGACTCATTTGACGAGGTGTGTTGGCACCACGTCTGCATGGATGAGTGTTGATGGAATGGACCAGCACACCAACGAGCGAGCGATATCCCGACATCCCGGTGGCATGCCAGCGACCATTGTTGCAGCCGATTCCTTCTGACGGGACAGTCATTGGGAAATCCATCAGGACAAATGAGGAAAATTGAAGAGAAGTGGAGAAATAATCCCGTTCTGTCTTCTCATCTCAGAGATGCCTGTTGGCTGCAGATAGTGGATTTCCACTCGATAGATCTACCTGAACCGGTGCTCACACAGGAAAACATCTTTCATTGCTTCTGCTGACTGGTGGACGAAGGCAAAATGTTTGGCATAGGCTTGGCTGCTGTTATGACTGTGCTTCTTGTGGCAATCGTCACTTTCTCGGTGTTTTCCGAGTTCTGGTGAAAACAGGGCTGAAATGTCAGTGTCGTATCTCGATACCTGAGTGCAAGCGAGAGAAAAGATAGTCGTATTTGTGCAGTTTCGTGTTTGATACTGCACCCTATCTGGCAGGGAAAGGTATTAACAAGACCGAACAGCTTCGTAAAAGCAGAAAATATGATGTAGTTAGCTGGCTGTACGGAGTCGAGTTATTTTCTGCACAAAGCGAATGAGGACCGGAGGCGGTTCTGACGAAAATGGGAAAAAGAACACGACGTGGCCTCGCCGACAGGAATCTGCGCGCAAGGAGACACGACGCAAGGATTACCTGATTGATATTCGTGAAGGAGTATTCAAGTCTTACCCTCCTGCGTCTTATTTTTTGCTGCTGTATGTCGACTTTGACTGGTTGGACATGTTCTCTGAATCCGAGGCACCGGTACACAGAAATCACCTTGTTTTGTCGTGGAAGTGAAGCACGCCAAGTGGATACCTAATCGAGAAATAGGTCCTCATTTCATTGTTAATTGGAATTTTATTGTGCGCACGAAGCTGTGTGTAGAATTGTGTGCTGACGACCTGGTCCTAACGATCGCCGTTAATTTCTTGCATAAATTGATACACGCTCACGCAAAAGGAGTAGAGTGGAAATTCTTGAGCCTGTCAACCGACGGCGCACCATTTCTTTCTCAGACCGTCAAGTGTCATAATCGCCGTTTTCACCGCAAGTGGCTGCTCGACTTTTGCACCCTCTGACGCGTGATCGTCGTGCAAAGCAGAAGTTTGTTCATTGGATGTCGAAACCCAAGCAACTGTTGATGGTTTCTGTGTCCTGTTGTGCCATATCTGTGTGGAGAAATGACCGCGGCGTTGGCAAAAGTGCTTGAAGAACACCAGTATTGTGAAACAACATGGAAAGAAACTGGTGCGGACGGACCACGGGCTTTCCAGCTTCTCAACGTCCGAACGAGGAACTTGATGGAAGCAGACGGACGACTTACGGTTTCGATTTGAACGAGTGTCAAGAGGAACAGTGCAGCCCGCCATGTTGTCGTTCACGTCACAATGTGCGCTCACGCCCGAGATGACTTAGACTGACACGACGCTGAACAGTAATTGCAGGAAGCTGCAGCTGATGACTGAAGGTCTTCCCGCGGTGCCAATCAAAAGGACTCTCGCCGCGGACTGAGGTGAATTTGCCACAGACGAAGGATCTGATATCCGTGTGGAAATACCTGGATGGATCGGAGGATCAACAATTGTGTCACCTCACCAATCCCTTGTGGAGTTGGGTGTCTGGAAGTGAGTGGTTGACTGTGGGCTGTTTTTGGTGCAAAATGGCCCTTTGTGTTTACAAGTACGTTCACGTGTGGACATCAGGCTCCGTGGTCGCGAGTCGCGTTCTGAGCTTGAAAATCGATGTTTCCCACCAGGTTCTGGAAACCGTCTGGTTGGCACAAAGTCAGTCTTTCACTCCTGACTGAGGCGCGACGCTCTTTGGCGGTTTTCCTTGATGGACGTTGCTGGAGCAGAAAAGAATTGTAGTTTGCCGTGAACTTGGCAAGCGACAAGTGTGCGCGGACACGTGGTCGTTTCTGGTGCGTTGTCTTCAGTGTTTGGCAGCCCCGAGACAGCTGGATGTTGGTCTCATCCTGCGCACGTGTTGAAGTGAAGCCGCAGTGCTCGATGTGCGGGTGATAAATGAAACATCACAACAGAGCTTTGGAAGACGACGTCCATACGAGGATTCGAGCAGATAACAGGGAATGTAGATGAGGAAACCAATGCGATGCGCAGATGAAACATGGCTCTGGAACAACACAACACACAGCAAAGCACATTGTGGACTCAAGCCTCTTGCTGGGACTTGTGTTCGTTCTCACCGTTTCCACAAGAGAAGAAAGCCAAGACAGGATTGCGTGTAGTCGAAGTCTGTTCTGCAAACGGGCACTTTTGTCAGCTTCTTGTCTCCAGACAGTTCCTGTGATAATTTGAGGACACTTTCTGTCGTTTCACTTGAGAACGATCAGGGTGGCAGGTACACTACGTGGCTGCCGAGAAAGCGAGTTCCTTGACATCTTGAGAGCCTTTCCCTCCGCACAGAGGAAAAAGTAGGAATGTCCATGCAATCAAGACATCTCGACAGACGAGGGATACACGCCCAAATCGTACGCCTGTGGTGACAACAATTGGACGCCGTTGGAACACTGTGTCTTCCGGTGTAACAACCCGAGGAACCATGTTCCTGCACGGGGGACGTGTGGACGCGGACCGGCGGCGCTCCTACACCGGGCTGCTACCGCCCTGCAAGGAGTTCGGCGCGCTGCTCGAAGAGGCGGAGACCGAGGACGGGCTGGAGGACGGCACCGCCGCCGGGAACTGCGCCGACTCCAGCCAGGGCTGGGGCGGCGGCAGCGGCGGCTACGGGGGCGCACACGGGCACTACGGCGTCCTGGGACCGCGGGATCCCGAGGAAGTGGTGCACTCAGCGGCGTTGGAACAGGCGATCGACGACCTGCGCCGTGGCAGCATCGACGAGGAAGTGATGTCACTTACATTACTCGTGCCGCAAAAACTGGTGCGTATCACCGAGTTGCTCTCATGTCCGATCATTTGCAAAGTCCTTGTTGTGCACTGTGCACTGTGTTCGTGTAAACTTATCCCCCAGGAGCAAAGAACATAACTGCCGTTCCAATGACTCTGTTACCCTTCGTGGGTCTTGCTGGACATTTTTGACTGGGTGGAATCGGACATTGTGCTGTTTCCTACAAAGGTGCTGTTTACGGCTTCTCTCTTTTCGCTGTGCACTGAGGCAACGGAAGATTCTTTTCTACACACGCCGAATACAAAGTGTATCGGTGCGTTTTACGCAATCGCACCCCCGGAAAAATGATGTTGGAAAGACTCCCCAAATCTGAAAAAGTTCTGGTAATGCCCCCCGCCCCAGTGGATAGAACTTGGGCTCACGAGACAATGTTGGACTGAAAATTTTGGACTTGATGGGATTCTGCCCACAGATAGAACTTTACCTTGGCTATGGAGACGAGATTGGACTTCGAAAATGGTAGGCTCAATGTCCCTTCTCGCTGATGGATCTTAGCTTCGGAGACAAAGATGGACTTTTATCTCAATTTTGAGCTTGATGTCGCCCCCCCCCCCGAAAAATTTTGGCTTGGTGGGTCCATTCCCACCCCCACCCCCGCAACACAGAGTTCAGGCAAATCAGCAAGTTTCCTGGCTGACGTGTGTTTTGCCTGCGGTCTGGGTGGGTGACAACTGGGATGTCAGGTCGGCACAGACTGGTCAGTATTCTTTTTCTTTTGTGGGTGTGTCTCCTGCGAAGCTCGTTTTCCCTGTCCTCACACTTCGTCCTCGAACAAGAAATGGCGTCTAAGATCGTTGGAATTCAGCGCTCTTGTCCATGACGAATGGAGAAGCATTTTTTGCCCTTATTACTCGAATTCTTCTGGTCCCAGAGGCACCCAACGAACTGCATCAGAGCAGTAATTACGAGTATCTGCGTGCCGTGCACGACCAAGTTGCGTTTTCTGTTGTCAGTGCAGAGTCGTAGTGCGCACTTGGTCTGGTTGCTGTTCTCATGTTGAGATCAGAAGGGTGCTCCGACACGAATGAATGATAAGGCAGTTGGATCCGAACTTTTGGGAAATCATCCGATATGTTTTCAGCCGATGCTGTTCAATGGCACCAGGTTGCTGTTGTCACCCTGCATTTGACGAGATACCAGTCCAAAACGAGATGTCACAAGGCATTACAAGTTGTAGGAACAACTGGTTTCCAGTTTTGTGTCGGACGCACTCACAGGAGCGTCCAACATCAGTTGGATCTCTTGGCGCTGGATTCGAAAACGGGAGCTGGAGAATAACGTGTTGGTGTGATTCGTGATGGAAACGTTGCGCTGCTGAGGTCGTTCAGCCAGAGAAGCTTCCGAAGTCATCACTGGTCTGTGGTCATGAAAGGGACGTTGGAATGCAATGGAAGATCGCGAAGTGACAGCACAGGAATCTGAGTCCACAGCCTTGGTCGCTTTGTACCCAACGCACCGCTGGGATGTTTTCCTGTGAAATTTTCTCTGCACTTCAGTTCTTTTTTCGCGACACACACTGCAGTGCCTGAGGAAAGGATTGTTTGCGACTCCGGAGCGAGAGAGTGGAAACCTGAGGGCTTCCGAGGTTCCTAATGGGAGAAGTGAGCGGAGGAGGTCTTTGTGAAACATTACGTCTCCGATGCGCCGTCTGTCCGGTCTGGCGAGGGAAAGTTCGGGAAATGAGAGGGCTCAAATGACTGCGCGAATGGACACTGTGCAGCTTCCAGCACGAGTCGGAAGAAGGTGCTGTGCTTTGAATCCAGCGTTTCCATCCAGTAACTGTTGTGCAACAACCTCAAGGTGTGACAGCGTGCTCCATGCACTGAATCAAAACGGTGTCGAGAATGAAAATTTCGTCTGAGGACTCAGGGTGCTTTCTGTCGTGACAAGAGAGATTCCAGTCATTTTTTGGTTCAATCACAGGCAAGATATCACAAAAAAAGGATTCTAACTTCCTTCCGCAGTTAAATGACAGACTGGCTTCAGGAAAAGGGAACTTTCAACACTATCGACACACCATGTCTTTCTGTTTTCGTTTGAAATATTGAACCTCCGGCAGAGACCGGCCTTCGTCTGATTTTCCACCTTAATTTTGTCAGAACATGACAGTTGGGCGTCACACTCCATGCAAAAATTGGTCTGTCTGTTCCAAGTCTGAGCAACACGAAAGGGATGAAGCTTGTGACTTGATTTTGTTGCAAAAATAAACATGACTTGTGATCTCGAATCGTTACACAGAGCTGTCGTTTTCCGGCTCCAAATCCCTGGTCTGGGACCCAATCATTGGGGATCAACTCTTCATTCGTCTTCATCTTTGCCCGCTTTATGCGCCTGTGACATTGGAACATTTGTGGGGGAAAGTCTTCGAAAGCTCAATTCCCGCTGCTTCTTTTGCCGCCAAACTTTTCCGATTAGTTGAGTGAAAGGTCGATTCCACAAAGGAAAAAGTTTTTGCTTCGCTTGGGCTTGTGTTTGTCAACTTCCGGACGTTCATTGATATCAAAGTGTGACATCCACTAGTCTGTTGCAGGTCACTGCAGATAGGCTGTGCATGTGACACAAATGTTGGTGTAAAGTGACACTTGTTGTGCAGAAGCTGTTCGTGAAACAGCAATGCCAAGCAGCATGCAGCTGCCACAGCCACGAAGCCAGTTTTCAGCGGAGAAATGAAATTCTCGTTCAGGAAATTTGTTGTTGAAGAACTGAAGCGTCGTTATGGATTCTTGATGAATCGTAATGCAATTCAGTTTGGGAGTAAAACCGTGATCTTTGTGCTGCAAACGTGGACGATGTCAAAGCAGCCGTAAAACCTGGCTTCGATATTTCTTGGCACGGCAAGACTGTTTGCAACACCTGGACAACCAGCCTATTTGCTGCCCCCAGCTGCAGATGACTCAGTTCACCATGCTGCTCAAATGAGTGTTGATATGAGTCGACAACACGCGTACAACCGTTCGGAATCGTTTTGAACAAGAACCGTGTCTGCCCTTGCTGTTGGAGTCACGATGCATGCTGGCTGGACTGTCCTTCGGGAACAACAGAATGTCGTCCGACTCTGCTTCATCTTGTTAGAATGGTTTTGCGCTCTTTGACGGGCGAATCTGAATTGAACCCGCAGGCGACAGGACAAACCTCCATCTGGCTTGGTGGGAACAAACACACCGAACTGAACCCAGAATCCAGACGACGTCAAGACTGCAACACGTGTCAGTGGCAAAGAGAAAAATTTCCGGTGCTGTCAGTGGAAATGTAGGTCACGGGAGGCACTTGGGTGGATTCTGGCTGGTTGAACCTCATCGCAGCTGACAAGTGGTATCGATGGGACCAGGTTCTGGTGTCTTTCTCATCTGAAGCAAACATTGGGGCAGTTTTCTGCTGTGATTTCAAAACCGAACCTGGAAACTCTCTTTTGTTCCACAAACGGAGGCGCTTTCGCGGACAACTGTCTTGTGCAGCTGTGGAGCAGCAGTTGACGACTCATCAGTGCAGAGCAGAATCTGATTTGACAGCCATGGAGTCGACGGAAGAACCTGACAGACGCAAATCTTACACTGGATTATTGCCTCCGTCGAAGGAGTTCCCGGTTCTCGTGGAAGTAAATGAAGACAATATCACGGTATGTGCACGCAGAAAACGAAGTGTTTTATTCCCTGATGCGTATCTGAATGAAGTGTGGTGGCTCGTGGTACAGGTCCGTCTCAGTTGGTCCGACGTCGCTGACAAAGCAAAAGTCAAAAACAAGAACCTTTGGAGAACCTGGGCATGTTTCAAAGTATTCTTTGCGAAGTGGGAAACACTATGAAATGCTTTGCATCTGAGCCAGTATTGAAATGACTGCAGCAAAAAATAAGTGCCACAATTTTGTTGAAAGATCTGGCAGGCGCTTTTTGTGGTCTTTTGGAGTGAGAATGTGAATGGGAGATTTCCGGGGCTGATGTGCGATCAACATGGAAAGAAAACAGCTTTGAAGTGACGTGAGTCGCCCGGTCAGTCCGTCAGTTCGAAGCTCAAGTTCACAAAGTGTTTCGGACACTCTCCTTCGCAGTGTTTTCCAGTGAGGGGATTTGAGAAGAACGGGAAGGTGTGTCTGCTGAGATACCTTGACAGAACCCTACTCAGCAGAACCTCTTTCTGGAACCATCCTCAGTGGAACAGTACAACTCTCATTGAGTTCCAAGAGGGATGTCCACCTAGCGAGGTCTGACAAGGTGGTGGTGTTGGTCAACACGTTTGGCAGAACCCCGTCTCAGTGGAACTCCCTCAGTGGCTTCCACCAGGTCTCTCGATTCGGGTGGTGCTCACCAAGTTTGGCAGTCATCACCTGGCCGGGAGAGAGGCGCGCTCGGTCGGCTGAGTTGCACCGTTGCAGGTGAATCTCGTCTTTGTTTTGCAACCACAGTAAACAAAATATCACTGTCTTCGGGGTGGACAAGGGTCTTTGAGTGAATTTGCATGGTGTTCATGGTATTCGGGTACATGTTGTCGTGTGACAAGATTTTTTGCTTTCGTGTCCCACCTATATCTCATGAAAACGGAAAGACGAGATTTAAAACACGAAGAGGTTGAACCGGTGTTGTATGTCTCGTGGTGTAGATTTTGTGATGGAAATGTGTCTTCTCTCGTGAATGCCATGATTTCAGTGTTCCGGCTTCCGTAATGAGACACTCGACTTCCTCGACCGTGAGGCACACACACCTGTGTTCCTGTTCGGTTTGGTAACGAGGTAATTTTTGTCTGGAGACTTGGGAATGAAAAGAGCGTTGTGAGTTCGTTCAGGGATTGTGTTGGGCTGAGGGTGTCTGCGTCACAGAGAGATGAGATGGAAAAATCTTCCGAAATGTGTGCATTGAGAATGCGTACACCGTTTGAAGGTCTTGAAGAATCAAAGTGATTCAACCAAGTGGCACACGTGGGTGTGTCTTTGACTGTGAAAAGACTTCTCATTTTTTTCCACGTGAGGGTCCTTCGCAGAACAGTGGTTCTTCGTCAGACCACGCGCAGGGGGCGGGCGAAGAGCGGGCAAGGGCGCATGACAATACTAGCAACATCAAAACTTTATCATCCAGTGACACTTTTGTGACATCAACTTGTGAGAGACAAGAACCCGACATGGACGTGACGATTTGGCTCAGTCACGGGAGGTTGTCGTCCTTCTGTCCTTCGTTGTTCTTTTCATTTTGCACGCACTAACTTCCTTGAGGATCGGATGTGTGGATAAAACCCTCCTGCATCCCCTGTTCGAGAGCAATCATTGCAAAATTTGGAAAAATAATTTCTGTCAGCCTCATTCCTTGAACACATATTTGCACCATTTGCAGAAAAAAATCCCTGATAAAATCACCTTTGATCAGGTCCATTACTTGCCAATACATTTCCAATGAATAATTGGCTTGGGATCTATGACAGAATTATAGAAGGTGATCAGAACTCACTGTGTTTAGTTTGCGCCAAAACAATTGTTACTCTGCAGAAAAATCCCTGAAAAATCACCTTTGATCAGGTCCATTACCCACCAATACATTTCCAACAACCAATGATTAGCTTGGAAATACATGTAGAATGATCAGAACCAACAAAAACTCAGTTACCTACGAGGATGGAACCCTTTCTGAGTGTTTTCATGATTGAGATGATGTGGTGCATTTAACCTGATATCTTTCTTGCACTGACAGAGAACAATAGAGGATGAACCCTTTGTCCGAGTGGCACCAAAACAATAACAGTCAACATTTTCTACACTGTAAAAAAGTGTCAAATTGTCAAATCTTGCAGTGAGTCTCTTTATGATGATAGCAGACTGTTCTGGGCAATTGCCGACACTCAAAAGGCCATCTGGCAGCGACCATCAATGCCACAGTGCTTTCTGACCTCAGCAAAAATAGTAAGAGTTAACTGCACCCGGCGGTGCACAGAGGGTCGGTCTCAATCATGACAACACTCAGAAAGGGTTCCATCCTCGTATTTGTTCACACTATTGGTATTGTTGATCTGTAAAAACATTACTTGAAAAGATCACCTCCAATCAGGTCTGTCACATTTCCAATAAGCAATAATTGGCTGGTAATCAATCATTGAGTCATAGCAGATGATCCAAAATTTCACAACCATGCCATTACCATTTTCAGTCTGTGAAAAAATCCCTGAAAAGTCATCTCCAATGTGGTCTATCATTAACACATTTCCAATACTCAATGATTGGCTTGGAGTCAATCACTGACTAATAGCTGCCATCTCAGGCAAGAAAGACACCCCATTCCATCCCATTCCCCTGGACAAATGGTCATGAATGGTCATATCTCAGCTTCTAATCGAGTTAGAGCTTTGATGTTTGGTTCACATGAAAGGTCTTTGAAAGCACTTTCAGGATTTTACAATTTAGTTGCTGTGGTAACTTTTCCTAGCAACCACAAGTGCAAAAATGTAAAAAAAAATCAAGAAATTGCTATTTTGAGCATACTATTCAGGTCAAAATAGGTTTTTCAGTGTGAGAATACCACACTGAAGAGAAGCAGTGCTCAAAGCAAAAATTCTGTCCAAAGTCCAAAATTCTGAATTGTTCTCCACAGCAACCACCTTGGTAACCAAATGAAAATTGATGTATCTCAGCTTCTGTTTGAGGTAGAGCATTTCCCTGGGAACCAGTTACAAATTTTGGCTCCACAGCAACCACCCTAGCAATGGGCTGTATTTCAGCTTTGAATTGAGATAAAGCATTATTTGGTTCACATAAAAGGTCTTTGAGAGCACAATTTAGTTGTTCGGCAAGCTTTTCCCATGCAACCAATTTTTGCTCCATGGCAACTACCATAACAATGGGCTGTGCCTCAGCTTCTAATTGAGATGGAGCTTTGATATTTAGTTCAATGAAAGGTCCTTGAAAGCACTTTATGCATCTTACAGTTAGGTTGCATATTTTTCATTTCAAACTGATTTTTTTTTTGGTTGACTACCAAAACAAATAAAGGAGGACATCGCACTCACAGTTGCCCTGAGCACTGCTTCTCTTGTTTTGACCAAGCAGGTGAGTTTATGATGTCCATGGGGAGATACAGGAAGATGTGCGACAAATCAAGAAACAAATGGGAAAACACTCTTCTTCAGCAGACCCTGATGGAGGCAAGTCTCTTGCTGGCTCAGTGTCGACGTCAGGGTTCGTACATCGGTAGCGTGCTGTGACTGCGAGATCGCTCAACGTCATTGCGCCCAAGGGCATGGAGGTCATCCACGAGT
>JAAUXT010014746.1_pt1 | contig 15103 bp, 14 predicted proteins | sample 7278171 | NCBI WGS metagenome assembly JAAUXT01 (sample SAMN14350112, study PRJNA611818) | marine sediment metagenome | isolation source: surface marine sediment (1.8m) | place: French Polynesia: Moorea | collected 2018-08 | reverse complement strand
GGAAAAATGGTCAGTGAGCATCACTGATCATTTCTGACCATTTTTCCAAAAGTGGGTCCAACCCCCTTCCCCCAGTAAGACCCACTTTACACACATGGACGGACATACAGACTGATGGTGATTACACTAAGCGTGTGGTAACACCCTTCGGGACCACACGCTTAAAAAGGTGAAAAATCAAACCATGCGTCGACAACCAACAACCAAATGTCTCCAGTCAACAAATGCGCATCAGGAACGGTGTTTCTCTATTTCTGGTTTTGCCAAAATATATGCATCACAGTTGGGCTTTAACAAGTGCTGGTGAGGTGAAAAGAGCGGAAAGGGTGACGCTTACGTGCACACACTAGTTCAGAGCAACGAAGAAACCGCACGCCTCAAGCTTGGCATTGAAAAGCTGCGTCAAACGTGGTTCAGATCCGTCATTCAGAAATTTCAGACCAACTGATCCAAACAAGGTTTCTCGGAAAACAAACTTTCAAAAAAAACGAAACGCTCCCCGTTTTTTCAAAGAAAACAAAGGGTGGAGCAGTCTGCATGCGCTGGTCAGGTCCACACCGTACGGAAAGCAATGCACTGTTAACAAAAAGAAACGTTCACCAGGTCGGTTCCCAGACGTTTTCTCTTGTCAAATGAAACTCAGAACGGACAGACAAACTACAAAACATAAGAAACTTGTGGACACGAGTCCGTAGCCTGACAGGCAAACAAAAGATACTCGTTCACGAGGTCTAACAGCTTGTTTGCACCACGAAAACGTTGAGAAACCGACAACGTCCGTCCCGCATGCGATTAGTAGAACTCCGAGCGGAAACTATGCACTGTCACAAAATTATTTTTATTGATGCAACACAAGATAGAAACAAGGTAGAAATCATACAATTCAACCACCAAAAACGGGGTGCTTGCAAAACGTACAGTTGACAAAAGAAATAAATAAAGATTGCTTCCACCAAACGTTTGCTCATTCAAGGAAGAACTTCCACACACACACACTGAAGAATGCCAAACACGAAACGAAGTTTCTGAAGGGCTACAACGCCGCTAGAGATTTTTCTTTCAGCTGAACGCAACAACAAAAGCTCACTGAAAGCCACATGTCAAGATAGAAGCAGGCTGGGTCTACTTGGTCACTTCGTTTCAGAACCACACCAACCACAACTGACATGACCCAAAAAAACCCTCTGAAGGCCGGGCCCAACCTGCGTCAGCAGACAATGAGGAAATAAATTCAGGCAGTGGGGGGGGGGGGGGCTTTTTGTAACAAACAAAAGTGGAGCTTGTGTGATTAATTGCACAAGAAATTATAGCACAGGGTTGGACGATGCGTGTAGATCTAACTTTCTACAACTAAATTAATTTAATCAACAAGTAGAATCCAGCCAATGTACTTGCAGGTCAAAATGTGACCTGACGTGCAAGATAAACTTCATCAAAATAAAACAACATTCACAAAACTCGCAGATTTCTGCAATTGGCGAGGTACATGGCAAGACAGACTAGACTAAGACCACAATGCATAATGTAGTGATGGGACACAAATGTTGATCAAATTACTTTTGACAAGTGGGTATTCTTTCTTGTCGATTGATTGAGCGAAGGTTTTCGTAAACACACACGAGACTTCGATTCTCCACAAAATGCGTTCTGGGGGGTTATCACATAAAGGTAAACAAGAAGCCTACGCCTAGAAAGCCCGCGGTTCAACATGCCAACGAGGTAGACATGAACTGTGGGCCACGTACGAACTCAGGAGGGGGGTGACCCACATGTGGCACACCAATGGGTTTACCCCCCTCCCAAGAAAAAAAAAAAAGAGAATCATGTGCGCACAGACAGAAAGACACACGTACACTGAGTCCGCGACAGCGGCGCCTATCTTCGAACCGCGGGCTTATTTATCACTGAACGAGGAACGAAACGATTTCCACGCGTCGCGCACCACTGTTGTGGAAATCATTCCAATGCCAATGTATCTGCACAACATACATTCTCGCTAATGGCTATGGATGCTGGTCGGAGCGCGCTATTTGCCTACAGGTGCAAGGCTTACAAATCTGTGCAAGATCTAGATCTAAAGCGCTTGGAGTCTGCTGTTCGTTGGAGAAGAAAGAAGCCCGAAGACGAAGTGCACACCGAAAAACTTTCGACGTGATGCAGTTGCAGCATCTTGCACTGTGTTGTGAAATTTCTATTCCATGTTGCGCATATAAACCGCTGCTTCACACAGCCGATTCAAAAGACATGATGCTCACAGGTCGCATGCGCGGAGGGCTGCTCTGTTCGCCCCATGACAGCTGGCCGGGGCTCGCTCCCGGCGAGACTGGTCTGTTTGAGGACGGAGGCCAATCAAAAGGTGGGTGTGCAAAAGATTCCTGCCTCAAGGGGGAGACTGGAGGTCTGAATGCTGAATCGCGTTGGCTGACCGGGTCCTGTGGGGTGGACTGCCCATTCGGAATTCCCGGAGACGTCAGCTGACCCGACAGTGATCTCCGAAAGAATTGGAACGGACCCTTGGGTGACCTAGGGGACGAAGTTTGACCTGGGGATTTGAGGGAGCTGGTGTTGCTCAAATTTTCAGATGTCGGTGAAGCCACTTGCTCTCGATCCTCTTTCGTTGGGGACGAAAAGGGCGACCAACTGAACCTTTTACTCAAACTCCTTCTCTTCTCCTTCTGCCCAGTCTTGCCTTTCTTTTTTCGCAAACGAACTCCATCTGGCCTTGCTGTGTCGCCTTGTGGTTCAGGACACACATCTGAGACTTCGTTGCCCGAACTGAACCCAACACCATTCCCACGCACATGCCCATTCGGCGCGCATGCGAGCACCACGTTCCCGCGCACAGCATTCTCGCGCATGCTTACCACAGCCACGCCACCTGCCGGCGGCGGCGCCATCTCCTCGTCGCTGTCCGCCTCATAGTCCTCGTCGTCGTCGCCGTGGTAGTTTCCGACCTCGTACGCCACGATGGTCGCGTGGTCGAGCTTTCCCGGGGCGCGCGACATCTTGGACACGATCTCGGAGTCGCGCCGCTTGCGGTCCTTGGACCTCAGCTTCTTCCCGTAGAGTTCTGGATTCTCGAGGACCTTGCGCTTCGGGTCGGTGAGTTTGAGCACGTGTTGCAGCAGCGCGCCGCACAACTCCTGCGCGCAGCACTGCTCCTCGGTGAAGAGCTCGAACTCGTGGATGATGCGCTCCATCTCTTTGACGGCGTATTGGTGGCGCTCGTGCGGCGACATCTCAGGGCGCCCGTCTGACGATACCATGCGTCGAGTCGTATCCGTGATGCGGTTGGGCGTCGGCTGCTGATTCTGACCTGAACCGCCGCCGGCGCCGCCGCCCGGAGACCCGTTGTGCAGCGAGCTGATTTCAGGGTCGCTGTGCCGCCGCTTTGGGACCGCGATCTTCGTGACAACCTGAAAATACCACTTCAGATTGCACAAACTTCAACAAAGGCGCATCACGCAATTAAATGCAAAGACGTGAAGTGCTGGCGTGAGGGCGTTTCGTTCTGCACACGCACCGGGTCGTAGTTGTCGGAGATGCCGTCCGTCGTGAGGTAGACGATGTCGCCCGGATCGACGATCGTCATGGAGCACGTCAGGTTGTGCAGCTCGGGGTCGGTGCCGTTGACGGGGCCGAGTGCGCCGCCGGCGTCGCGGATGTCCCGCTCCGACTCGATGTCGTGCGAACCTGAGCACGTAGCATGACATGTTGTGGCACAAATATGCAAAGGCAATCGCCAACAAGGTCGTGGTTTTTTTTTCAGGCAACGCTTTGACAACCACGGCCGCAAAACATCAACCGCAAGACTGCGACAAGGTGGCACCGGCAACAAGGCAAGGTGTCCGCAGAAGACGCCATCGCTGTCGAGGATTAAAGGATCTGTAAAACTGCGTTACCCGTCGTGATCTCCCTGATGCCGTGGTGTTTGGAGAAGACAAAGCCGAGGCTGTCGCCGACGTTGACGATGCAGACGACGAACTGTTTGGAGTCGCGCAGCGGGCAGACGAGCGCGACGCACAGCGTCGTCAGGCCGCCCTCGTGCTCCAGGATCTTCTCGTGCGAGATGTCGAGCGACTGAAGCAGCAGCGTGAACACCTCCTGGAGATCGAGAGAACAATCGCTTGGTGATTTTCCCTGCTCGGACAGGTCATGTGAAGAAAACCAGTCATCTCATCTCCAGGTGTCTGAATTGAAGTGGAGCTCTGTGTGAAGCAGTGAACAACAATTCAATTCGTGCATGAACAGAGAAAATGATCAACGAAAGCCAACTGGACCGGAGGATTCCCAAGTCAAGTCCAACCTGCGTGTTTTTGAGAGGTTTGTTGGAGGCGAAGAGTTTCTCGTTGAGGAAGCGCACGCAGCCGTAGACGGCGCAGCGCGCCGCCAGTTTGCTCTTCTCGCCCCAGTTGACGCCGTCGGCGACGACGAGCAGCGCGTTGTTCTTTCGACCGACGATTCCGAACGAGTCCGCGATCGGGTCGCCTGTCGTGCGCAACAGCGTTGTTCAGTTTCAAACATCGCGATTTGGGAATTCGAGATCGAACAAAATGAGGTTGTTCTGGCAACCTCGTCGACCCAATATTCAGTGAACGGAAATGGTTGCAACTCCGGAAGCGACAGAACGTCCTGACACTTCCTCGGATGGTCCTGGGCTTCAGCTGCTTTGACAGAGATCGACTCCACGCACCTGAGATCTTGCCGTTGATGGGATGCTGGTCGTACAGCGACATGCAGATTCCGTACGCCTTGCGACTCTTGGCGTTCCACGAGCGCGCGCCCGCGATGCTGCCGTCACTCTTCTGGGTCGCTGTAAAACACAACACCGCCTCACAATAACGAACTGCCGATCCCAGTTTCAAAACAAAACAGAATTTCTTTTCAGTCTGCTGAAGAAAAGTGGGGCTTTTCTCTGTCTGAACTGGACTGGTCAAGTGCACTCGGACAGAGTCGCTGGACAGGCGGTCTCTGTGTGGCGGTCACTAGATCAGCCTCATGGTTGGTGTCGTGTACTCGTGTTGGTTGGTGTCTCGTGCTCAGTATCTTTGGTGCTGTATTTATCGTGTCTTTGGGTGGTGTGTGGTTCAGGCGGTTGTGCACCAGCCAACCAAGATTGCCGCCCAAAGCGTCACCCGCCACCTGATCTGAGACAATAACCTCAACGGCAACTGCAAGACACTGATGGTGACTGGAAGACACCAAAGAGGAGACACAATCCACCCCCTCGCATCAACCTGTATTTTAGCACGTGAAAAAGAAGGAATTGGCCAACCATTCCAGCGCCTCAGGGGCACAGGAGTTTCAAGTGCAGAGAAGCAGAAAACAAGAATCACTGCGAAAGACAGAGACAAAGTCACAGAAACTATTTTCAGCCAAGAGCCATTGCCCAGAGATTCTGTTCCCACTCCGCCATCGAGTTGTGGATTTGTTGATGTTTGTTTACGAGTATCGAGCCCTCACTGTGGTCTCAAGGGCTTCGCTTCATCAAACCATCGAGAGCTCATATCCTCTCCGCCAACACTCGAGAGCGCCGAGATCTCAGATATTGAGCTGTCCGCAGTCAGGGCGTCCAAATCGAATTTTTTGCCAACAACATGGCCGTGATCAGCGTTGGAAATCCTTCTGCTCTTCAAACGAAAAATTTCACTGATGCGAATCAGTCTTCATGCAGACGCTTTTCAAACAGTCTTGGTCACGTACGAACACGAAGTGTGTTTGAATCGCTCCACGTCCTGGACTCGGCATGAAGACTGTGCACACACAAGATTCGGATTCACTTCTGCGAACACGCTGTTTCAATGGACACACTTTTCTCTGGTCTGAAGAACTCTTCATCTCATTCGTACACACACGTGGGACCAACACGGTGTTTACTATCTCCTCTAAATCCTTTCCCTCCAGCCCCTCTCTCCTCCTGGCCTGCACAAGCAAAAGATGGAGCAACTCGACCAGAGCCTCCAGACACGAGAGAGAACCCCAACATTTCAACTTGTCTCACATCTTCTTGGTAATTTTCTGGCTCTGGACAACGCTTACAATTCCAATCTTGCAATTGGGTGACAATGCTGACTGGAATCGCCCAATTATTTGAACTCAGATTCCTCAACAGCCGGAATTGCAACCTGCCCTCGTTTTCCTTCTGCATTCGCTCTGCCTCTGTTCTTCGCCGCACCTATTGATGGTGAACATGAGATTGTGATGTTGGCGCACCTCAGCGCACCTCCCTGTTTCAAACTGGCAAACGAAAGACGGTCGAGAAGACAAAATTGCCAGGTCAATTCAGTGGAAGGAAGCAACAATCCAACGAGTTTCCGTTGGCATACCAGACCCATAGTACGAGGGTACCAGCGTTTTTCTAACTCCCTCCCCACAAAATCAAATACTTCACTTCCATGATTTCTGACTGCAACCTGCAAACTTTGCAAGCTCGTTCGACAGACCCAAATACATTCATCATACTCTCCCACGCACTTCCTTCCCCATCCTCTTCCTCTGGAGACAAAAGACAAAGACAAGTGTGACAATTTTCAAGGGTGAAAGCAAATCTCACGATTTCCCGCGTGATCAAGCAACTCGAGGCTTTGGCATCGAAAGTTGTTCTTTTTTTCTGTGCCTTGAGACTTCCCACAGGGATCAAAAACCCCCTCATCCCTGTGATTCTATCATCTCCATTTCCTGCCCCTCTTCATTCGGTTGATCAAGCAAAAATCACTGGGCTGGAGCCTAGAACAGAGCCGCGAGTTGCAGTGGTTGAGCTCCTCCTGAATCCCACGGAGCTTTCCAACTGAACTTGTGAGCCCAAGTTGAAACCAGAGGCTCCGAGGAGAATGTACGAACAACATTGTATATTTTGTTTGCGCACACAGATTATCTGTTTCCGATACGCCCGACGTCCCCTTATCAAGCAGAATTCCAATGCACTGCAGTGAACCACAGATACACGACAACACAACGTACAAACACGGCCCAGGGAAACTGGCACGAAGCCTGGCAAAACTGAGAAGCCATGCACTTTCATTGAACTCGATTCACCAACCAGTCTCTGGGATACTCGTTTGTCTGTATGCATTCGGTACAGAGGACGTACCTGACTCATTGTTGGCGTTGTTGAGGGTGTGGACCCAGGCGAGGCCCTTGTCGGGTCCTGAGTAGGACGCAAAAAGATCGGGAATCAGCGGAGAGATCTTCTTGGTCGGAAGTCTGGACACGGAGTCGCTGCACCAAACCTCGGTCCCAGCCTTCTTCTTCTTGTTCCATCTGTGGAAAAGGAAAGACAGAAGCTCATGAAACTGAAGTGTCCACAGAACGGCCCATTGACGACTCGAACCTGGCGAGAGTTCAGTGGCGCAAAACCAAAGAGCCACCGCAAAAGACAGAGTAAACATCGAACAAAATCGCTTTGTGATACGTTGTTCTGGAGGAACTGGGTTCCGTTGAATTCATGAAAAAAGACGGGAAGGATCCAATCCAAGGCTTTCACCGCGCACAACATGCGAAGTTACTTGGGAGATCTGTTTCCTTCCTGAACGCGAGGAAAGATGCAACAGATCTCAGGAGCCAAAACAATATGCAAAAGCCATAATACACCGTCAGGGAACTCAATAACTTTCAACATCAAAGGCAAACTGCCTGCGCTCATGGCTTTCTGATTAGTCCGAGCCATGAAAAGCAGCCTGAACGTGCAAATCCTGAAAAGAAAGACTCGCATGACCGCACGCGTGCGTTTGTTCAATTTCGGAAGGCAGGAGAGACTTGGTTCAAGATGTTGGTTCAGGCTCACGTCATGGTGGAGAACATGTCCACGTTCATCTCACACGGAGGGAGGTGGGACACAAGGACAAGTGCCAAGGTCCAGCAGGTCCACATAACACTCAATTGGTGACTTTTGCACTTTGTCATGAAAGGTTGCAAAAGTAACACCACAACCGAAACATTGAATACAAGCACAACAAACCAAACCCAACGCAACTCAACAGAACCAAGTGGACACAGACCTGTATACATGATAGGACGGCTGGAAGGTTTGCGCTGGAGCGCCGTTTTCCTTCACAGTGTGGGCGGAACCGTTCGGAAGAGACGAAACTCCAGTCACTTCGTACGCTTGGATGTACTCCTCCTTCACTTCTTCCTCCGTGAGTCCATCCTAATGGGAAGCAGGGATCAAAATTTTGCCGTTTCGCTTGCACGATATTTGTTCTTCCCGTGCTTCTCTGACGCAGCTTCAATCTCGCAAAAACTGTGCGACCTGCAACTGCTGGTTGGTTTCGTCGGATTCACACCATTCAATTTTAAAACTTGAAAACGAAAATGTTCCACGAAAAATGTAGCCCTCCAGCTCTACTTTTGAGACGGGGAGACAAAACACAAGTTTCAAGCTTGAACATCAAAACGAAATGCAACCCCCACCTAATTTTGGGCCAAAAACCAGCAGCCCTTCTATTCCCGGTTCCAGTGGGACGAGGCAGATACTGGACAGCGACCGAAATGCTGGACCCTGCTTTTGCGTTCATGTGCAATACAAAACGGCAAAACTTTGACATTTGAACGTCACACAAAGCAGCAGCCCCGCTGCTGTGTTCATTACTTTGAGCTGCTTGTTCTTCCTCCTGCGGCTCCGGCGGTCCAGCGACAGGCAGCTCGGCAGGCACGACAGAGGGGACCTCTTCGTCTTCGCCGAGTCGATCTCACGGAACTTCATAGCTCAATCCGTCCAGAGCCCCCGAGATCCGTCAAGTCGAGAAAAATGTGATGTACGTCCTGTTTATCCGGGAAGACGAAATCTCGCTTCGCTGAAGCCTTCAAATCGGAGATCGTGATGAGAATCCGAAAAAGTCTCCGTTTCAATTGTCTCCGTTGCACCTCAAGAGCTCGTGATCTTGTGTATCCATTAAAGTTTCAGATTTCGTGACACTTCCACCACCAGAACTATTTTGAGTCTTTGAATCCTTTTGACAGTTGAAGTGTCCTTTCAATCCCTGCGCAACACACGAGCTCGTTTTGAGCTCTTGCTTGAGACGGAACACCAAGAACACTCTCACCCCAATGTTCTTCACCAGTGTTCACTCGAACCAAGAACTGACTGTTCATCTGACGCTTTCCTTTTCACGCGAAGGCTCAATACTCGTACACCACATCAATCACGTGCGCGTGTTTGCCACATTCGGCAAATGTTCCGAGAATCTCCCAACTTGGAAGCGAGTTTCTGTTCAGCCCCACTCAAAACTTTGATGTCCACACCACACCAAGTGGATCCAGACGCGTATGCTTCCCTGTCTGAGTCTTTCGACAATCTCTTCGTTGCTGTTCACTGTTGTTCCTTTTGTTTGCTGGACAATCTGAATGATTTTTGCATTGCTGTCAAGTTCTCAGAATCTGGCCGTCACAATGATTCAGTTTGAGACAAGAATCCGTCCCTTTCATCGTCCTTCAGTGATGTTCCACTTTCACTCCACAACAAGCTCGTTTTTGTCTCGGAGCAAAAACTAGAACACTTCTCACAGTCTGTCCAACTTGCAACTTGGAAACAAATCCGGCTTTCCCAGATTCGTGTTGCAAGGTGCCAAAATTGTTTCCTGTGTTTGGAGCAGCAAAACTTCTGTTCCTGGCGACAGCATACGTGCGTACAAGTCCACTGCAGACCGAAAAAGTGCACAATTCGAAATTACACGAAACGATAATCGATCGAAAACTGCACTTGAATTCATACGAAATGAAAAATTCACCACACTTGAAAATCTATGAGGCTCGTGTCTGCATCAATGCCCGCTCGTGCACTTGTGTTCACGCATCCCAATCCAGCTTCGATCCGCATCAAGGATCAAATCAGTGGCTCCAGTGCACGCGCTATCCTTCCCATTTGGCTGTCTGTAGCGCAGTTCTAGGACACCAATGTAGTACGTTCTGGATGCAGAATTGCTTGCTTCAGTGCCAAAGCGTATTGATCTAGAAATACATCTCGTATGTTTCTGACACACTCCGTGCGCGGCTAGCCTCGTTTGGCAATGTTAACTCTCCGAAAATAGCCTTGACGTCCCAGTCCGGATGAGTCCAACTGTCGACGTGTGTCCGTTTCTAATGCATTTGTTCAGTGAAACTGCCCATTGGACGTTTCATGTCAATCCACCGACTGAGAGTCCGTTGTCAAGCGTTTGTGGGCAACACAGACGCCGGTTCGTAGAAAAGTAACAGACGTTCGAATTCTCCTGCGAAGAACGAACGAACGCACTTGTAGCTATCGCTGACAGCAGAATGAAAGTGCTTCCTTGTCACAGAGATCCTTGTTGTTCTGAGAATGTTCTCCTTGCACTGCACTGTGACAAGATGTGACGCGTAAGTCCTGCAGCTTGAGAAAACGTGAATTGCAGGGTCAAAGACACTGGCCTACGTTTCCCGGTTTCGCAAGCTGCTGGGCTCGTTCTCACGTTCATCCACAACACAAAACATGAAAGAAAGATGCACGAAAATCAATGACGATCCTTGTTCATCTTCTGACCTGCCTTGTTGCCCGTGACAACCTGACCAGCACAGAAACCACTCTTCACCAACGAATGTTGCTCATCTTCGAAAACTTCACAGAATTTACCAACGGGTTTTCACAGCAAACCAGACGAGTCGCTCTCTGAGCAACTGTCACAGCCAATCAAAACTCTATCCATTCCGCACAAAGAAACCCCCGACACAAGCATTTGTCACACAATGTTTTCCGCGAAGAAAAAGCTCTATTTGATGTTCTCTTGTGTCAGGAGGTTTCACACAATGACTCGTCGGTCGAGAACTGGCCACTGTGTGCTGTGGCCGCTGTGGACTGTACACATCAATCTGGAATTCCAGACGTGTGCAGGGACCACAAGGCAATCAGAATCTGGGAATGCATTAAATCCATCCTTTGATTTCAAAAGGGTTTCCACAAAGGAATCTTCTTCAGTTCATCAACAAGGAATCTGTTGACTTCTGTGTGCATTTGACCACAAACATCTTGAACGAACCTCATCTGCGAAGTGTGGGAACTGGAGCCTTCATCACAATGAACATCTCATGAATCAATCAGATGCTGAACTGTCACAACAAGAGTCACATCCTCACAAATCCATCACGTCTGCGTTTCTGGAAAGCATCTGTCGCCATCCTCTCGGAGAAAATCCGTGAGAAAATGTCCTTTTCCACTCAATCCACGCAACCAATCCGTGCATTTTCGAGTCTTGTGACATTGACGACTTCAAAGCAAACCCGAACCACAAAACACAACAGCTTGGAAACGTCGTATCCAAAATTGTTCAGGTCGGCACACGGTGAATTGCCCAACAGACTGAGTGAGGTTCGCAATTCCTCTGCGGGTCTCGCAGGAATGTGTGCCTTTGAACAAAAGATCATTCAACGGTTTCCTGTCAAGCATTCTTTCCACCTTTAGCCTACGCTTCCAAAACCCCACTCTCATCACCTGATGTGTCAAACTGCTTGGCATGAAATTTTTCTTTGGACTGTTGCAAAAATTCAACTCCCACCGGGGCATTGATCAAACTTTTTTCTGCACACCATCCATCAAACAGCATCTCTTTTGATCCGCATTTTCAACGCGCTGTTTGTTCAAAACACCGTCACCCAGGTGAGCCCAGAAAAAAGAATCACGCGGGGACAAAATGTTACATTCTTGGCATAGTTTGATCAATTGTCACGAGAAGAGATTCTCAAGTCTTGCTGTTATCAGCGTAAACGTCGACTTTCGCTTGCTCATATGGTCATTTCTTTACTGGCAAAATATTTCAAGCACACAACAAAACTTTTTTGCAGACTGACATGACACTGGGATCTGAAGTCTCGGAGAATTGCCCAAAATCGGATAAGATTTTGTCAACTCTCGACTGGTTTTCTGTTTCTGTCAACAAATTAGATCTGTCGTACTTTTCGATGGCAAGTGATGTGTCTAACGTACGTACACAAGACATTTTGGGTTCCCCTTGAACGGAAACAAACGAGGGGAACCGCCTGGTGTCAAAGTCTATATTTCCACAACAAATTTCAATTTCAAAGAGACAACCCAACTTTCTGAGCAACAGCTAATAACCCGTCGAGTGCTCGCATCTGTGTCTGATTTCAGGCAAAGGCGTGTTTCAAAATGAGCCTTTGTGTTGTTTTGTCGAGTCTGTGTGTAAGCCAACAAATCAAGTTGACCTTTCAACGCACTTGATCAGTGAGACAGAACTCAAAAACTTTTCCAAACGGCTCAGTTTGTCAAACTTGAGGTCAGTCACCGAAAAATTTGTCAACACTTTTCTTCCAAAAGTTGCGCCACAAAATTTTCCAGCACTGTTCGCTGGCACCTTTCGGATCAGGATTCGCCGAAGGGGGACCAGAACCCTCAGAAACTGCACTGGAATCCGGGTGGATGTCTACGTGCTGTGCAATCACAGTAGCCGTAGTCGTGCGCTGTCCATCACACAATGGACACTCACGGTTTACTCTGGCTCTCGTTCCACTGATTCGTCGTGTACAATCACAATACGAGCTGTCACAATGATGAAGATTGTCAGCAAGCCATCTGAACAACGAGGACCAACAGAAAGCATTGCGAATGAACTTCACAAGTCTTCCCAACCTGACAAAACCACAAAACTTGAAGTTATTCGTAAGGGCCTGTCAACCTGGGAGAGCATAGGAACCACAGACGGGAGAAAGTCCGAATGACACCAGTGGTTCCACGATCGCGCCACCGCCAAAACGCAAAACACCTTTCCAATCAAACCTTTTGGATCCACACTGCAAGGTGTGTCACACGAAATGCAAAATTTTCTTCCGCATCATCTCGTTCTCCGTGCGTCAAAGTTGTTTGGTGCTCAGTTGAACTTCAGTCTCGCAGAACGCGGAACGGCAGAGCAGGCGTTGTGATCCAGACTCTCATCACAGAACCAAGTTTGCTGAACGACCTCCAGGCAGAGACTCTTTGCTCTAAGTTTGACAGGCAAACAAGGTGCAACCACCGCTCAAACTGAGTTGTCTTTTTTTGCAGGCGAACCCATCGAACAGTGTTCTTCATTTGGACGAGGCAAACTTTTCATCACAAATCCTGTTACGCACAACAGCAAAACGTGCTCAACTGAATGGACAAGCAATTATCAAGGTTTTCCTCGGCCCAGGTTTTGAAAGGTCTCGCCACAAATGCAACCATATCCTTCCTAATTTCCACATAACAATCACCACACGCAATTTACCATTCACCCAAACAAATTGAACACGTTTCCAGCCACAATAGATCTCCACTGAAAGGAAACATTTGTTTTCCAGTGAACACGCTCACCACAACACGATTCAACATCCTGTGGACGACGTAAAGTGTGCAGTTAGTGACTGTTCAACAAAGCCAGGACAGCTGAGCCGGTGCAATGCCTCCATCCCAAAGCTGCTCTGACACGCATACACGAATGCACACACAGGTACACACACAGGTACACACACACACACACACACACACACACACACACATTCAACCCTATGAAACAATGACACTGAGTTGACAGCGCAAACACAAATTTTGTTTGTGACCTTTGTGTATTTCCAATTGCCAAAGAAGTCCTGAGTGGACTCCGAAATCCAATCCCTTTGTTTCACATCCGTGCGTGGGTGTCACGGTTCAGAACCTTCTTTGATTTCCTCGAGAAGTTGTCTCGAAATCACAGCAGGCCACGCATCCTTTGGGCTGAAATCCTTTGCTTGACATCAACTGTTTTCACACATTGTCAAAGCGAGCAGATCAAGATCCAGGCGATGAGACGGCTACTTTGCCATGTCATGAAACACCAAATCTACCGCCACAACCAAAATGATTTTCAAACCGGGTTTTCCTTTTTCCACAGGATTCCTTTTGTGTGCATCTTGTCTGTAAAAAGCAAAAGCTTTCGCACAGCCAGCCTGTCCCCATATGCAGTCTGTGCCTCTGTATTCAGTGTGAGCCAGATATGATCAATAGTAAACAAACGGGACTGTGACACACTGTGTTCTCAGCGAAGACGTGAGAGGAAAATTTCACCGTCACCAAGGGCAGCAGCTACGGTCTTCCCAGAAAAAAAGCCCCGAGTGACAAACGCACTGTTCAACTCAGCTCAAATTGAACATTTCTGTCAGAGAAGCAAGTTTGGCCCGTATAAATTTGCGAGCAGCAAAAGTCCAGCTTGCAGCAACCGAATCAAAGCAAAATCAGAATCAACGAGACACCACCTAAACGTCAAGTCGGAGAGTTGTCCACCTGTGCATCTCAAAGTCTTGAATCCTTTTTTGTGAGTGCAGCAAGAAAATTGATCCGCATGCACAACACCCGTATTGTTCCCCAAGCCATAATGGAGCTGCCTCTGTTCCAGTTCGAACAGCACGATGTATCGCGTGTCACATCACAATCGACACGCAAAGGTATTCGTGGCAGATGAAGTCTGAACAGCCTGCTCTCTGTAGTGGTGTCATCACAAGGCTGGAAAGCAGTGGAAAGCAGTTCGCCTGAGTGACAATGCAGACATGCCCCTTGGTTCTCTGGCAAATGTGTCCGTGGTGATGAAAACCGAATCCAGTTTCCCTACCTTCCACCTTCCTTTGTGATCTTTTTCAGCACGTTTCCATTCCTGTCAATTGCAGTTCCACGTGAAAACAACTCAATGGTTGTCAACGCGATCAAATCCTACAGCGGGCGGCCAAATAACAATGGCCCAACATACTGATGCACAATGCTTGTTATCAGATGTGTTTATGAACATACGAGCGTATCACAGGCAGTAATTGTACTTTGGAACCTTTTGTGGTATTGTAATCTGCATCGAACTCAAAAACACCAATATGTCGAGCTGTCGTGCTTTGTGCAGACAAAATAACCATGAAACGCCAAAACTGTCGCCCTTCTCAAAAACGGCATTCTGAATCCCACCCCACCCCATAAAAATAACGTCCTGGACGTTGCGGTGATTCGAACTTATGCACGAACCTCTCTTTATTTTTTACCAGGTGCAACCGCTAATCCATCAATCTCATTCATAGCTCCGATACCATCTCTCAAAGATGGCATTTTTTGTACCCTCCAAGAAGAATCGGAACCAAAGTTGAAATTTGTCAAGAAATAAAAATG
>JAAUXT010150159.1_pt1 | contig 15111 bp, 20 predicted proteins | sample 7278171 | NCBI WGS metagenome assembly JAAUXT01 (sample SAMN14350112, study PRJNA611818) | marine sediment metagenome | isolation source: surface marine sediment (1.8m) | place: French Polynesia: Moorea | collected 2018-08 | reverse complement strand
TAAAATGAAGTTATGCAAGTTAAGATTGTATACAAAACTTTCCAGGGCAATCCATGAAGGTTTTGGGGTCCTACCGGATGAAAAACGGTTTCATAATTGACGGGCCTCGTATCTTTTGATTTGGCACACGCAGAAGCCCAGCATAAGTCTCATGACTGGAAAATCACAACTCTTCTGACCGGAACAATCCAGGGTTCGGTCTTCCGAGTACCAAACAACAACAGCCATCACACGCACAAATCGATCTGAGATTCAAAGGGTCTTGATCCTTCGGGGCTCTGGTTCCACGGCAAATTTGAAAAAAGTTTCATTCTTTGAATTCAAAATTCGCCCGGTCGTGCAAACATTTTCTCTGAATATGTGGCGGTTCCCTGGATCTCTGACGCCAAGGTCCTCAGGGTTGGATCCCAGATCGGGGTTCGGGAAACGAGGCCTCAGCCCCTGCATCCGCCGCAGGTCGAGTGTTTGGTCCCTACGGTCCTCAGGGATGGATCCGCCCCAGCCCCGACCCTAGATCCGCCCATGGACCCGCCCCTGCCCAGCCTCCTGGATCCGCCCTGGATCCTCTGCAGGTCGAGTCTCTGGTTCTCACTCACGCAGGCGCAGGTGTCGCTGCGGAACCTTCGCTCGTTCGCCGAGTTCCCGATGCGGATGCAGAGCCGCGTCGCGCGCGTCGGACGCTACGAGCGGCACGAGGCGAAGCGCGTGCTCGTGCGGCAGGGCCACCCCGCCGAGGCCTTCTACTTCATCCTGTCCGGCTCAGGTGCGCGACGGCCGGGCGGGAAAGGGATCAGTCCAAACCGAGTCCGAGTCCTTTGAAGCGTCGGACGAGTCCGCGGGCCAAACGCGGTTTTCTTGCTTGACCTTCAAACGCATGTATCTGAAATCTGTCTGTGTGTACATTGAATTCTGAGAGATAGTACTTGATTTCACGGATCTCTCAGAAACCTTGTGCTGTCTCGTTCTGCAGTGGTTGTCATGGTTACGGACCAGGAGACCAAAGTCGCGAAGCCCGTCGCCTACCTCTACAAAGGCATGACCTTCGGGGTCAGTAGCATTCTGACGCTTGGACTCGCGCAGAATTGAAACACCTCGACTTTCTTTTGGACAATTTTTTTTCTGAACTCAGTCGTGTCCCTTCGTGCACAGGAGCTCGCGATCGCGCACAGGCAAAACAGACAGTCGACTGTGATCGCCAAGGAAGCTACGGAGCTGATGAGTGTCGACGCAGCGGTGAGAGGAGGACTGCAAGAAGATGCCAAATTCCGAAAAAAAATCAGACAATTGAATCAGAAGATGATATTCAAAACTTTCTTGCAGAGCTACGAAGTGATCTTCATGTCGCGTGGAAAAGTGAGTCTGTTTGATCCAGATCATCAGGAATTCATCAGGTGAGGTGTCTACATCAGCCCGCTCAGAAAAACTATTTTGCTCTCTCAAGGCTGTGTTTCACATGAAGTTTTTTTGACGCGTCACTTTGCAGGAGTTTGGAGTATCTGCACGGATGGCCCCTGGAGAAGATGGACACAGATCCCGACAAGTGTTTCTTTCACTACTACAAGTGAGTGTTTCGTCCGTGTGTGAGATGGAAGGTCTCTCAAGTCACCATGCAACCATTGTGTTCTATGTTTCAGAATAGCTCCATGATCTGTTGTTTTTCAGACGAGATGAAGTTCTTGTTCAAGACACCAGTCATTCAAACTGGCTTATCATCATAAAATCAGTAAGTTCGAACATTTGTTGTCAGTTTTCCTGACACTTGGATTTGCCTCTTTGTCCCTGTATGAGTTTTCTCTGAACCTGATTGTCAGGGAAGCATCAAAGTCCTGAAGAAGCTCAAGCGGGTCCGACCTTCTGTTCCTTCGCTGAGACGGCGAAACTCAGGTTTCAGATAATCCAGACATCCAGGCATCACGCACATACACGCAAAGTCGCACACTACACACGCACACACGCACACGCAAAGTCGCAACACACACACACACACACACACACACACACACACACACACACACACAAGCCCTTCACCCCAACATTTTGACCCAAAAACCAACACAAAAGCCTCGTCGAAAACAGACTTCATTCAGGGCTTTGAGGACTGTTTTGGGAGACTAAAGAAACTAGTGTTTTTCAGGGCCGGACGTTCTGACCGGAAGTGAGCGTCGTGACTTCCGGTCGCGGCTGCGGCGGGAGCGTCGGGACGTGCTCCCGGAGCTGCGTCTCCCGCTGCGTCCGCTCAGCGAGGTCGGCGTCGACTACAGGCCGATCACACCGAGGCCGCGACCCAGGTGAGCCGCCGCAGAGGCTCCTCTTTGCAGCGTGGAAGCCACACTCTAATCTGATGGTCATCGGGAAAGCCCCACTGAAACCACACACACACACACACACACACACACACACACGTACAAACACGTTGTCCGTACTCAACTTTTCGAGTTTCACTGCTTGCAATCAGGAAGGGCTTTCAGTAGACATTGACCCTTGCATGGATAGCAAGTTCGTTGAAAACTTTGTTCTCGGTGCTGTGCTTCCAGGGCAATAACCATGGCAACGCAACTGCAGCCCCGGGGAATCGGGAGGAAATCAGGGTCATCTGCCCCAAAGGAAATCAACACACAGCGAAAAGCGAGGCCGCCGAACATCGTGATCACAGCTGAATCCCTCATCTCAGAGGCGAAGAGCCCGAGAACACCGACCAAGAACCAGCTGAGCAACGGGAACAAGACACTACCGCTGCGGACCATCTCAAAGCAAGGTGAGCAAGAGCAAACAGGACGAACCAACGGGATAAATCCTTGCTTGATTTCTGAAAGAAACTTGGTGCTAAAAGTTCAAAGTTGGAGTCAACGTGCACCAAAAGGAAGGTGTCAAAGATCACGTCCTGTGCACCAACCAGAACTTTCTTCAGGCTTGCAATGCAGATTCGCCACGAGAAAATTTTATTGTGGCTCTGTGATTATGTCAAGTGCAGCCAAAACAATTTCTGTCTGTAGAGCAGAAAAGAGAGGAAGAGGACCAGGAGATGGAGGGACGAGAGCAACACATCCGCACCCTGACCAGGGATCTCGACACCAGCAGCGCTCAAACCAAGGTGACCTTCTGTGACACATGGGAAACCGGATTGGGGAAACTGCCGGGGGGAAGGGTCACCAACTTCAGTGGTGCTGCGGCGCAAAATGGCTTCACTGCATGGTTTAAGCAGATCCACCAGGCCAAATCGGTGGTGCAGACAACCAATCAAGAACCAGCCATGAACAGCCAAATGAAGTCACTTTCGCAATTTGACTGTGTCCCCAACCTGGCAATTTGGGGGCCAGACGGGTCCAGACTCAAGACCAGCGGTTGCTACAAGTCTACACTGTGAACCTTGTGGGCAGAATGTGCACTTTGCTTTGTTCCCATTGCAGTCCAGTCGTGAGCTGACGGAAGCCGACAGGGATCCTCAGTTTATTGAGGTGCAAAATCTCATCAAGGGACACGTGTTTGTAAGTGTGTTCTTCAATTCATCTTTTGTGTGTGTCTTGGTCGCTTCAATGGAAAAACTCGTGTTTTACGCAGCGAGGGTCTGGGGTGCAGTGTGGGTTCGTCTCCGTGACGCCAAGACCACAAACTGGACTTAAGACTCCGTGTTCCGACGTGTTGCCAGGGATTGTGTGACCTGCTGCTGGGCGCGCGGTCCGGTTTCAGTCTGGTCAGCGCCGGGGCCGAGTGCGTCATGCTGCACAAGAACCACTTCCTGCAGCACGCCCCGGGGAGCCTCATCAACCGACTCAAACAGGAGGTGAGGACGGCCGCTCACACACGGCCAGTTCAGTCTGAGCCCAGAAGACATGCAGGGTATTCACACTGTGCCAAATGATTCCTGTGAAAACACACAATGACTTTTGCACCGATTTTGCCCTGCAGTTGAGTCCGTACCCATTTCTCCCACAGATGAGTCCGTACCCATTTCTCCCACAGCTGAGACCGTACCCATTTTCTCTCACAGTTGAGTCCGTACCCATTTCTCCCACAGATGAGTCCGTACCCATTTCTCCCACAGCTGAGACCGTACCCATTTTCTCTCACAGCTGAGTCCATACCCGTTTCTCCCACAGCTGAGTCCGTACCCATTTTCTCCCCACAGCTGAGTCCGTACCCATTTCTCCCACAGCTGAGACCGTACCCATTTCTCCCACAGCTGAGACCGTACCCATTTCTCCCACAGCTGAGTCCGTACCCGAGCTCGGACGCGCTGCAGGCGGCGCTGCAGACGCAGGTCGACTGGAACGGGTACTCCACCCGAGTACTCGAGGAGTTCTACCGCTCCAGGAACATTCCTCTTCAGAGATGCCAAGTCCCAGGCTGAGACACTAATTTCAAGAAAGAAACAAAGAAAGAAAGAAAGAAAGAAAGAAAGAAAGAAAGAAAGAAAGGACTCAAACATTTTTCGTTTCCGATTTTTTTGTCAAAGGCGAAAAACTAGAACAATTTTGTTGCCGCATTCGGATCCTTGTAATGTCGCCATGAGCGTGGAAACCAAAAACAGGGAAACACAGATCACATATGCGCACACACACGCGCACACACAAGCTTGCACGTACACACAAGACACGCATACACACGCTACATGTGGACCAGATTGACCGGTAATATGTTGTCAAATTGAAAACAAATGTTTTTAGTCTTTTTTGAATTGATTTTCGTTGACAAAAATCCGAACACGCCGCTGCACCATGATGATCAGTGGGAGCGGCAGCGACTGTGCTGGCATGCTGCCGCGCGGTGCTATCGACTTTACCAAATGCGGAGTTTTCCACCTGACGTGTGCGCATGTGTACTGACCTGTTTACCTGTGCATAACACTGTCGTAGTCATCATGGTCAGATCTGCACCAGTTGACAGGAAGAATGTGGATTTGTTTGAGTCATGAAATTCACCATTGCTATCATCGAGAATGTGAAGAGAACAGATCCGTGTGATTCTGTGTGAGGAAAGGACTCGACTTTTACCACAAGTTCGCAAAACACTGAAATTGATTTCGAGCAGCGAAGTTTGTTCATCCACTCGCCAGGTGAGTCTTTTTTGATACTCGTGAGTATTTTGTGACATGTTCAAGCTGCCTTGTCCTGTGGTTTTCTGAACGGGTTCGACCGTTGAATTGATTTCAAGTTCTTGCCCTTCCTCATGACAAAAGCGAAAAGATACACACAGACACACACACACACAACACACACACACACACACACACACACACACACACACACACACACACACACACACAAACACAAACACACGTCGATCCGAGTGTGCTTGTGGCAAAAAATAATCAATGTTATGTTATGAGTATTAGCCTGAGAAATGACCTCCCAAATTTTGTTTCGGGATGTGCCAACACTTCTTCCACACACACGATGTTCGTGCGCACCTGAGTTTTTGGTCACACCACAATTTCACACACATGGGGAATGTTCACACATGCGAGAAAAGACAACAGACTGGACCCGACGACTCCTTGGTGTACCGATGACTTAGACCACATCACGTTCACACCTGTAGATGAACTTGTGTGACACATTTCACATGTGGTTCTTCAGACTGATCGTTGACCATGTCGGTGCCGCTGATGCCTCCCACCCTGCAGCGAGACCGAGGTCTCCACGACACTGAAGAACTCGTCAAGCACGAGGAGCTACCCGATGACGAGATCCAGGAGAGACTCGGGGACCAGGGCGCTGCTGGCAGCGCAGACCGGGGCCCCGCGGGAGGCGGGGACCAGGCAGACCCGCCCACCTCCGCCCCAACTCCAGCCATCCTCACCCCGGCCACCCTGCAGCTGGATGGCGCCACAACGACAGAGTCAACGGCGGAGGGATCTTCAGTGGTGAACATTGGAGACATCAACCCAGGTGAGACCGAAGAGCTGAGACCCAAGAGCTGCTCGCCTGTTTTGTGTCGCGTGCACAGGCATGCAGCAACACGGAATTCAATGTCGCACCCAAAAAGAGACGCACCTCAACTTTTGCCTTGAATTTCTCACTGGTCAAGTGCTATCAATCTTTTTGGCAGCCACACCTACGGGTGGGGCCAAATTTACCACACCAAGTGGCAGGCCGGATTCACTGCACGAACTGGAAAGCCAGACACGCCCCAAGTTTTGATACGATATTTTTGGGGCAAAAAGGTGCGTCTTGTACACGGTTGGGTCCGGTACGAGTGTCCCGATCTGTTGTCGCTGTCCTGTCCAGCTGGAACCCAAACAGTTCCAGTACAAGCTTGATCAACAAAATTGCTTGATCTTTCACAAAAAGCAACTGCACAATCGAACAAAAGCAAGATCCACCTCAATTCAACGGAAAGAGGAAATGTGACGAATATGTTTCCTCTGCTTCTGCGGATGCAGGACTCTGATTCTGGGGTCCGCAACAAGTTGCATCCAACCTCAAACATTCAACTCACTCATGCAGACTGGCGTGTCAACCCCAAGGGCAGATAAAGCTCTTGGGAAGGCAGGGAGGCAGAACAAGGCGTTGAATTTCTTGTTCATCTCGCGCTGATTGAACGATGTTTCTGCTCGTCTGCAGCGCTGGGCTCGAGCCGGAACAAGTCTTCCACACCGGTGCAGTACGTCGCGAACGGAGAGGCGAGGACCACACAGGTACGCGAGGGGAGACCCAGGGGGAAGGGGAAGACTCATGGGGTGGGGGGGGAGAATACGCAAAGATCAAGGACCCAGACACACAGGGAGGAGGAGAATCGTCTGGGCGGGGCGGACCTGGTGGGGTGAGGTGGGAAAGCACGTGAGCACGAGCTTTGCGTGCTTTTTGTTGACTTCGCTAATGATGAATGGCGGTTTGGAAATTCGTACGCGTTTTCAGTCGATGAGGAATGGGTCTATGTTGTCGTGTCCTGAGGTGCGTCTTCAGTTTTGACTGTGGGAACTGCTCCGAGTATTCTCAATGTTTTGTTCGTGATGCATGCCGTGATCTCGCGTGATGGAGATGAGAGGGGTCCATCACTGTCCAATCCAGAGCCTCCATAGCCATAAAGCGGGACGAAGGCCCTGGCGGCCCCTGGATCCGACTGCGAGAACCTCGTTCTGAAGTGTGACTTGGATGTTGTGACGTTTCGTCTCGTTTCCAGGAGCGACGCGTCGTGCGGCGCGAAGACGGAAGTCGCGTCGTCATCAGTGCGGCTGCGCGGGCCCCGGAGACCGAGGGTCGCGAGCTCAAACAGAAGGACCTCCGCTTCCTGACCATTTTCTCTGTCGTGGCCCTGATCCTCTTCTTCCCATCAGGAATCCCAGCTGTGATCTACACGAGAAAAACCAAGCGCGAGTTCCACATCGGAAAGCAGAAGAACGACCTGACCCTGGCCACCAAGTACTGCAAACGAGCAGAGAAACTCATCATTCTGTCCCTGGTGTGCGGGCTGCTGACGATTGCCGTGGTTTTTGCGATCGTGGAGAGGACGGTGTGGGGCCACCGCAATGACTACTACTTTGCCCACCACGCACATATTCCGCACACCATTGGATAGAGATGCAAGCAGAGAGGAACTTCAGTTGGCCTCTCTCAAACCCAAGCGCAATCTCCAACGTAATCAGTCACTCATGGGCTTTCATGGAACTGCTTTTGTGAAGACGCTTTGGAAATTTGTTCTCCTTTCAACTTTTGGAGGTGTGCAATCTCGTGTGAAGAACTTGCCAAACTTCTTGCCGGCTTCGCATGTCCCTGAGTGCATTTCGTGGGAGCACAAGAGCTGACGCAAAGCGCCCACTTCACCAAAACGTCAGTGAATGCATACGAACATGAACAAACACCAACTGAAGGTCTTGAAGGAAAAAAATGCCTGGATCAGCAATTGAAACAGCGTGGCGGACAACATATCATCTGCACTGCCCCAAAACCAGCTTTCATAAACCACTGACGTTAGTTTCCCTTTGCAGAAGGTGACCGGAGATTTTGTGACCTGCGAGGAACAGCGGAAGAGAACGCGTGCATGGTCCCCATCGACATTCGCACGCTCACGCGCCCTTCTCTTCTGTTGTCATTGCAGAAGTGCTGCATCGTGAAAAAGCCAGACGGAACTCTCGTCATAGTGACTCCGGGAAAAACTCGACAACTCGATGGTGGTGGTGGTGACCGACCCTTACTAACAGAGAAACACCTCAGACTCCTAAAAATCTTCTCCATCGGAGCACTGGTGCTGTTTTTACCCGTTGGGGTGTTGGCGTTTTACTACTACACGCATGCGCGGAGAGAGTTCGTCATTGGGCGCAGGCGCAACGACCTGCGCGCCACCAAGAAATCGGCGACAACGTGCGAGCGTTTTGTCCTGTTGTCGTTTGTGTGTGGCGTGCTCACGTACTCACTCATCTATGTGCTGCTTCATGAGACGACGTGGAAGCATCACCACAGGAAAACACTGGGATAGAGAGGGAGACGGTGCCCAAAGTTGATTGTGTTGTGAATGACGCCAGTATTGAAATGACGCGCGATTAGTCAAGGAAAATGCATTCGTCTCTCCAATCCAAAGGAACGAAAACTGCAGAAACTTGATGACACACTCCAGTGGATCCAGCCAGGTCGTATTTCGAGGGTGTGACCAGATCCATGACCACGCACGTTTGCGGTTGAAAATGCAACAAAAGGATGGGAGGGGAGGGGAGGAGGGACAGGTCCCTGGGTCACCTGGATCCGCTGGAGTGAGTCACCCAAAGATTGCGAGCGATCATCGAAACACGAATTTCTGCACCAGCTGTGTTGTGAAGAATTGTCCCAATTCCTCTCGCACGATGTGTCCCTGGGGTGTATCAGCAGATCTGCTCAGAAACAGACTGTGTTCATGATGGTAAGACTCAAGGTGTGTTGAACAGCAAATTGACACGATTTGTGATCTGAGTGGAAGGCCTTGGATCTTGTGTTACCGGACTGTCAAAAGTGGCACACACACACACACACATACATACACATACACACAAGTTTGGCGCACCTGACCACCAGTCTTCACCTTTCAACTCGAGAGTGAAATAGATTCTCTCAAAACGGAAAAGATCTGTTCCCTGTTTTGCAGACAACGGTACGGATGTCATTTTCAGTTGTTAGCAGCTGAAAACTGAGTCAGGAAGTTCTCGGAAAAATGAGACGAACTTTTTAGATATTTCACGCACTTTTACAAATATCTTGTGAATGTACAGTTTTAGACATGCATTCCATGTACACACTTGAATTCAGGCATATTAATAAACTGTGTTTATCCAAATGCCTCGTCTGTACTCTGGCTTGCGATCCAGAATTCTGTTCTTCACACCGGAATGTAAATTTTGATTGTGCGTGTTTTCAAGTCTGCTTTCCAGTTTTGAAGTCAACTTTGGCTGTCAGAATTCGGTGTGTGAAAAACCTGAGAGAAATGCGTTTGGTCGCGACTTCTCCAATCCAAAAATAAATTTACTTCGGGTGGAGCAACGCACAACAAGGGACAAGGAATGCCCAGAATATGAGACTCTCGGTTTCTTGATTAGACTGTGGCGAGCAGCAGCTTGTCTGAACCGTGGGAAGCAGGTGCGCGCCGAAGGCGGGAAACACGTGACTTGTCCCGCGAGATGTGACGTCATGAGGTCAGCAAAAACAGACATGGAGGATGTGGTATTTTTGAATTTAGAAGAAAATTGTTCAGTTTCCGCATCATCAAAGAGAAAGTTTCTGCTTCTGAGGTGACTGTCGCAGGGACTTGAGTTCTGCACCAATTGAGTTGATTGTCAAGTGAACAGATGTTGGTGTTGGAGACTTGGATGTTCGTGAACCAAAGCGGAAGAGTCAGCAAATTTTCCTTTCAACAGGTTTGTCTTCAAACTTTGATTTCATTTGCACCAATTAAACTGTGAGTTTCACGCTTGATTTTGTATGCAGTCTGTGCCCCGTTTGCCTGTTTTCTCCTGAGCTTTCGGAATCGTTGCGAATGGGGTTTGATACAGCGAGACATCGTGGGTTAGATCCAGTCAAAAGTTTCAACTTGACAACTCCTTTGACCCCAATGGATGCCATCTTTGCACTGCAGACCAAAATTTGGTTCCAAATTGGAGTGGATTCGCTTTCGGCATGACTGGCGCAGAATCGGAAAGATCTGGCAATAAAGTTGACGGAAAATGTCAACATTGCTGCCGATACGTTGCCACACTCTCTCGTGGACGGTGTTCTATTTTGGTCGGAGCGCTGCATGCCTTGTGTGGGCGGGGCTCCCTCAGGTGTCCAAAGTTGAGGCTCAGAACTCTGGCAGTTTTTGTGTCTGTTCGAGTAATGAGCTGTCGTGAAAATGGGCCACTGTTTGGACTCAATATCTACTCACGCAGGAAAAATGGACCTGGAATGCCGAAGTGCACAAATGTGTTGACAAGAAACGAGCTCTGGAATTTGTTCACGGAATGGTGCAGAGCCTCACGTGACAAGTGTTGGGCAAAAAGTTTTGTTTACTGATGTTCACGATAGAGTGGGTCTTCAAAAAAGATTTCAGTATGTGGCCCAGTTGACGATAAGTAGGTCTTGCTCCGGAAATACCCGACAGTACACCTCACTCCCTATTCGTACAGAGACGGAAGCAAAAGTGCTCGGTTTTGTGGAAATCGCTCAGTTCCTGTTGGCATCGCCTGTGTTTGGTTCAGGTAAGCGATTCCAGTTTGTTTACGGGCGGCGGGACCCTGGATTGTGGCGTTGGTGTGGTTTTATGGACGAAAGGCTGTGAGCTGGTCAAGTGTGTGCGTGTGGAGGAATGTGGAAAATGTTTTTGAACAACAGTGTTCCATTTTATGGACAAAACATTTTCGCAGGATCTACGTAATTTGAACAGTGATGGACAGTGAACTGTGTTTTGGAAGTCTCTGTCTCCGCACGAACCAAGAAAAACTGTTCAAAACAGTTGGTTTGCGAACGTTTCGATGTGGAGATTTTTTTTTTTTTTTTTTTCAAAACGTACGCAACTGGCGTTTGTGGTGACAGTTTCCTTGTCACTTGTTATCAACCGTCTTACAGACGCTCAATGACAAAAGAAACAGGAAATGCTTTTGGCCACATTCTGTTCGAAGACTTGCGTCGTTGACTTTTGTGTCGAACGAAAGAAACGGGATGTGTTGTTTGCAGTGCCTTCCTTGTTGCGGTCCGCTTTTGTGAAGAAAAGGCAGAGTCCTGAGCATTGAAGGGTCAGTGTTTAAAATAATGGAATTGAATGGTCCACAGAACGTATCACGGTTTACACTTTGCACGGTTGGTGCTGCAAGGCACAGCAGAAGAGTTGTGAAGTCTCATTGCTGCATGCATGGAAGTCTCGGGAGAGTTGCGTGGTGGAAGAGTTGCAGGGCGCGACCCCTTCACCGACCAGCTTTTCTGTGCGGACCTGAACAAGTTGGCCCCTTTTTGTGTGCCGAATGACACACAGGGTTCCTTGGCACTTTGCCCTGGAGAGTCGGCCCGTACTGAGATAAGAAGTGAAGTTCCAGGATTGCAGCACCACAAATAGATCGTGTGTGTGTGTGTGTGTGTGTGTGTGTGTGTGTGTGTGTGTGTGTGTGTGTGTGTGCACCTGTGTACGTGTGTGTTGTGCTTTGCACATGCAGTGGAACACCGAGGTTCTTGCTATCTGCAAAGGTTGAGCTCAGCCAGCCTCTTGTCTCTCTTGTCTTTTCCATTTGTCGGTGATTTTGCATTTCGGTGAGCTTTCTTACTGAGACTCGCACGTGCCGTTGAGAGTGGAACAGTTTATAGATGCGAACGTGAAGTCTTTCCACGTGCACAGAAACGTCGTGACACAGGAGCCCACGGGGGATGAGCAGTGATCCGATTGATGCAGGAATGAATTACCGTCCGTCTTGTGTCGTGCTTTGTCAGGTTTTTTTCACGCTTGACCGAGACTTGAGCGGTGACTAAGAAGTTAATTCTGTCCACCTCATGATGTTGTTGAACATTAAAATGGAACGCGTTTCCAGATTTAGCAGCATTGTGACAGTTTTGGATTGTCATTTCATTCGCCGTTCACAAAAAGGTCTTGACGTCGTGGACCATTGTCTGTCGCGCCGTGCGTGGTCGTTTCCTGAACGGTCCCGTGGCTGGACGCAAAGATGACTTGGACAGGTGCTGACAATGGTCGTTTTGAGGCTTTCATCAAGTTTGGACCGAAATACCCGGATCACTTCCTTTGCTCCAGTTGCCTATCAGCCTCGTGAAGTCCGAACCTTGCTCACAGGTGTGGTGCTTCAGAAGCTTTCTGAAGTTGCATTGTGGTGAAAAGTACCGGTAACAGTTTTTCTAGTTTACATAATTATGTACTTTACCAGAACAGAGACTGTTGCTGCAAATAGCAGCTGTGACGGTGACGAGAGATTAGACGAAGACATCACACAGAAACAGTTGCTATGGCAACCCATTTGACATTTCAGGCGGTTTTTGTTGAAAGCGCGCCCTTCACTGCAGAGAACAGTTCCGTTAAAGAGCAGTGTTCATGTCGGCGGAGAGGCAAATTAGGCTCTGGATACATAATTCAGTGCCCACGCGCTCACGTGAGGCCGGTGGCTGCCCGTTTTCCTCTGCTGAATTCAATGTACGAGTATGAAACTCAAAAGTATGAGAAGTCTTTCACTTACAAGTGTGTTGCACGTTCACCAAATTGCTTTGGCCATTTCTCACAAGAGCCAACTTTCTTATGTCAATGATTGTTCCTTCCCTGGATGCCCCCCCCCCTGCAACAACCCTGGGGAGTTGCCTTCCCCTGGGTGGGGCAACTCCCCCCTGCAACAATCCAGGTGGGGCACCCCCTTCCCCTGCAAAAGATGTTCTTGTCAGGAGGGCCATCTCCTCAACCGTATGAGATGCTTCTCCTATCCAAAGGCTAGGATTGAGGTCAAAGTGAGCAATTCAGCAAAACGTTGATCTGGGCCACTGTCATCAGTTGGATGGTCAAAGTGGCAAAATTGTGGTTTTCAAAATGCCAACGCTTTTCCCAGGCGTGTCCGAAAGAGCGACCCTGTATTGGTTGTGTAATGGTAACAGTTGGAGGCATTCCCTACTGGGTGAGACCCACTGCTTTCCAACTCAGGGTTACAGGGTCATCTTGTATTGCCCTGATCATGAGGTCGGTCCAACCCCGGGAGTATGCGGCCTACCTCTGAAAATGAGGCAGGTACCACCTCCTCCCCCAGCAGGACCAGTGGAACTCGTTTGTCAGACACATCAAACTTGTCCAACTGGTCTGATCTGTATCCATGAGTTGTTGGTTTGGAAGCAGACTCGAAGAATCCTGATAGAGCGACGAAATGCATCAGCACGGGCTTGTAAAATCCCAACTTGCACACAGAGCTGTCGGTCATTGGAATGTGAGCAGGGTTTGTTTCAGTGTGGGAGGTGATGTGCAGGTGCGAGTGGGAGGAGGGCTGTGGCACGAGTTTGTGTGACATATCCACCGGTGCTGTCTGGCAGAAGCTGCCGACAGACTTCCTTCCCGTTTCTTACAGTGCCATTTGGCGTGTACGAGTCTCTGTGCAGGCGAGTACGAGCAACAGACGGTAGTGATCACCACTGTGGTTTGGGGGGGGGGGGACCACGACAGAAATTCTCATTCTCAAGAGATACCAAAAGTGATCGTTCCTGGGAGATTCCTCAGGCAGCAGCGATCAGAGGTTGGTGATGATCAGGAATGATCATTGTTGGGCTTCCTCAGTGGTGGTCCTCCTGTTCAGTAGTCGTCAGGACGATGGCTACTGAGACTGGTGACCAGTCGGTGGCGATTATGTTCTTGGCGAGCTTGTGTTCAAAGCTGTTTTCTTGTTCCCTTGTCTTGTCGAGCCCTACAACAAACAAACGCAGACGGGACTTGTCCTTTGTTCAGCGAAAGCCAACTCGAACTTCACGTCAGTTTGTAATCCACCTGCCAACAGACCTGTGTTGTATCGTTGCAGATGTCAAGCTGTCGGAGGATCAGATGTAGCTGAAACTCGACAATGAATGGTAGGTGCTTCATGTTCTCAACTCCTATTCTGCTGCGGTACGTATAAGCGTCGTGATCTCGGGTGCACCACACGGGGTCGGACTGTTGTCGGACAATGGACGGCCACTGTTGTTGGAGAGTGGGAAGGTGGACGCGTGATATGGACATGGGTGCTGTGGACCAGCATGGTTTGTAGCGGAACAGCTTTTTGTTCGGGGCAGGGGAAGGTTCTGACCGCAGATCCTTCAGTGTTGGGTGACACTTTGCTGTGTGAAATCTGTGAGGGCATTCTCTTTGTCACTCTTTTCATTCTCGTAATTTTTGGACAGTTTGCGTGCAAATCAAGGAAATGTACTCGCACGAGATGTAACGGGTGTTTTCGTCAATTTCGAAAGGAAAACGTTTGGTAAAACAGATTCCAAATGTACCGGAATAGCCTCCCGGGGGAACAAATTACTGTTGTCAACTTGGAAAAACAACACAAAGGCACACAGCAATTTACACGAGTGCACTGAAGCCAACAGGCAGCATCCGTTGCAGTGCAGACAGTTGCCCCCGAATTGAAACAATTTATGAACCTTGCGAAAACGGTGAGGAACGGGCAATGAAGAAATTCCCCTCGGACGTCGTACTTTGCCTGACAGACCCTCTCCTGCTTCAACCGAGTGGCACACACATTTGGGGTTTTTAGGTGATTTGAGGAGCTTGGTCCGATTTGTGAGCTTTTGGAAAAAAGCGAGTGAAATCAGAGTGAGCAAAATCAAATCACAAATAAGCAGGGTCTTCCAAAAGTATGTGTACACCTGTTTCATAGTTAAAATAAGGATTGATTCAGGATCTTTTGGGCTCTTTTAGTTCATTTTGGGTTGGGGGATAATGCTTAAGGAAGGAATTTGTGAAATTTGTATTTTTGGGTTTGAAGGTCAAAAAGTTCAAACTTGGAAGTACAGAAAATATGGGGTATGAATATAAAAATGGGTCCATATCTCTGAAGGCACAAATATTTTGTGAAGGAAGTATATTGATGAAATGTAGTATATTGTATGGGGGTTTGAGTAGTAACATTTGATTTTTGATTGTTGAACATTTTTATATGGTTTTTAGGTGGGCTTAAAGTTAGGGTTGAAAAGTCCTTTTTTTGATAAAAAATTTGAAATGGAT
>JAAUXT010115677.1_pt1 | contig 15111 bp, 12 predicted proteins | sample 7278171 | NCBI WGS metagenome assembly JAAUXT01 (sample SAMN14350112, study PRJNA611818) | marine sediment metagenome | isolation source: surface marine sediment (1.8m) | place: French Polynesia: Moorea | collected 2018-08 | reverse complement strand
TGCGCGTCGCGAACCACCGCGCTCTCTCTCTCTCTCTCTCTCTCTCTCTCTCTCTCTCTCTCTCTCTCTCTCTCTCTCTCTCTCTCTCTCTCTCTCTCTCTCTCTCTCTCTCTCTGTGCCCGTGTGCACTCGCCTTTGTGTGTGTGAATTTTGTCTGTCTCTCAGCCTGTCGTCCACACGTATCAATTGCTGTTTTCAGAGAACCAGTGGGAAGGCCTGATGCTTTCGTGTATGCCAGGGGTGGAATTAGGCGTAAATGTTCGGATCTTAGGGGCAGGACTCTTCACTTCCCCTCCCCAGCCCACCCCCTGGCCCTGCCCCAGCGACACGCCGTGGCCCCAACTCTCAAGGAGCCCCGCTCCGCTCATTCACTGTCACACTCCCCACGCCATCAGCGGGTCCATTACGCCGCCGTCTGTCCGGAACCACGAACGCGAATGCGAATTGATGCGCGCTCTCAGAATCTCTTCGGCACAGCGGGTCCCACCCACAAGGAACTCCTTTTTACCCGAGCGAACTTCTCAAGAATCGAATAAGGAGTGTCATTTCCCCGAAGTCCAGAGAGCCGGAGGTGCACGATCTGTTCGATTTGTCAGACACGACGCCAGGAGATTACCAATTTGGAAGGACGGGAGGCACGAGTGGAATCAAGGGACCTTGGGGGTCCGCGCCAGTCATCCAAGGAGAACAGTTTTCCCTTTTCTTGTTATATTTTGTGCGTTCTAGTTGGGCACGGATCCCCCCGTCACACCCGTTGACCACATCCTGGGTGCAGCCCTGAGAGGAATCCAGTTTCCTCGCGGTCCTCACAAAACGACGGACCCTTTCACACGCGCAACGGCGATGTTGCCGAATAGAATCAAGCGCGTATTGTCAGACATATTAACGGCCTCGCAGGACTTGAGTCCGCAACAACAGCGCTGGGAAATTACTTCTGCGGGGAACAAATGTGCCTCGGCTGCGCAGGACGAGGCCTGTTTCACGTGTCGTGCGTCGCGTCCCTGTGCTGGTCAATTCGCACCGCATCGCAGTCTGCGACGCAGCGCGCAACCTTTCAGCCTGGCGACTTGTGCGGGCTGCACTGCGGCGTGACGCAGCCGGTGTGAAGCAGGCGTCACTCGGCGGTGATCTGCCACTCGAGTGGCGGCGGCGCGGAGACACGAGGGAGCCATCCGCCTCTCCACAGGTCCGTCCCTAACAGCACCAGTCGGTGGAGCGGTGTGGAGACCCGGGCTCACAGGACACGTTCACACTGCCGCCTCTACTTGAACTGCAACACACACACACTATACACACACACACACACACACACACACACACACACACACACACACACACACACAGAGCTGAAATGAAACAAGCAGTCAAGGTCCGAGGACCAGAAGCGGTCGGTCGGGGTATTGCAGCGCGTGTCCCGAGTTTCAGAAACACACAGTGTTCAGAGTTCGAGGCATGTTTTACCCTGAGAAAATCAACCTGTTGCCCCTGATGTCATGCAAGTGACGACGCAGTCCTGAGCAAAACGCGTGACGCACCCAGCTTGGAACGAGCCCCAGTTCCAGGGACTTGTGTACCCGATCTTGCAGCATGTTTTTCCTGAGCCCTCGCATGAGCAGAGCTGAAGTAGACGTCTTCTCGCAAACACGTCACTGTCAACCTCCTCGTGCACCTCTCCATCCGTCACCTCCACCTGCAACGCCGTCCCTGCAGACGGACACCTTGTCTGTGGCACCACGCTCGTAGCACAGATCTAATTCTGGAGCGGCGAGCGAAATGTCAGCAGGAGCAACGACGCAAAGATCTCCCTCTGCAAGGACGGTGCTGTCTCAATTTTCTAGTCTCACAGTGCGAGCACGGCGCTGCGGGCCCTGCCGCCCACCCTGCGGCCTCACGCATCGCGTCACAGGGCCGAGGCCTTGATCGCCGCTCCACAAGGACAGCGCTGAAGTCTCAGCCTCTCACTGCGAGGATGGAGGGGCCAGCTGTGAAACCGGCACCTGACACACAGCATGAAGGGGACGCGATTTGAGTCGCCTCTTCGCGGTGGTTCTGTAGTCTGAGCCCCTCACTGCGAGGACGGCGTCGCGCGGCCCCTGCAGGTCGCACATCGCGTGACGGAGCCGAGGTCCGGGTCGCGTGGTCAGCACTCGCCCCGCGCTTCGCTGTCACACACGTCACGTCGCTCCGAGGCCCCGGGTCGACTCAGGTCATGTCGGGTCACGCTGAACGTGGCATGTGCTGCGTTCCTGAGCGGCTTAATGGGCTGCGTCGTTCGATGAGCCCAGGCGCGTTGGTTTGTGCACCGCGTGGCGCGTCTAGTGTGAAACAAGACCGGTCCAACAAACACGCCAAGGTCATCCTGGACGCGGCGTCGTTGAGGTGACACAAGTTCTTAAGCTCGGAGACACCGCGGTGAACACGCTGTTTTCGCATCCCACCGCACACTGTTGCATCCTACGCAGCCCTTCTCTGTCCCAACTCCCTCTGCCGCACCCCACCTCACCCCCACCCACCCGACCCGCCCACTTACCGGAACGCCCGCCCAGTAGGGACACTCCCGGATGCGCAGAGACGGCGTCAGCGTCTCCATGTAGACGGCGAGCGCCGTCACCATTCCGCCCAGACAGATCTGCATGATCACCAGCAGCACGTTGATGCGGCAACACCTGCAACAACAGCAACAGCAGGTGAGGTGACCCCTGCAGCAACAGAAGTGGAAAGCCAAGTGGCAACAGCAGCACCAGGTGCCAACTCCTGCAACAGCAACAACACGTGAGACAATAGCAACACAGTGGACACCACAACAACAGTGACATTTGTATTGACGGTATCGCTGCAGAAGAAAATGAGACACATGTTTTCAGAAAATTCATGTGTCCATTTCGTGGGTTGAGAGGGGAAAATGTTGCTTCGTCCAGCAACTCAAAACACACAATGGATTCGACTCACTTGAGCTCAATCTTCTCCTTCTGCTCCTGGCTGATGGACAGCGCTCTCCCGAGGGTTCCCCTGCGCTGGTGGTGCCTCGCGCCTCCGGGGCCTCGAGCCCCTGGGTGCGGGGCCCGGGGGCCTCCTCTGAGCCCGCCCCCACCGGGGGGACTGAGGGCGAGCCCTCCGGACGACACAGCAGCGCTCACGTTTCCGTTGTGTAGCGACCGGATGAACGAGTAGGGGATCTCGTCCTCGTTGCCCAGCAACGCGTCCGGGTCGTGTTTCCCGCTGAGCATGCGCGAGTAGTGCACGTGGCCTGGCCCCCTGGTGGAGAGTGTTGCGACGGAGGGAGCGCTGTAGGCGCGCGGACGCTCCACCTCCCGCTCGACCAGAATGTTCTCGATAGATCGCGACATTGCGACACGATGTCACTTCCGGTTGAAGGCCATTTCCGGTGGAAGGTCTCTTCGCGGTCACAATCACTTCCAGTCACTGAACATTGCTGGACTATTCTGAGGTCTGCCTCATGGTTCCTGTTCCTGAAACGAGAGACGACAGAAATGAAGCATTCGGATCTGGGTGAGTGATGTCTCGCCCTGATTTCTCAGGACGTGTCTGCTTTGGTTCCCTCAAAACGTAGTCTATTTCCCTTTGCTTGCACAGAGACACGTTTCGCTTTGGTTGCCTCTGTCAGTGCTCACCCCATCACCTCCCGTTCTTGGTGAACGCGGCTGCCTTTCCGTGTGGCTTTGATTCTTCACCGTGCACACAAGAAGCTTTCATACCTGTTTTGAGCCCTGTGTGTGTCATATTCAGAGGCGGATCATCGCACGGATAGGGAGTCCAGGCCCTTAAACACTCCAGCTCCCGTCCTGCCCACTTCAACGGCCCCACAAAGAAATAGAGAGGTTTCGATGCAACCCGCCGTGTCATAAGCCATGGGCTAAAGAAATCTCTGTCCTGTTTCACATGCCAAAAAATGTCCCAAAAAATGTGAGACAGTCAATTTAAAAGTCATTTTTGTCATGTTTGACACCAAGGTTTTTTCTGAAATTTACCATATCTCTGCAGAAGAGTCAATATTTGAACCTGTGCTAAAAACTATTGAAATTATTGTCTAGTTTTGTCCTGAAACAACCAGGGAAATGGTACATGTGGCAACATGGGTTGCCGTGTGAAAAACACTCGCGTGGACGTGTTTGCATCGAAACCACTCAAACGGCTCGAGTGAACCGCCCCCCGTCAGACGAACACCCCCGCGCCGCCGCAGCGGAAGCTCTATTTCCCCGGGAATGCCTCTGAAATCCGTTTCCATCGCAACCACTTGTCGTTTTCAAATTTAATTTACCGCGAATCTGAATTTGAAGAAGTGTCGAAAACGATTTGGTTCACCATTCAACCTGCGGGGTCTTTTGTCGTCAGATTGCATTGAAATTCAACGTTTGTGAACAAAGCAAAATTTCCACATTTTCAATCCTGAAACAGAATTGGCAGTTGCACAGACCTTAGAACTGTCAGCCATTTCTGCGCTGGATGCGTTGCAACAACAAACAAACGCTTGGAGTCCTTGTGCAGGTCAAAGGGAGTTGCGCCGCACAGTGATGCAGCGCGTGACGCATCCAGCGTGAACCTGAGCCAAGCCTGCGTCTGAACAAGAGCCTCACCGAGCAGCAGACATGTCTCTCCGCTCTGCGCCGCAGGAGGGAAGCCTGTGCCACACTGGGTGCGTCACCCTTTACATCTCAAGAGAATGAGATGGTCTGCGGCGCACTGTGCATCTATCTGTACCGGACTCACAGGAGCGCAGCCCCGGATTCCCCACGCAGTCTTTCTTTATATTGCATTCCGCCTGCAGCAACACGGCTGCGCACCCCGTTCCTTCTCGTTCCTGAATAGCTGCGTGCAGGTGAATGGCAATCCTTCACCCGCACCAACAGAGGTCCATTCCGCTGTGGACGCCTTGCTCCCTCGCGCGGATACGGACCCGCTGAACGCATCCTGTGTGAACGGGGCTGCAGCTGCGGACAGAACTGGAGCTCAGGGGCCGGAGGCGGAAAAGTACTGTCGGACGCCACGTCAACAGACCGCGCTGCGGAACTCAGCATCTCAGTTTGATTAGGTTCTGCAGCCAAACGCGTCACATGTCTCCTTGCTGAAGCCAATGCGTACCGTACTCAATGGCAGCACCAGAGAGGAGTTTCACTTTCAGTGTGAGGTTTGTCCTGTGTGTGCGAACGTGACCACAAGTTTCACAAGTCACGTTCACGCTTCACCTGGACAGAAAAGTCCATTTTTCACATTAAAATGTCAAGAAAGGAGCGTTCACGTTCACGTGGAGAACATAAATTTTCAGGAATATACTTGCGACACAACAGCTGCACCGTCACAAACATTTCTTTCGCACACACACACACACACACACACACACACACACACACACACACACACCTGTGTGCACGTTCGGTAATGTGAGGTATAGGAAGCAAAACATCCCCGAGGTTCACAATCCCGTGCAGCTCGGATTCTGCGGGAGAGCGGAAGCTGCGCAGAGCCTCGGAGTGCCTCGCTCCGCGCAGCCGGAAGTTACGACAGTGAACAGCCATTTCCGGTTCTGCCCTGGACGCGTCGCACGTCGCTCGTGTCGAGCCACGTGTTCGGACCCGGTCAGGCCACCAATGGCGGATCCACGGGGCGTCGGCCATGTCTCCCCAATACCAAATCAATTCATGTGGCCCCAAAAATGTCTCCCCATTTCTCCCCAGGTGCCAATTTTATTTTACTTTGTGTGCTTGTTCCCCAAGGGCGCCGGCCGCCCAATCGAACCTTACCAAATGCTAGATGCCCCCTGCTCGTGTCTCTGCACAAGTTGAATGCATGAGAGCTCTGAACGTTTTACGATGCGATTTTTCTCACCCGCGTGATCCAGCGAAACTTGTCTTTTCTTCGCCAATTTTTTTCTCAAATCTTTGAACCAAACAAACAAAGGCCACTTGTAACAGAGCAATACGCATTCTTTGAAAAAAAAAAATATATTGACAGTTCGAGCAAAATTCGCCTGGGTCCCAGTTCGCGAGCGCTGATCATGGTGAAACGTCTCGCCGCGCGACACGTTGCACATGTTCACCGAGCCGCGACGCGCCATGATCATGTTGATGGTTTCCGCGCAGCACGGCACTTCTCGGCTCGACAGCGTCGGTTCGCGCGCAACCACGGCTTCACCGGCAGCACGTCCAAGGAGCCTGGGGCTGAGGGCTGATGCTGAGGCCTGGTGCCTGAGGGCTCCGAACCCGTCACAGGCGAAAGGAATACAACCGATCAAATAATTCATTGTGTATTTCAGCAACTTTTATGATATTTACAATGATAACAAAAAGAACTTTTAGATATCTATTTTGTAGACTGCCAACACAAATCGCTGTTATTTTTTGTTGTGGTGAATTATGCGTGCGAGGATTTCGTGTGGCGGTGAGAAATGTGAAAATTTAAGCGTCTATAAATATATTCTATGACACAAACAAACCGTTAATGACCAGGAAATGGACTTCTGATGCTCGTTCTTTGCAAACAGAAACTGGTCGGAGTTTCAGTATTCTCGTTTGGCACAAACAACACTGTCAAGGTTATTTGCTTCCTTTAAGGCATCAAACTGTACTTAATCCTGCGGTGTGTGTGCACTTGTAAACTTCGTGAAAAGGAAATTGACCCCAGGGCCCTCGAGGTGCGGCCCCTCCGACACACATCGTGCATCGAACGCAAGACATGTTGAGGGACTTCCGGCACTGGGGTTTCCAAGTGTGACGTGCGAAATCGCGCGGCTCTTTCACATGTAGCGAAATCGCGCGGCTCTTTCACGAACAGCAAAATCGCTGGGCAGGCGCTAAACATGACGAGAGACTTCCGGGACTGAGGCAGCCAAGTGTGTCACACTAAAAAACGTGTCCCACCAAAAGTAAATCGGCTCTTGACATGCGGCAAAATCGCGCGCCTGACGCTAAACATGACGAGGGACTTCCGGGACAGAGGCAGCGAAGCGTTTCGCCGGTGAAAATTGCGAGGCGCTCGGTGGATTTCATCAACACACCGCCAAATGTGGAAACCCCGTTTTCGTGGCACGCCGCGTGTGGCATCAAAAGCTCTCCACCGCGCGGCTCTTTCACATGCATTGAAATCGAGCGGCTGCCGCTCAAAACATGATGAGGGACTTCCGGGACTGAGGTTTCCAAGTGTGACGTGCGAAGTCGCGCGGCTCTTTCACATGCAGCGACATCGCGCGGTTGCCGTGCTAAACATGATGAGGGACTTCCGGGACTGAGGCAGCGAAGCGTTTCGCCGGTGAAAATCGCGCGGCGCTCGGTGGCGGGATTTCATCAACAGATGTGCAAAAACCATTTTCGTGGTACGCTGCGTGTGGCATCTATGAGGTTCTATCCAACCATAGTGAGACTTATGCTCAGCGACCAAGCCAAATGGCCTGTCTGCACTGAGAAGTTCAATGGAATCAATTGAATCAACCACCTGTGTCCTTCGAGGCCGATCGTGAATATGACCATTCTCACTTTGGTTGGATACAACCTCGACGTAAAGGTCCCCACCGCGCGGCTCTGTCACATGCAGCGAAATCGCTCGGTTGCCGCGCTAAACATGATGAGGGACTTCCGGGACTGAGGCTTTCAAAGTCCGCCAAAACAATTCTTGGGTCTTGCACAAACAGCTGACGCAAATTTTCTTTTTGTTCTGTGTTTCCTTTTGTTGTGTTGAATGGAGCTTCCTTGAATTTGTGAACATTTCGAAACAGCCAGTGCAAATGGCAATGTTGTAGCGAATCGCCTTGGTCATGCTGAGAGCGGCTCCGCGCGCTTCGCATCTCAACCGCAACACAAGCCGAGGTGAGCATGTTGATCGCCAGTCTCGGTGCCTCAGGCAGCGCGCAGTCTTCGCGACAACCGCGGCTTGACTCAGAACCACCGCAAAAACCGGAAGTGCAACCGAAGAGCATGACCAGCGACTTCCGGTCTGGGGCCGGAAAAAAGTGATTCAGATCAAACGGACCTTGGATTGGAGAAATACGATCTGGACCTGACAGAAACAAAAAGAGATGTTCCCTGTTGCGAAGAAAGCTTTTTTCACAGTGTGAATGTTCTGCAAGGGGTCTCCACGAACTCACATATTCGACTGCTTCCTCTTGCTGTGTGACAGAAAAACAAAGTGTGTTCGTCGTGCAAGTAATCATCCAATGTGCTGGTAAACAATGAAGCCTGAGATGTGAACCTGCAATCAATGTTGTCACCAACAGAAACACACAAAACGCATGAGCAATGGTTTGCCTGTTGCATCAGCCGGTCTATCTTGGAGCCCACACAACCAGGAGTGGTTTGTTTGCGTTTGTCAAGCTTCGAGCGAACAAACAACATGGTGAAACATCGCGCTTCGTGCAGAACCAGCGCAAAAAACCGGAAGTAGAACTGTGGGCCACGGGGCTGAGCCGCACAGCGTCACACAGCAGGTGAGGAACCACGTCGTGTGTTGAGGATGGACTCAGGGATCCAGCGGGACCTCAGTCCTCAGGTGTCGGACATGACATCATTGTTTCACCTTTGACCTGAGGCCGAACCCGTTCCCGTTGCTGAAGCAATGCCAGGCTTCAGCAGATCCAGAGAATAATTTGTTGAGCCGTTGATAGTCTCCTTTTCGCAAGAAAAATGGTCAACCGAGGCTTTACTTGTTGGTGTCCAATCGGGTCGTCGTCACACACAGCAGGGTCCGACCCCAGTCAGGACCGGATCGAAGGTCTCCTGCCGATGCTAATACTGGATCCGTCTGAGCTTGACCAGCAACAGCCGCAGAACATCTACAAGTCAAACACTTCCTCGAACGCATTTCGCTCTCTTAAACTGTGTGCCGCAGGAAACAGCCTGCACGGCAGTTGCTACGCACTTAGGCAGCCGGTCGCCTGAGCAACCGCAGCGCGGAGGCTGGGGAACTGCCCTGGAGAAGACTTGTTGAATCATCTGTTGTGGATTGATCTGATAATCTCTGGACGGCGCACGAAGACGTGTTTTATCCAGAGGAGCGCTCGTCGCGCCGTCCGCTGATCCAGGGGACAGAACCCAACAAACCCCGAAAATGAAGTTCATCCCCCTCGCCCTTTATCTCGCACCACAAGTGCAACGAGCAAACGAAAAGAGAGAAACAGACACCGAAGGTGCGGCCTCCACTTTGGCTGGCAACAACGCTGGTGCAGACCCGAGTCGACCCGTTTTTGAGAGGGAAGAGGAAGAATGCATTGCAATGGACTTGCAGCCAGATGCAGACGGAACGCAGCCGCCCGCTGCAGGTGCGATAACAAATGATCGATTCGAATCCACTCACAGACAGCACAACAGCGCTGGGGCGGATCCAGCTATGGTGCCGACATAGAACGGCCCGGGCGGATCTACCGTGTGGGTGCCACACAACACGCCTCGACCAGTGCAGAAGAACATCGCGCCTTGGGGCAGTCCACTCTTGAGTCCAGGTGTCTGCGTCGCTCGTACTCGTACAACGCACGCAGGGTTGTCTCCACTGGGCGACACGCACAGACGGCTCCACACGTAGGACACGGCACACTATTCTGATCCGTCCCCGGGTCGCGGATCAGAGCTCGACCTTCGTCCCGGCTGGATCAGCGGGCAGCGCTCCGGACGGATCGCGCGGAATGCGGGCGGCGCGCGGCGGGTCCGGCCGCCTCAGCTGACCCGCCGCAGGAATGTACCTGTCTGTGTGGAGTACAAGGTGGATGTGGACCCCCCCCCCTCCCGTCTCTGCCTCTGTGCGTGATCACGTGTGCGTGCCTCTGTTTTCTATTTCTGCCCAATCTCAATGTCTGAGCTTCGAAAGCGATCTGCCGTAATCTCCTGTGCTTGTGCTTTTTTCGGTCTGTGTGTGTCTCCTGTCTTCTGGCTCTCTGGCTCAGTGCTACGCCTGGGTTACAGCGTTAGAAACATTGTAGCTCAACTTCCAATGCTCCTCAGCTCAGGCGGATCCGAGCGACAGTGGGCACTGAGGCTCTTCATCAATCTCGAAAACTTCGTCTCCCCATGGAGCGTGCGGTGTGGGCTTGGATCTCCTCTGGCGACCCTGGATCCGCTGCAGCCCGGTCGGTCACCTCTCCCCCCCCCGCTGCCCTGCCCCACCCGATCACTGCACCTCTTCGCTCTCCGGTTCCCCGACCGTCTTTCCGACCGACTCATTCATCCCCCATCAAGGAGACTCACCGCAGCGAAATTGAGTAGAATCTATCACGGCTCCTCAGGCCGGGTTCACGCAGGACGGGGCGCGCGCTCCGGCGTTGAGAATCCGAGGCCGGAATCCGTTTTCTGGGCACGATGTTCTGTTGACCTGTCACCCTGATCGACTGGACCCCACCCTTGTCTTGTGCTCCGCTACACCCTTTATCCCGAGGCTCCGCCCGCTGCCGGCTGCCGTCCCCCCTCCCCCCGACTCACCCTACAAATTCCGTCCCTCGCTCCCCCTGCCTATCCTGCATGTGCCTCCACAAGCTGGATCCGCCTTGCTCCGCTCCCTCCCATTTGGCCCGACTCTGAGTCCTCATCCCGTCCGTCCTTTTCCACCCACCCCCTCCCCTCCCCACCCACTCCACCGATTCTCCCACCTCCCTGGATCAGCCGCTGCCCGCTCACCCCGAGTCCAATCCCTCTGCCTCAATCCCCTTTAATCCGCTCATCCTGGCGTCGCGTGCACTCAGCCCTGGCTCACACTGGACTCGACATGCGTTGCCTCCCGACAGGCACAAGTCAGCGGGCGCTGCGCCGTCATTACCTGCGGTGCAGAACACAGGTACTATCGGCAACGGGAACGCAACGCATGACGCATTCAGTGTGAACCAACCCTCATTTTGTTCACAGGCTTACGAACAAGAAAACAATTCGTCTCTGTCTGGACAGTTAAGCCTCAAGCCTACTTCACACAAAACACTTTTGATACGGTCCAGGATCGGTGGGGTGCGTCCTGAAAAATCTCACGAGTCGCGGTTCGACACAACAACCAAGAGATTTGTCGGAACGCAGCACACGGCGCTCACAGTGTGAACCAGGCCTTCGGCTCCATCCCAATCCACGGAACATTTGGCCCGAACAAACTGAGTGAAGAAAGAGAATTCTCTCTCGGTGGACATCACGCAGCTCGCCTCCTCCGCTGTCAACCTTCATTTCGGAGCCCCGCTCCTCACAGAGCGTCTCTCTCTGTGCGGACAGGATGATCCGCAGAGCCATTTCACCTCCGTGAACGCAGCTGTTGTGTATTCAAACTCGTGCGCACATAAGACTGGAATGGACGTGCGTCTGTCGTACAATGGGCACCCCTGACCCTCCCATTGTTTACTGGTTGGTGCAACGAGCCACATCCGAGTAAAGGAATGAGTTGAGCCCATTTGCTTCACCTGATTTTGGACGAAAACAGTTTGTTGTCAGGTAACTTTCAATGGAAGAGCCAAAGGAGAACCGCGCACGATCAGACATGTGTCTTGCGCGCCGATGCAGGAGCGACCCGCCCACAGGACTGAGTTCAGACCCAAAGCGGCAACGCACAGTGACCTCCAGACGATCAAGTGTCTGCAAGACAGGCCAATTTCACTCAGTTGCTGTGGTCCAAGAAAATCAAAAATACCACCGAACTTGAACCTTTTCACATCAAGTGCGGCCGAGAGTTGCACAAAGTCTACAAACCGAGTCGTGGTCCAGCGTAGGATGCGTCAAATCTCGAGTCCCGTGCCGTTCCGCTTCACTCTTCTTCGCCACATCCACACATCACACTGCAAGTTCCTCAGGCCTGTGGCGCACTGGATGCGTCACGCATGGCACAGCAACATCAGAAGGTCAGTCCGCGACAGCTGCGTCCGCGCGCGACACAAGAACGCAACGCACAGCACATCCAGGTTGAAAAGGTTTTTGCCATCACGTCCCTTTCAAGTCAGAGGCAGATCCATCGGCCCTTGGGGCCCGACCCCAGACCCCACTTTATCCCAGGAAAATACCTCCCAAAACTTGAGCTGCAGGCGTCAAAAAGTTCTTTGTCGTTGTTCCTGTTCAAACTGGAACCGCCCCTGGTATCGCCACTTGTGTTGTTCTCCACGATGCCACACGCAGGGTGACATGCGCTCGCTCGAGTACCGTCGAGTAGCGATGCGTGGAGGAGTCTCCTTCAGACCGGGCGCCTGTGCAGTGCGGCTCCGCGGCGATGCGAGGAGCGCGGCCCGGCGAGCTGCAGCTTCCTCCGGCCCCGGGACGGAAGCTGCATCGAGAAAAGAGGTTCAGGCCGGATGCGTCATGCGCTGCGTCCAGGTGCGTGTCGGGCAGCGTCACCTGCACGTGACCTGAAGGCCAGGATGCGTTTCAAGGGGTTCTGTTCACTGAAAGAGCGTTGTGTTCAGACCTGTTTCACGCTGCACGCATCAGTTTGAGCTCCGCCATCGCTTCCTTTCACGAAGCGTCACCCCCGTGCATTGTGTCTCCGCAGAAGTCTTCAGAAGCTGCTCTCAGTACGGTCTGCGTCACTGAGACTCAGCAGTGCAATTTAGCTTCGGTGTCTCCTGGTGGCCACGCAGCCCACGCTGAGGGCGCAGAGAAACAAGAGCTTTGAGCACCTGTCCAAGTCAATCCGTGTTCGCTGCGTTGTGACGGAACGGCGCTGTGCCCCGTCTCTGGAACGCGTCAAGTGTGAACCAGGCCCAAGATTGTGGCAGCCGCGAGAAGCATAGCATTTGATCATTGTTGCAGCAGCCCTCTTTGGAACGCAAAACCCCTCCGCTTCCATCTGCATATGAACGGCCGGAATGCGGAAGTTCAGAAGAACAACCTGACTCAAATGCACCGAGGCTTGCAGCTGCACACAGACGAGTGCTCCTCGTGCCCAGGGGGGGCGGCACTCCTCCAAAATCCCAAACTTGCCTTTGGAATTCTGGCACAACAGACGCAGGAACAGACGCAGGAACCTTTGTGTTCATTCGCAGGTCAAAGAAATCGAACGTTGAGGTTCCCCGGACCAGGACCTGAAACCAGAACTGGTGTCTGCAGGAAAAACCAAGAGGTCCATGCAAATCGAATTTGAAGCATGTTACCACGGCTGCTAAACACACGTAAAACAAACGCCCGTTGGGTGACACTTCCCAATGCAATTACGTGGCGTCGCTGATGCAGTTCGGGTGCAGCGGGCCCTTGGGTCCCAAGAAGCCGTCGGGTTTGCATGTCATTTGAATCGCGCAACAAGTTGCATCCGGCCCAACTGACTTGAATCTCTGGGCCCGAATGACGCGATCATTCTTGTCGCTGTTCCAAGCGATTCTTGTCAAAGACAAGCTGCCTGTCTGACCTAACTTGAAACGTGGAGGGTGTCTGTGAAACCCACAAATTTTACTACAATTTTTGGAGGATTGGTAAATTGGCACTGTCTTCGGAACCACCACTGTGAATGGATGGCCTTGGTTCCCGTGAAAGCTGATATTCTCAGCTTTCCATTGGCACCACAATCATCGGGCGCGAGCCCGAGCCCCTGCAGCCGCTGAACGGCGCAGGTTTGCGACAGGCCCCTGATCCCAAACTGGAGGGGCGCAGGTCCTTGGTCCGGTATTCCAGACTCGTGTCCACGCCCGCGGCGTCGTCCTTGTTTTTCCGGTTCATCAGCGACGTCGACAATGTGCGCTGCGTCGGGGCAGGGCGGGCCTCGCATTCTGATGAACCCAGTCTCGGAGAAGGTAATTCCCTCCCCACTCAAGCTGCTGACGGTGTCAAATGAGGCCGAGATAATTGAGTTGCTCTTTGGAAGTTGTCTTTGTGGGTACTTACAATGAGGAGACTGTGCTTTGTGGAATTGGTGAAGAAACTGTGAGAACACAGGTGCACGTCCACATGCACTCCCAAACAAAAGCGCACACGCACGCACACGGGCAAAGGGGCATGGAGTACCCGGTCCCTCCTCACCTGGGCAAAGGTCAGCCAAAGCTGACAAGGAACATCAGCCGAAGCTGATGAGGTTTCAGCCAAAGCGGAATGTGCGAATGAACTATCTGTCGGAGACTTTGTTCTCGTGGAGCAGATGAAACCCTGGTTCCTTTTCAGTGAGGCTCTCCACCAGAGACGATTCTCCCAGTCTTTTTTGCATCCAGGGATCTCAGGCAGAGATTATTCTCCTGTGTTCCTGTCTGCATGAGCCTCAGGCAGGGATGATTCTCTTTGTCTTTTTCTCTGTGTGTCTCAGGCATTGGTGATTCCCCCCAGATTCTTGTCTCCCTGGGTCTCAGGCCGGGAATATCCCCCGTCCCCCAGTCTTGTGTGCATGAGCCTCAGGCAGAGACGATTCTCCTCAGTTCCGGTCTGTGCGAGTCTCCGGCAAAGGGGATTCTCCCAAGGTCTGGTGTGCTCCGTCTGTGGTTCTCACCAAATCAGAAGCTGATTCTCTCGCCCGTATCCAGGACCAGGTTGAGCCCGACCTCAGCATCGGCAATCTACAGTTCGTGGCGGGGAGCATACAACTTGAACAAGTCATTGTAGTTGGGTGAGAACATTAATTTCAGGGTCCAAGAGGAGCCCTGGATCCTCCAGGTATTGTGAGTCTGTGTTCAAAGCCTTTCACGACGCTCCAACTCGTGAACAACCACTGGCTGTGAGGGAACACTTGTGATGTCACCTGCTACTTCACAAGGGAAGGAAGAACCCAGTCCTCTCTATTTCTGGACAAAATGCACGTTGACCATGCAGCACGACTGACTAACAATTTGCTCAGCAAACGTTTTCCACAACCAGTGTGATGTTTTGTTGGATCAAACAGACAAACAAAAACAAGAAGTTCCGAGGCGGGAACCCTGATGGTCGCGGAAGCAGAAACTGTCCTTGCTCTTCCCTGAGAAAGCCCACACTTCCTGTCTAGACACATTTCCTGCTACCATTAAAGCACATATTGAGTTGGTATGAATTTGACGTGAATTTGAAGAAGAATCAAGGTGAGAACCAATAATCTAGACTATATATATACAGTTGGTGTGGTGAATGCTTCAGTGGACCCGACCCAACCTGACCCGACCCGACCCGACCCGCCCCGCCACCACCGGCCCCCCCACCCACGCACCCCACCGCCCCGCCCGCGAGCGGGGGGGCGGCGGGGCGCCAACGAGAGGAGGGGGGGGGGGCG
>JAAUXT010013813.1_pt1 | contig 15111 bp, 18 predicted proteins | sample 7278171 | NCBI WGS metagenome assembly JAAUXT01 (sample SAMN14350112, study PRJNA611818) | marine sediment metagenome | isolation source: surface marine sediment (1.8m) | place: French Polynesia: Moorea | collected 2018-08 | reverse complement strand
CCGTGATCCCATCTCAGTGATCCCAGTGACCGGTCACCCGTGCCTAGGGCAAATGAACCGGCTGGCTTGTCACGTGTAAGTCACTCGGCTGGCACCAACGGCACGCGCCGCCAGGGAGGAGACTCTCGGTATCAACTTTGGCTTCCAGTACGTGGGCGTGCTGGTGAGTTTCCGCTCCCTGTTCACCCGCACCTATGCCCCCCCCCCCCCCACACACACACACACGCCTACACAAAGATTTCGTCAAAATTCAAGAAGTCGCCACCTCTTTCTGGGCCGATTGTCGTCGTGTGAGCGAACCATGAGCTCCCCGTCCTTGAGCAGCTTCCCATAATCCTTCAGGGTCGTGCTCTCCGGCTGTAAAGGAACCGAGGGAGCGTGCAGCCGAACGAAAAGTCAAGAGTCGCTTGTTGGGTGGAGAAACAGAATGAGAAGTGGTCTCACCATCGACAAATCGATAATACTGTGCTGGATTTCGTTGATGAGTTGTAGAGCCTCGTCGTCTCTCTTTACCTCGTTCACGTACAACGATAAATCCTGCCAAATAAGAGTCCAAAACGTCACAAGTATTTCTCAACTGTTTTTGATGACCACATACATGTCCCGAGCTCAACACTGTGTCGTTTCAATGCAAAGAGGTCACCTGCATAGCTTCCAAGGCTTTCTCCAGATCTTTGCGTTCTTGATGGCCGTCGTGTGTCTTCTTGATCAGCTCCTGAAGTGTTCAGTCAAGTTCACAATTTCTCCGAAACACGACGGGCTGTTGTATTCAAACCAGGAACACACTTAAGTGGTAAAACACGCACTTTCAGCAGCAGGTGATATTTCAAAACGCGTTGCATGGGAACCGCCAGAAGATCGCGCAGTCGAAACTTTCCTTCGTTGGCTTTCGTCTGGCAATCCTGAAACAGAACCAAACTTTTCAAATGTCAGGTTTGAGAGAGAAGACGACTTGCTTGAAATGCTCCCCCACTGCCACACTCCCGAGAAAAGTGAACTGCGTACGTCAATGATTTGAGCAATGTTGGTATTTCTTCTGGAAATTTCGTCCACCATCTCCTGGGCTTTCGTCAGGTTTGAGCAAAATTCGCCGTAAATGTAGAATTTTGGCTTCCATTTGATGAAGACATTTGCGACGGGATTCTTGTGAGCGTTGATGCCGACGCATTTCTGGATTTCACTGTGAAAACCCGTGTGGATTGTGTGGAGAGTCTGCAAACAGAAGGTTCGAAAATTTTACACAATGCAACAATGTTTTTGACTGATATCACACAAAGGCTGCAATTCAGGAACAAACAGGAGCTCACCTCGATGCCAAAAAAAATGGTTTTGTTCTGCTCCGGTGCCAACACAGACTTCAAGCTTTTGATGAAATGCTGCAAAGCACAAAACACAATGTCAAAAAAAAAGCGACGAAAAGAAAAAACTTGGGTGGTTACGGCAATGAAAACAGTCGGCTGAACGTGTGTGGGCGTTGGCACGTACTGTGATGATCATGTGCAGCGCCTCCACGTAGTTCCTCTCTGTCTCAACGAGCTCCTTGATGCAGTAATCGCGCTGTGATGGCGGCTCACGGGTGACGCCCTGCAAAAACAGCTGCGTCATTCGAGCCAAGCGTCGAACACGCCCAAAACGTTGGTTTTGGTCAGTGCTGTCCACTTTCCGCGACACTTTTATACAAGTTTTGATTGTGGTTTTTACACGTCAGGGAAAGAATAAAAAAGAAAAAAAAAAAAATGTTTGCACGTTGAACACAGGCGCGACCCACAGAGTACAATGTCTTTCTGAGTGACGGACACGGGTGAATGACATCTGAACATTTGTCCGGGAGGGACCAGATGCCCATCACCTTTTCCGTTGGATGGTCACCAGTGCGACACATATCCAACACCCCACATGGGAGGGAAGGGCAACCGTCACCCCTCCTTGAACATTGCTGTCAGTAATTTGGGACGCGCATGTGCAAAAACGAAGAAAATCGCCCCACAAATTCTTGCACAAAACTGAACCGTGCAGAGTTCCCAGTTACGAGGGATGTCCTCAAATATGCGGTTTCTGTCCCGAAATTTGTGGTTAATTGGAGTTCAAAAATTCTTGGACATATCTGGGGAAGAAAACAACATATCAGCGCATACTTTGAGTATGAGTAAACTGTCTGGATGATCAGAGACATGCATGAAATTTATCACTGAAGTTCAGCAGGTGCACATCAGTTGGCAATTGGAATCTCTGTTGTGCAATCATGGGGTTCAACATTGCTTTGATGTTTCTGTGGATGATGTGGATGATAAGCAAAGTGATGCCCTGCAGACCCCATAACCCACTGTTGCCAACTATTGCATGTTTGTTCAATTTGAATTCCAATTTTAAACATATTTTCCATGTTATTTTGAACATTTTACTGCTGTTGGCATGCATTTTGATGTTTTGAATCTGCATTAAAAATTCCATAATTTTAAATGCACCCGAACATTGTTCTTTCCGGACAGAAACCGCATATTTCAGGACATCCCTCGTATGAGCAGAACTTACGTCAAATCCTGCAGAGGGAGAGTAGAAACTTAACTTTACTTTCTTTACGAGACAACACACCCACCTGTGGTCACGCGCACCCACCAAAGGCATCCGGTCCACGTGTCAGGGTTTTGTGTTACCGTGTCCACCCAGGAATAAGTCGCACCCATGGACAAGACGCACCCCAAAAATAAGCCACGTTTTGGGGTATTCAGATGTTATTAAAACAATGAAAACTTTTGCCATGTACAAGACGCACTCCCACTTTTGATGCTCAATTTTGGGGCAAAAAGGTGCATCTTGTAGATAGGTGGATACGGCACATCCAATTGAAAAGAAAATGCAGTGCAAAGAACACACAGGCGCGTCGTCAGGAGCGCAATCACCACCCGATGATCGCCAAACACGATGTGAGTGGCCAATGAGGAAGGGATGGCCACCAAAAAGACCAGTAAATAGCTACCCACAAGGGGGTGGAGGGCACCACTGAGCTGTGACCCCCCCCCCCCTCACCACCATCAAATGGCCATGAGGGAAACAGTGAAATTTTCAGCAACCATCACCCCAACAACAGCCTTGTGGTGATACCAAGCAACAATTTCGAAGATGGCTGTTGAGAAAGTTTTGGTGGCCATCATCCCAATGGTCATCACAGTGATCATCACCAGTGAGTTGGTTGGGTGGTTCATGGTTTAGCCATCAACCTTCCAACATCTGCTCAGTGGTCGTAATGATGACATCTGCTCACAACTTCTTGGTGGTGATCATGGTGTCGGCTCCAAAACATTTCTCCGCTTTTATCAGCCCGACCCCTCAAGAAACGATCAGGGCAGAATGCCACAGCCTCAACCGAAGCCAGTGCTACAACACAGAGCCCATCGTTCCGACGCGCCTGCGTTAAAAATGGGCGATAGCGACTTGTTCTCGTGCTGTGCGGTGTTAAAGAAGCTTTTCCCAGAAGAACATCTCTTGAACAGACAGCACGAACTTCTTCCCCACACGAGTTTCAATTTGTTGGACAGAGCAAACTGTTGACGGATTGGTCAGCTCGAGTGCTCTGCCCACTTTCAAGAGAGGTTTGTCGGGAAATTGCAAATCTGCCCAAGCATCCAGCTGTCACAAAAACAAACGATGGAAGAGAAGGCGACCCACTGACAAACCGACTCGTCATTCGCAATTTGTGAACTTGACTCCAATTTGACGAGTGTCACGTTTTCGGAACAGTACAGGCACAAAACCTTTTGTTTTCCACACAGTTGTTATCTGTGCCGACACTCAGAAAATGCAAATCAGTTTCTCGTTTCCTGAACAGTTTTGAGTCGGTTCTGGTGAGGTTGACTCTGGCCCCGTGAAGTCATCGTAAACTTGGCAGAACAATGCCGTGCCTCCACACAAGGTCCCGCATTTGCTTCCATTCTTTGAAGGGCTAAAGCTTTGTTTGTGCAAACTAGTAAGACAATTACCACAGGCACCTTGGACCTTCTGGTTCTCACGGACATCAAATCGTCATAAATATCATCTTCCCCTCCACGCCCTCCGTACGGGATATAATCATACAGGTCATCCTGCAGCTCATTCTCGCTGTTAACAACAACGAAACACCTCACTCAGACATGCACCGTTACGCTACGATAGAAAACTCGCGCTGTGCACAGCTTCAACTAAAAAGTGAAAGCGCACAAAAGAGACAAAATTAGAAACGTCATGTCACAGAATCAGGCGACCATTCCCTTCAAAGTAGAAAGAAGTTAATGCAAAACAACACACAGAAATTTACATGTTCACACTCTGGTGTCGCAGGCTGTGTGACGACTCCATCTTTCCCCTCCCTGCCCAATTTTGTCTCAAATCGGAAAATCTCTGAAAGTCTCTGAAGGGAGGGACGGAGGGGGGAACTCTTCAAACCTCTCTTGAAAGTCCCGCCAACAGTGGAGTCACACAGCTCTGTAGCACGCATCAAAAGCACACCTCTAGAACCCACGGTGGGTGACGCCTTACCTCCAACACGCCTGCCTCGCTCTGCGGACCCGGCACAACTAAACACAAGCCACTACTGAAAGACGACGACAAACGCCACCCGCCAGGGGGCGTGCGGGCGCAGCTACGTACAGAGGGAAGGTCCTTGCTCTGCCGGCGCCCCGCGACATGTTTGCGGTACATAATTTCCCCATAGATGTCCTCCATGTCATCATCGCCGGTGCCGACATCGTAAATCGGCTCATCGTCCACCTCCACTTTACTGCATTAATCATAACACACATCACACGTCAACAAGGCTCCTTTACAAGCTACTGCAGTCCAGTTTTTAATTTGAAGATCAAACGCATGCACGAGAGAAACACAATTCTTTCTTTCACGACAAAAATTCGTTGTCCATCAACAGCGTGGTCTCAAATCATCTGGAATTATTCAGTCACTGATGTCAGGTCAAGACAAATAAGATTTGAGCGCCGTTTGTTTCACGCATGTGTCGTGACAGAAAGAATCTTTTTGCCGTATTCACCCACGTGTGAGTTACACCCAAGACGCACCCCAACTTTTGCCTCGATTTTGTGGTGCCCAACTCTCAATGGAATCCACGTCAAAGACGCACCCCTTTATTTGGTGCAAAATGACGGGGGAAAAGGTGCGTCTCGTACACGGGTGGATACGGTAACTGCGAAACGAAAGTCATTTGCAACGCACACATCACAAGGTCTTCGGCACTTGCGTCTCGGAAAAAACTGAAATTGAAACACTTTCAGCGACAACTCGTTGCCCAATCCAATCTGAATGCGAAACACTCAAGCACATCTCACCACAACTTGTCCAAAGATTTTCAGCTGTTTTACAACACCTTGAATTTTGGTGGACTTGTCAAAGTGGTTTGAATGTGCAACCCAAACAGTTTTGTTGGGAAGAGGTGTTTTGCTGAGCTTGGCGCATTTGTTAGAAAAACATCTCTGGACAAGCTTCGCGTGCAATTAATTCTGAACAGTCAAACTGGAAAACCAGCAAGATAGAGACGGAAAGCAAACAGCAAACTCCGCAGTTGTCGCCACCAGTACCTGCGACGATGGTTTTTCTTTTAACGCACACAGGTCGTCGTAAATTTCCTGCTCGTCCTCTTGATACACAGCGTCGTAGATATCTTCCTCCGGCATATCGCTACAGGATCATGTTCATTATGAGCAAACACACAATAAAAAGAATCGTACAAACAACGCAAAAAATATTTACTTTCAACAGGTTTCGAAGGCCAGACAGAAACAATAATTCCCGGACTGTTCTAATCCATACGTTTCGGTCAGCGACAATCAAATTCCACCGACTGACGCTGCCCGAAACTGAATTTGAACAAGTTTCTCTCTTCCGCCAACTCACCCAGCTCTATTTTCGAGGTCACCATAGATATCCTCATCGCCGTGACGTCTGAAGAGGTTCAGCGCTTTGACTTCAGCGGGAAATCCACTGGACAAAAGCAGGACTTTCGCAAAGTCGCCAACTTGGCAAGCAACACTTCCTGGTGTGACTCGAAACAATGCTGACCAGATTTTGTGATTTTTGTGCCAAATGGAATATCTTGTTCAATTCCACACAGCCAGGAGCACATTTTTCAGCAAGGTTTCCCAGTCAGTGTTGCGTCGTCGAGCAGAAACTCTCTGCCTGTGCTCAACAAGCCATTCCTCATGAAAAGGCACAGACAAGAGTTCCTGTTCGTCAGGAGACGAGGGGTGCTGCTGTCTTGACCCCAACGCCTCTGATGGATGGTAGTCCGATATGAAATGAAGGAAGGAACTTACTTAGCGAGTTCTTCAAGTGTGTTGTAGTAATCTGAATTTCTTCTCAGATCGACATTGGAGGGAGGGAAGCCACTGCACGCAAAACAAAACAAAAAACATTTCAGCAAAGGTGACAACAAACAAAACTTGAGCATCTTGAATAAAATGGGGCTTTTGGTAAATTCGTGGAAACAACGCTGTTCGAGTTTAGTGTGTGGTAATTCTGCACAGCAGTAACACACAGGAAGAAACTTCTGCCAAACCCAGAGTTCTTCTGGGAAAACAAGTGACATTAGGATCCACGGAAGGGAAACTTGTGGGATAAACGTGAGATCAGCGTCAGCAATCTTATCTCAAATAAATTTCATTTTCGAAGGTTTGTTTCAATTCAAGAATCACTTGCAGTGAGACGTCAAATGAACTGCGTTCGACCAAAGAAATTTGCATGAAACAAACACTCGTCCATTTCGAACAACCGACCTGATGCCCGATTTGACAGCTTCTGGACTTTTGGACAGCTTGGACAGCGTGTGGATCACCTGCAAGAAAGAACAACGGAATTTGTTTGACGAAATGCACGCGACAGAGTAAACTCGAGAGATTTTTTGCTCGCACGACAGACACTCCCCTTGTTGCACACAACGCGAAATTTCGTGACATCTTGGAGAAATTTGGGATTCGTGAATCATGACAGTGACAAATTCTCGATGCGACAAAATTGAATGAACCAGATTTGATGCTGTGAACAGATTTATTCGTCGGGCTTTGGGGAAGAAAGTCAACAGTACGCACGACGATTGAAAAACGCTGCTCGATTGAACAGGGGCTGAGACAAGAAACCGAATGAGAACAGGCCCAGCCTGCTGTGGCATTAGCGTTTTAACTCTCATCAAGAAATCTCTTGAAGAAGCAGCTCAATGCCCATGATTCTGGCACAAAACAAGTGGAGCCTCGAGCAAAGGCGCAATCGTCGATGAGACAGCAACGATCACCACTGCTACTGCAAAGCACAATTGAGTCGTGGCCACCCCTCATCATTGCTGCCGAGAAATTTCAGTTGCCAGGTGGGAGGGTTGCAAAAATCACCAAAACTGACAGAAAGACAACTTGAACTTTCTCCCTGCTGAAAACTTCAGTTTTAATCAAGGATGATCACAACTGAAAATCGTTTGGAAGTGATCCCCCTGTCCCTGAGCATCGCCTCAACCTATTGCCAGTGCACTTGCCGCTCAACGAGCGTGCCTGTGTGAAAACCAACTGTTTCAGTGGGAAGTTTCACGAACTGATGTGCAAATGAATGTTGCATTGAAACACCACACAGCACAACTGGTCAGGTTTCGCAAATCTGGCATCGAAGCAAGGTGTGAAACGGATGCGGACAATAAGCCAGATTATATTTTGGGTGACAAAATCTAAACGGTAGTCCACAACATATGGTCTCTTTGTCAGAAGACAAATCTGTTGAAATACTGCAAATTATCAACTGGCTCGTCTCATGGTTTGTCCATTGGTGGTGGTGGGGGGGGGAGGTGCACAGAAGCTGGATCAGTTTGAAACAACACACGGCCGAGACGCCAAAGGTTGGGCGCGTGCACCACGAAACAAGATACGCACTGTCTGCACGTCATCTTTTTTCTCGACAAACAAACACAAGGAATAGAATGAACAAAAGGAACTGTTTGTCTGTGTGAAGTGGGGAACAATAGGACCGTCCTGCTCGACAAAACACACCCTGCTGGCTGTCAGCACACGAAAATCAAAACGTCCTGACAAAAAGCGTCAACTCTGAATCCAGTGTCACTACTTCTTGTTTCTGTGACAAGGACAGGTCTGGTGCCCAAATAATTGTCATTGGTGACTTGAAACAAAAGACACAAGAAGTGAACCTTACCTTTCCAAAATTCTTCATGTCGAACAAGTCGTAAGGGTCGAACAAGTCCGATTCCTTCAGATTGAACTTCAGTCGACATGTTTGCAGGAACGTCCGAATATTTTTCAGACACAAGAACTGCAAAATATGAGCGAATACATTTGAGAATTGTGGCGAAGGTACAGGTGAACAGGACGAACTTCGATCAGAGGGCATGCGTGCGTGTGAACCAGGTTCCGTCCGTTCGGAGCATCAACAAGAGACTGGGTCAAAGAAAGGACTCGTAGCTCTCTGTCCATTGGAGCTTGCACTCTTCCATTCTGGTGACACTTCTTCGGACCCAACAGACAGAAAACTGGTGCACTCATCAACAACTGATGAATCGAACACAAAGGTTTTGACATGAAGCAGACCAGATCCAAAACAGATCTGCAAATGACGTCACTGAGAATTCAGGTCCAAATCTTCCTTGAAGTGAATGGTTTCAATGACACAATTTATTGCTCTTTCAAAACTTTCTACCCTGAGCAACAATGCACACCGAACTCATCCACTGTCCGGGTCTCCTGAAGTACGGCTGATGAAACTGGTATCACGAAAAATAAACCAGGAAATAATTTGTTTTGAAACAAACCTGAGACATTTGGGGACGTTGGCTGAAATCTTTGGGGTCGATCACACCTGGTTTCAGGGCATTTAGCAGGTGGCAAATCAACACCCCATCCCTCAAAGTTTGTGCTAAGTCGAACACTTCCGCTGTTTGCCATGTTACTTTGTGGTCGGAGGCCAAAATCTTGCATTTTACAAGCCATTCTGCACACAATCTCCATTCTTCCTTTTGGTTTGCCATTTTTTGCCCGATTCTCTTGCCTATAGTTGAGGCTGAAGTTACCGAACTACAAAACAATAGTCTCGCATGAAAGCAAAACAAACAATTGAGCTTGGGCTGCTATCCGTACACAATATTTCGCATTTGCATGATGAGAAAAAAAGAAAGTTTTTATTCTTTTGTCAGCGAACAGAAATTTTGGCCTCTTTTCACAAGAAACTGTGTCGATGTTACGGGCAAAATTGACAAGTTTCTTTGGCCCCTGCCTCTGGATAAGTATGTTCGTTCAACAGAAGCACCTGCGAGCAGATATTTTGTGGAATTTATGACAGAAATTGGACAAGAAGCTGTGTCGTAAGCTTGACATGTGAGTTCCTTTCACCTTATCTCTACTGATGACAGGACTGTGTTTCATGGGTGGAACCCGAAGTGATGTTTGTGTGCACAATGGCGAGAGGCCGGTGCTCTCCAACACTGATCCAGGCTGGAGGCACTGTTTGATTTTTAAAGACTGAGTCTTTTCCAAAACACTGCAGACGCACCGAGGAAATTGTCCAGGAAATCGCGGAAGACAAAACAACGGTGATCTTGCGAGTCAACGATCGCCCAGCCGTTGCCAAGGCTGCAAAAGTCTGTCAGAAGAACACTTGGGATTCTGTCTGGAGTTCTAGACATCTGCACCAATAACTTTTCGAAGTTCATCCCGGACGTGGAATCTAGACTTCCAGATCTGGAATCTTGATCTTGAACAGAACATATTGGATCCGAAACAAGCAGCAGTGCGTGACGTAACTGCGAGAAGACCACATGTGGATCCACCGTGGGGTTTGTCGAATATGAGTTGCTCAAGCAATGGCACCGTGCAACCATGGCAACATAAGATCCAAGGCAACTCCACGCAAAAAGAATTGAAGCTCTCGCAGTTTGCAGCCGTGGTGGCAATACACACACACACACACATACACACACCTGGTGCTTGGGTCGGACCTACCTAAAATTTGGCCAGGCCCAAGACCGACCTTCAGGTGGAGGGCCCTTGTGCCCCCCGCCCCCGCCCAAAGCTGAGACCTGCCAGAATTGCCTGCTTGCAACCCACAATTGTATTCACAGGAGGGGATGGGACCTTCTCAACTAGGTTTTGGTGCTGCTTGCCCTCCCCACAACAACAGCTCCTTCCCTCTCCTCGAATGTCATACCTCAGCAATTGTCAGTGCCTCAACTGACCCAGGCCCCGGTGCATGCCAACAGACAGAGAGGGTACCTCTCTGTCACCTCGTCCTTCCTGTACCTGAGCAAAAATTGTCTGCTTAAGTTTCGCCAACTGTTTCCCACCTCGTGTCAAAAGTTTCCAAGTTCATGCCCCAAGACACACTGGTAAAATCTCTGCACATGGAGAGAAAACCCTGCAGTGAAGCAGCAAAAGGACGTGAAGTGCTCGCGTGCACACAAAGGTTGAGTTGGAAAGTGACGTGTAAAATGGATGAAAAGGCTTCGTTGCTTTGAAAGAAAGGCGCAGAGGAGTGTTTGACGTCGCCCGTGAAGAGAACCGCGGTGCTTGTTGTCCGGTGGTGCCTCTGTCATCACAGTGCATGTCAGGCTTGTCAGCATAGCAGGTCTTCGTGAACCCCTGTGTGAGTGATGATGTTGAGAGCAGAAAAAGAAGTGGGCACATGCGCTTTTGTGAATTTGGTCAGTTCCGCACTGGTGAAGGCTCTTTGTGCAAAAGTCTGAAGAAGTAAATTTATGTTGACGACGCTTTGGATCCTTTTCCGCTCCCTGCACAGTTTTTCTGCTCAAGAAGGAACCTCGGTTTTGGACAACACGGTTCCAAAGGGGAGACGGAGGTTTATCAATCAGGATCTGTTTCAGTGGATCTTGAAAAGCTTGAAACTTGGATTTCCATTCGTCATTCATCGGACAGCACTGGAGCGAAAGGCGACGGTTCTTTTTACGGAGTGCATTGCAATGCGAGACGTGCCGGGCCATCGTGAAAGCTGAAGCACTGAGTGCTCTTATGTGTACCAACACAAAAAAGAGCTGTGCGTATTGACAGGCGAGAAGGAAGCTGTTCGTTGAAGTTGCAGCTTCAACACTTGACTTGAGTAATCCGTGCACAGAGGATTATGTGACAGACTGCACGCTCTCACTCGCTTTGTTCTCGTGCAGGTAAAAATTTCACGGCGGATAACGTTGCCGCTGTTGTTGTTGGAGCTGAGGCTCACTTGGTGAAGCCTTTGGATCGTTTCCTGAATTGGTAAGGAGTTTTTGTGTGATTTTCTTTCCATGAGGAAGCGTGTGTGCGCGAATGATTTGTTGGCAAAACGATCATTTTCGTTTTTGTGAGTGCACAAGCAAAAACTTTCACGTGAATTTTTGTCAACTGAGAAGATATCTTGGATTGACCAGTGGCTTGCACGATACAAGCACATGCATCCAGTTCTCGTTGTATTCGCCTGGCAGAGTGTGATCGGAACTCGCGTCTTGGGCAGATCTCGTGCTACAAGGAAGCTTTGAGTGACCCAACGTTACTGCGATCACAGCTTTGACAGCATACAGCATGCCTGCAGTCACAAGTTCAGTCTGTTGTGTGACTGTAGCCTTGTCAGAACTGATCAAGAGCCGACCAGGTCTGTCGCTGAGGTCCTCAGTTATAACGTGCGGTGCCTTAATGGCGTCGACAACACATAGACTTTGTCGTGGGCGTGCATTTGCAAGAGCTGTACGAGTATTTGATTCCGAAGTTTGCACTGGACCTCCGGTTCAACTCCTGAAGAATATCATGGCTCGGTGAAAGGGAAAATCCCGAAATGCGCAAACCAGTCTTTGGAGTCGCAGTGGAACAATTGCTCCAAGTGACGCAGGCTCAATCGTCCACACCAACCCGGCAACCCGTGTTCCCCTGTTTTCTCAAGTCCTTCACGCCGGTCGTGCGGTACTCTTTCTTGACTGAACAAAACAAGTTGAATACAAGTCTCAGTTGATGTTTTATGCTCACGACAGGCTGAAATGAACTGGTGGTGTGTTCCATGCCTGGAATGTACGGATGTGGGTGTTCAGGTACGAGGTTTGTTGGCAAAAATCTGACCTTCCGTCTGTTTGCTGCAGCGATCTCGCTCCAACTGTTGGGAACGTGGAGGTTTTGTCTGGAGCGGGCCATCAGTCAACTTCTTTGTCATCTGCTTGGGTGTAACTGTCTCTCTCCCCCAACACACACACACACACACACACACACACACACACACACACACACACACACACTATAATCAAGTTCAATTGAGGAGAACTCGTGAAGTTTGTGCGACCAATATCCTGACTCAGTTACAGTCTGAATGCACTTGATGTAAAGGTTCATTCACTCTGCAGATAGACAACGACTTGTTGCAGTCTTTGAATGGTTTTGTGCAACAGGACTGCAAAATGTGAGAAGTCAGAGGTTACACAAACCGGGGTGAGTGGCGCGGTGAGGTTGTTGAGTTTGGTATTTGGGATAACAAATGACCACTTGCTAAAGCACTCAGTCGTGTCAGGTAAACGCATACGTGTACGAAACTGGATTCAGCCTGTGCCATTCAGGAATGAATGATCCCATCTGCTCTGCCCCCAAATGGATTCAGAAGGCACTGAAATCCGAGGTGAGTTGATTGCGTTGCATTCAGAGTCTGATTCGTTGATCGAAATTGAGACAACAGACATAGGTTGACCACGGACCAAGAAGGCTACAGGGCTGAACAAGAACCTCTGGTGGAACTTTTGAAACCATCTTGGAGAACACACCGACATGCGATGGTCCATTCTGGGCGTACCGATCGGTGGTGAGCTCATTCCTCGAGAGTACTACAGCAGATGGTTCTTTTCCTGACCATTTCACGCATCGAGGCAACTTACCGATTTTCAGATGTGCGAGCTGTAAGACGCCGGACCGAGAGCCGTGCATGCCCTGGTGTGCAAAAGATTTCTGTTCAGAAGGTTGCGCTCTGGTTATCTTGCGATTTTCCAGTGCTGTGGTCAACAGCTGAAAGAAGCCAAAGGATTTTTGCAGCTTTTGTGTGGAATGGACCGATCTTGGGGGGAATTCTGCTGGTGTCCAGCAATGCATGAGAGTGATCTCGATGCCGGCGGTGCTGTTCTCACCCATGCACGCACCCGCAGTGTTGAATACCCAATGGATCTCGCCCATCGCATTTGCAAAGGCACCTGGAGACGCATAGGCGTTGGCTTCTCTGAAATTCTCTGGTCGCGTGTGCTTCAGAACCAAGATTCTTTGAAGACATCGAGGTTTCTATTGTCAAAAGTCCAAGGTATCTTCTTCCCTTCGTTTGTTCACGGCTTTGTGGCAACAAGGTTTGCGCAGCCATCGTGACAATCTGTGGTTGAATCAAATTGAAAAGTTTGCGACTCACACAGAATTCGTATCAGTTGTACTTGTGTGCAGAGTATCACTCACAAAAACGTTCGTGGTGGAGACACATTTTGTCGGATTAGCTTGTTTGTTCAGTGTTGCCGAGTCCTGCTTGGATTCAATTTACATGTCGCGCCACCAAAGTCTGTGTGTCATTGGGATTCGTCTGGTCTCTGGTGTGTGCCGCTGTGATGCAATGGGGAATGGAGACAGCACGTAGGGCTGAAGCCGAAACTTCAATCTGAAACACTGACAGCAGCTGTCTGCATTGTCGTCCAATTCTGTGGGTTGAATGGAGTATCCGCAGTTGCGCAGCCCACAACAGTGACCTTCGGTTGCGTCGAGTGGTCTGAGCAAAAATCTACTTCTCGAATCTGAAGCTGGATTTCGAGATCGATGTGGGAGCTTTGTGGTTGGTTCCAGAGACCCTGACACAGATTTGGATGGCGACTCTGGAATGCTGCTTGTCAATCTGCAGTTTGAGTCGCTCAGGTCCCTTCTGGGGGTGTTGTCTCGAGCGCAATGAGCCAACGTGCAACGTGCGTACGTTTCCAACTCGGGTCTTCAAGGGTGCATTTCTGCTTCATGAGAGATCTCGGTATCAGTTCACAACTCAACGCGAAGCAATCAGGTTGATTTGCATAGTGCAGCAGAAATGCTGGTTTTTGCCGACTGCTTCTGGTGCTTGTGCACGCTGGCAGAGATACGGATGGGTTCTGAAGCTCCAATGAATCCCACAAATTTCAACTTCCGACAAACGGCTTCGGAACCGAAACAGAATTTCATCATTGACAAGTGACAAAATCTTCATTGACGCAGAAAGATGCATGGATTTCTCGCAATTGAAGGGACGCGAGTCTTTCTGTTGATCCGTGCGGCCAACAATTTTAGTTTGAAACAGGTCAGAATTTTTCTCGGGCTGCAGGTGGAGATCGTTCTGACGTCCGACTGACCTTTTGTTTTGAGCCCAAAATATCAAGTATTGAATTGAAACAATCAGACCTGGAGCCAAATATTTGCAGGAAAACTGTTCATTTATCATCTCGAGCAGAAGCGAAAACACCCGACAAAAAAGAAACGAGCTTCAGACAAGAGAAGTACGCAAGAATTGAACGAAAACCACCTCCGAGTCATGTTTATGAGTAACTAATGACTGCTCTTCAACCTTTGTGTTCTGCTCGCTGGTGAACTTGGCGTTGTCTCGATGCTACCATCATTTCTGCAGAAGAACTGAGTGAAGAGTGGTTCTCGACTTGTGAGTGAATCCTTCATCAGGAATAATCAAGAGAGATGTGATCCCCGAGGTGGAGGGGAATAATGGTGGAACCTGCTCCAGAGATTCTGAAAGCACCTGCAGACTTCTGCAGACTGACGCTTCTGGGCACCTCTGCTGTCTTCAGAGTGTTGTCTTCAGCTGGTTCCCAGGACCTGTGAGAAGGTTGTGTGCAGTCTTGCGTTGTCTTTCGGACGATCTGACCCTTGAAGGTTTCGTCTCCAAAGCAGTTTGCAAGCAACCTTCCTGAGCTTGCACCTTCCCCTCTTTGGGAATGAGGTTCTCGTGTTTTTGGTGTCAGCAAGAACGCCGCCGGTAGATTCCATCTTGTGTTGTTTCTTCTTGCACGCGAAGCGTACGAGGGGCGTACCAAGAGAACGTTTCGCGTGCGCGAAAAAAAATGAAGACCGTCTTTTTTTGATGCGGTTTTTTAGTACCCATGAAAGTATCACTCATGCCAACATG